>TARA_R110002073_G_scaffold335701_1_pt1 | contig 20078 bp, 18 predicted proteins | sample TARA_R110002073 | Tara Oceans TARA_R110002073 (sample SAMEA4397174) | marine metagenome | biome: Polar Biome; feature: [DCM] deep chlorophyll maximum layer (ENVO:01000326); material: water (ENVO:00002006), including particulate matter (ENVO:01000060) such as... | depth 40 m
TTATCATCTTCTGCCCAAACAGAAATCAATTTACCATATATTACAGCTACTGCTAGTGGCCCAAAACACTTGGTACGTACCTTAACACGTTCAAAATTTGAGCAATTAATTGACGACTTGGTAAAGCGTACTATCGAGCCTTGTGCATCTGCATTAAAAGCTGCAGGTTTGAGCAAAAGTGATATAGATGAGGTTATTTTGGTAGGTGGCTCTACACGTATTCCTGCTGTACAGGAAGCTGTTGAGAAATTCTTTGCCAAAACACCAAGTAAAGGAGTTAATCCAGACGAAGTAGTATCATTAGGTGCTGGTATTCAAGGTGGTGTATTAACAGGAGATGTTAAAGATGTATTACTTTTAGATGTAACACCTTTATCACTTGGTATTGAAACTATGGGTAATGTGTTTACAAAACTAATTGAAGCCAATACAACCATCCCAACAAAGAAATCTCAAGTGTTTTCAACAGCAGCAGATAATCAACCTTCTGTAGAAATTCATGTGTTACAGGGTGAAAGAGCTATGGCTGCCGACAATAAAACAATTGGTAGATTTCATTTAGATGGTATTCCACCAGCAAGACGTGGTACACCGCAAATTGAAGTAACGTTTGATATTGATGCCAATGGTATCATTAAAGTATCGGCTACAGATAAAGCGACCAATAAAACCCAAGATATTCGTATTGAAGCCTCTTCTGGTTTAACTGAAGAAGAAATAGAAAAAATGAAAGCAGATGCTGAAGCAAATGCCGAAGCAGATAAAAATGCGGTAGAAAGTGCTCAAAAATTAAATGAAGCTGATTCTATGATTTTTCAAACCGAAAAACAATTAGAAGAGTTTGGTGATAAATTATCTGATGATAAAAAGAAGCCAATCGAAGATGCTTTAGAAGAATTGAAAAAAGCTTATGAGTCTAAAGATTTAGACGTTATCACTCCTGCTTTAGATAAAATAAACGAAGCTTGGAAAGTAGCCTCTGAAGAAATGTACAAAGCACAAGCCGAAGCACAACAAGGAGGAGAAGCTCCAGGACCAGATGCTCCCGACGTTTCGGGACAAAATGGGCAAGAAGAAGGTAGTGATGTGGAAGACGTTGACTTCGAAGAAGTCAAGTAACCTTTACTGAGCATTACTGAAACATAAAATATGTTTTTATGTTGAAAGTAGCAAACGAAGTTTGTCGAAGGGTAAACTTCGAAGAAGTAAAATAAGTTATTTTAACATTTATATTTAGAAAGACGCAACCAGAAATGGTTGCGTTTTTTTGTTTAATATTTAATTTGTTATGCATGCATAATAATTGTTATATTTGTATTGCATACCGAAGCTTTGGCATAGGAATGTTTTAAAATGTTAATGTTTCACAAAAAAGATTCCCACTTTCGTGGGAAATTAATATGTCAACAAAACTTACTGAACTTCTCCAAATTACATATCCTGTTATCCAGGCACCAATGTTTTTAGTGTCAAATACTAAAATGGTCATAGAAGCTATGAAGGGCGGAATAGCTGGTTGTATTCCAGCATTAAACTACAGAACACTCGATGAGTTAAGAGTTGCTATTAAAGAGCTAAAAGCAGCTAAGCCTGAAGGAGGTTCATTCGGGTTTAATTTAATTGTAAATAAATCTAACGTAAAATACAAAGGTCAACTGGAAGTATTATGTGAAGAAGGTTGCGACTTTATTATTACCTCTCTTGGTAGTCCAGAAGAAACCATTAAGCAAGCACATAAAGTGGGTATCAAAGTGTTTTGTGATGTAGTAGATTTAAAATTTGCCAAAAAAGTAGAAGATTTAGGAGCAGATGCTATTATTGCTGTTAATAATCAAGCTGGTGGACATAGAGGAGATAAATCTCCAGAGGAATTAATTAAACATTTGGTGGCAAATTGTAATATTCCGGTGATTTCGGCTGGTGGTGTTGGTTGTAAGGCAGATACTGATAAAATGTTAAGCTATGGTGCAGCTGGAGTATCGGTTGGAAGTCCTTTTATAGCCTCTATTGAAGCTAATGTAACCGATGAATATAAACAAGCCTGTGTAGATTATGGTGCAAACGATATAGTAGTTACTGAGCGTATTTCAGGTACGCCTTGTACAGTTATTAATACACCTTATGTACAAAAAATTGGTACCAAAGCGACATGGTTAGAATCGGTTTTAAACAAGAATAAAAAGCTTAAAAAATGGGTAAAAATGATTCGGTTTTCTATTGGAATGAAAGCCACTGAAAAGGCAGCAACTAAAGCGACTTATAAAACGGTTTGGGTTGCTGGACCAAGTATTGAACATACCAGCGAGATTTTACCAACAAAAGCTATAATTGAGCGTTTGGTAAAATAGTTTTTCTTTTTTTTCTTCCAACAAATATTTCTAAAGTAATGCTCGCCGTTAAGCCTCCAGTTGTAGTTGCAATAGCTTCTCCTGTATCAAATCTATTTCCTTTTTTTGTGCTATCATAAAGTTCTTTGGTTAATCCAGCTAATGCGGAAGCACCTAAACTCATCCAAAAAGCTTTCTTTTTGTTTTTTGTTTTAGTGTACACAAAAGTATAAGTAGTTCCTGATATTAGGGCTCCTGCTCCAAAATGTAGTTTATCATCTTCGGAAACTTGTTGAGCAAAACTAAGTGATGAAAATGAAAAAATAATGAGATAAAGTGAAATAACTAAAGGTTTCATGAATTACATTTTACTTAAATATAGTATTTTTAAGCGAAATTCATTTTAAAATGAAAATAACCGATCCTCCAGTAATAGTTGAGCAACTATTTAATAAAACAGTAAATCTTGTTTGGAAAGCAATTACTGAGCTTGACCAAATGCTTTTATGGTATTTTGATACTATCCCAGACTTTAAAGCAGAGGTTGGATTTACAACACAGTTTAATGTAAAAGCACCAAGTAGGGATTTTTTGCATATTTGGGAAGTTACTGAGGTAATACCACAGAAAAAGATAACCTATAATTGGACGTTTAAAGACTGTGATGGTAGTGGGGATGTCACTTTCGAGCTATTTGAACAAAACTCCCAAACCTTACTTAGACTAACAAACATAGTTATAGAAGATTTTGATGATGCAATCCCTGAGTTTAGAAGAGAAAGTTGTCTTGCTGGCTGGAACTATTTCATTAAAGATAGATTGGTTTCTTTTATTAATAATTAGTTTGATAGAACTTTAGTATCTTGTCACAATTCTGTCCCTTATTTTATTGCTTGACCTTTTAGTCCAATTATAATTCTTAAAATAATTATTTATGAAAGTGTCAAAATATGTATTGTTATATCTTGTTTGTATGGCTATGTCTTGCAAATCTACTGAGACTCAAACACCATCAGTATCAAAAGTAAAAACACCTAAAAACGTCATCTTATTAATTGGTGATGGCACTGGATTATCACAGATTTCATCCGCATTTTTCTTTAAAGAAACACCTCCTAATTATGGGCGTTTCAAGCATATTGGATTGATAAAAACATCTTCATCCCGAGAAGATATAACAGATTCGGCGGCTAGCGGAACTGCTTTTGCAAGTGGTGTTAAAACATATAATGGAGCTATTGGAGTCGCTACAGACTCTACAGAAGTGGCAACCATTGTGGAAATTGTCTCGCCAAGAAACATTAAAACAGGAGTGATATCCACTTCATCTATTGTGCATGCCACACCAGCCAGTTTTTATGCGCATGCCTTAAATAGAGGGCGTTATCAAGAAATTGCTTCAGATTTAGTTGCTTCTAAAATCGATTTTTTTGCAGGTGGTGGCACGAGGTTTTTTAACAAAAGAAGAGATGGAAGAAACTTATTTAATGAGTTGAGCTCTAAAAATTTCATAATAGATACTTTAGCCTTGGGAAGTTTTAATACTATAAAATCACACACAAAAATTGGCTATTTGCTAGGACAAGAACATATGCCACCAACAGCAAAAGGACGTAGTGATTATCTTCCAAAAGCGACTGAACTTGGAATTAAGTTTCTAAGTAAGGATAATTCTAACTTCTTTTTAATGGTTGAAGGTTCTCAAGTAGATTGGGGAGGACATGCTAATGATGCAGATTATTTAATTACAGAGTTGATTGATTTTGACGATGCAATTGGCAAAGCACTTGATTTTGCTGAAAAAGATGGCAATACTTTAGTCATTGTTACGGCTGACCATGAAACAGGTGGATTTACACTAGCAGCTTCCAAAAAAACTAATGCAGAAGGGAAGGAGTACAGTGATTATTCAGAGGTGGAAGGAATCTTTTCAACAGGAGGACATTCAGCAACTTTAATTCCTGTATTTGCTTATGGTCCAGGTGCTGAAGAGTTTTTAGGCGTCTATGAAAATACTGAGATTTTTCATAAGATACTTAAAGTAACTGGCTGGAAATAATGATAAAATTCTTTAGACATATACGCATGAACCTCATGGAAACTGGAAAAACAGGTAAATACTTTAAATATGCCATTGGCGAAATTGTACTTGTAGTAATTGGTATATTAATAGCATTATCTATTAATAATTGGAATGAAAACAAAAAAGCCAATATTAAATTCAATAAGTTATTAGTTAATGTTTTTAACAATCTTAAAGTTGATCTTGAAGAAGTTCAAGGAGTTATTGACTTTTATAATAAAAAGGACACTCTTGGTACTAATATTATAAATGGTAAATATTCGGTGTCAGATTATAAAAATAATGTAATTCCAGATATTTTATTTTTCGGTTATACAGGATTCTACGTCACAGATATAGGATACAACGCATTAATGGAAAACACTGATAATATACCTAGTGAATATGAACAACTCATAGCTGATTTAAATCGGCAATTTATCATAACTGCGGAGAGGATAGAAGCTAATTTGAAAGTATTTTCAAATATTGTTGAAAGTACAAGAACACGTTACGCACTCAATTTTCCTTGGTATAGTCAAACAGATTCTGTTAGCAATGAAAAAAGACGGCAATATTCAGTAAATAATCCAATTTACAAAAACGAAGTGCGGTTGTACAAAAGGTATGGGATTGAAAACTTTTCACGTTCTGTTAAACACTTTTATCAACAGGGTTTACCCTTATTCCTTACATTAAAAAAGGCAATAAATGACACGAGCCCATTACCTAGTTTTTTTCCGAAAAATGCCGATAGTTTTGATAGTGTTAAATCCGATTATTTAGGCAACTATTTATTTTCTAATGGCAATGAACTTATTGTAAAGGAAATAAATGGCTTTTTGTTTATATATATTAATGATAGTCCTTCAGCTATACTATCTTTCGTTTCAAAAGATATATTAAAAAATCATAATAATGGGCGGATTTTAACTTTTAAAAGAGATAAATCAAATAAGGTTATTGGTTGGACTAATGGATCCAATACCATAACTAAAGTAACTGCTAATGATTAAATTCTTTAGACATATCATAACTGTCATTGCGAGCGAAGCGTGGCAATCTTATAAATTGTCGATCAAAACAAACAGATTACCACGTCTCTTCGTTCCTCGTAATGACAAAACAATTATATCTATGATTAAATTTTTTAGACATATAAGAAGAAACCTCATGGAGGACAGAACGTTATAAAAATGTCCAGTGGACATTTTTAGTGAATGAGCCAGCTTATCGCGTTGGCATTAAAACATATAAACATGAAACATGATTAAGTTCTTCAGAAAAATCCGATACAATTTTATGAATCAAAATAAAACATCTAAGTACCTTAAATACGCTATAGGTGAAATTATTCTAGTTGTTATAGGTATTTTAATAGCGCTATCCATTAATAATTGGAACGAGCAGCAGAAAGAGAAAAAACAGGTTAGAAATATTTACGCGCGAGTTGTTAAAGATTTTGAAAATTCGACAACAGAAATTGATAGTATACTTATAGAGATGAATGCCCAAATTCCTTTAATTCGAAGGGTTATCAGAGAAGATGTTGATCGTGATTCGCTTCTAACAGATAGAGGTTACCTGCGTAAGCATATTGGTTCTACAAATAGTTATCCTGATATCAAAATACATGACAAAGGCGTTCGAATGCTTGAAACTAAAATAGGCTTAAACTATGAACTAAATACGGAATATTCAGAAACCCTTATTTTATTATATTCAGCGTATTTATATGAAATTGAGGTGAAGAGAAATGATTTAGATATTTTTTCAAAGAGATTATATGTATATAAAGCAAATAAAGGAATAGCACCATTTAACTTAGTAAAGAATGGTAAATCCCGTATTGCTGATATGATTTTTGAAGATGATGTATATAAAAATCACGTAATACAATATTTGTCACTTTATACTGGCTACAGGAATAAATTAAGAAGGTTTAAAACTCAAGGAGAAGTTTTAATAAATAAAATTAAAACGGAGTATAATTTGGAGTAGTTAATGTGTAACAAATCATGAATACTAACTACTTATAAGTTAGAAGTTTAATATAAAAAAGAAAACTATGATTCAGTATAAAGGAGCCATCGTGTTAGGTGTTTTAGTAGTAGCAGCTGCAGGTGTTTTATTGGCACCAGAAAAAGGTAGCATTACAAGAGACAACCTTAAAAGAGAAGCAAAGGATATAAAAGAAAAACTATCTAGTGATTTTGCTGAGGTTAAAGACGATTTATCTAAAACAGCATCATCAGGAAAAGAAACCTTTAAAAAAGAAGCAAAGGAGTTTAAAGTAAAAGCTAGTGAGCAAACAGAAAAGGCGATTACATTTTTAGAAAAGCAATTAGCGATTCTTAAGGAAAAGAATAAAAGGTATCAAGCAACTAGTTAAAAGTCTTTACGAGTCGAGTGATTTTGAGCCACGAAAAATCGTATCGAGAATTAATTTAGCATTAAAATTCTATTTCTCGATACAAATTTTTCTCATTTCAATCGTAAAATTCACTCGAAGTGACGAATTTTGTCAAAATGGACAACGGGTTTTAGTGGGTATGTTTGAGGTTTTCAATTATTCCTCAACACGTTCTTCCATAGTATGATATACATTTTGTACATCATCATCTTCTTCGAGTTTTTCAAGAAGTTTCTCTACATCAGCAGCCTCTTCGGCATTTAATTGTTTAGTAACTTGTGGGATGCGTTCAAATCCAGAGGAGAGGATGTCTATATGACGTTCTTCTAAGGCTGCTTGAATGGCTCCAAAACTTTCAAAAGGCGCATAAATTAATATACCATCATCATCTGCAAAGACTTCTTCTGCACCATAATCTATAAATTCCAGTTCAATTTCTTCAGGGTCAATACCTTCACTTGGTATTCTAAAATTACAGGTATGATCAAACATAAATACCACAGAACCTGACGTACCCAAACTACCATCACATTTGTTAAAGTAACTACGTACGTTGGCAACGGTTCGGGTATTGTTATCAGTTGCGGTTTCTACTAATACAGCAATACCATGTGGTGCGTAACCTTCAAAAACAACTTCTTTATAATCGCCTTGACTTTTATCGCTCGCACGTTTTATGGCACGTTCCACGTTGTCTTTTGGCATGTTTACAGACTTGGCGTTTTGAATCACTGCACGAAGTCTGGAATTACTATCAGGATCAGGACCACCTTCTTTAACTGCCATAACAATGTCTTTGCCAATACGTGTAAAGGCTTTGCTCATTGCAGACCAACGTTTCATTTTACGTGCTTTACGAAACTCAAAAGCTCTTCCCATAATTTAAAGTTAATAAGTTATTAAGTATTTTAAAGTGCCTAAAGTTTATTTTAAGCAAAGCAAAATTAAAAAAATATTGAAACCCGAGTAGTTGTATTTGATATTAATAGCATTATTTTTAAAGTATAAATAATCCTAAAGGAGTCTAGAGTTTTACAATTGTAACTGCTACTGAATACTGGTTTCTGAATCTTATTCTTCAACTTCAACGATGGTCTCAATAGCTTCTGCTAAGGCGAAGTCTTTTTTTGTAACACCATTTGCACTATGTGTTGATAACGAAATGGTAAGGACATTATACACATTACTCCAATTTGGGTGATGGTTTAATGCTTCACATTCAAAGGCTATGCGGCTCATGGCGCTAAAGCAATCTTTAAAGTTTTCGAACTCAAATTCGGCATGAATGGCATTGTCGTAGTATTCCCAATCTGGGAAGCGTAGCATGCGTTGTTCTATTTCGTCTGGATTTAATTTTGACATATTCTGTTTTTATTGTTATAAAGTAATAAATTAATAAAAGCAAATCAATTATACTTCTAGTTCTTCTAGAATCTCATGGCTTTTTATTTGTAAATGTTTAGGTAGTTTGTTTTTCTTTGAAAGGACTGCTAAGTATCGTTCATCGTTAGTTGTGTAAACATGTTTGTAAATAGGTTTGTAATTTCCTAAAGTATTTACAATATCATTGATAAAATCGTCATGATGCACTAAATTACTACTTCCTAAATGAAATATACCATATTTATTTCTATTAATGATATAATGTATTTGTTGCGTTAATTTATTATCAGAAGTCACATTCATTACCAAGTTTGGGAACACTTCAATGGGTAAGTTTTCTTTTAGCAATAGTCGTAATTCATCAACTCTTGGTGATAATGCTCCAAAAACCATTGGTAACCTTAAAATGGCTACTTTCATTTTTGGTAAACGCAAGAGCATATTTTCAATTTTTATCTTAAAATGCCCATAAATACTATGACTTAGTGTTTTATCTTGCTCATAGCTTGGATATTTACTGTAGGCATCAAATACATTGGCAGATGATAAAAAGATGAGTTTGCATGTATTATTAAAAATGTATTCTGAAATATGTTGATGTGCTATCACTTGTGCCGCAAAATCGCCACGTAATGCTGAAATAATAACGGTTGGCTTTACAGCTTTAAGAATTTCAATAACATCATCTTCCTCAACATTATACTTAAAAAAGTGTTGGTTGTTTTCAAACGGTTTATGGTTTGTATTGTAGGTTCCAAACGTCCTGAAATAGCCACAAAGTTCTTTGTAAATGGCATTACCAATAAAGCCACTTGCTCCTAAAATTAAAACTCTAGATTTTTGTTTTATTTGAGGCATGAATTTTAAAAAATAGAGCGTTTGGTTTTGGTAGTAAAAAGTTCTAAAGCTTTCATGCCAATAAGTGAATTCCCTTTTTCATTCAAACCAGGAGACCAGGTTGCAATGGTGAAATGATTTGGTAATAATGCAATAATGCCACCACCAACACCACTTTTTCCAGGTAATCCTACTTCAAAAGCAAACTCACCAGCTTCATCGTAAAAACCACAGGTAAGCATAATGGCGTTTATACGCTTTGCTTGACTTGAAGTTAAGCGCTCTTTTTGTTGTAAACACTTTCCGTTATTCGCAAACATGAAAAAGGCATTAGATAATTGTTCACATGTCATCTCTACAGAGCATTGATGAAAATATAAATCCAATACGTCGTCCACATCATTTTCTAAATTATTAAATGATTTCAATAGGTTTGCAGCAGCATAATTTCCAAAACCAGTAAGTCTTTCAGATTTAGCTACATTGTAGTTAAAATCTATGGTTTGGTCATTTGCTAAATCTCTTACATAGTCTAAAAATACTTGCTTTGGATTATCAAAATGCGTTACCAACATATCTGCTATTACAATGGCTCCTGCATTAATAAATGGATTTCTTGGAATACCATTTTCTAATTCTAATAGTGATAAATGGTTGAATGGGTTTCCGGATGGCTCAACATCTATTCGTTCCCAAATTGAATTTTTATAAATGGGTAATACTAAAGCTAGAGAGATTGCTTTTGAAATACTTTGAATTGAAAAAGGCACGTTCCAATCGCCTACTGCATAAGATTTGCCATTAATATGCTTAACAAATATTCCGAAGTTTTGAGGTTTAATGTTAGATAATTCAGGAATATAGGAAGCTACTAGGCCTTTATTTGTTTTGCTTTTTAATTCTTTGTGAACAGCTTCAATTACGTTTTGGAAATCTATCATTCATTAACCTTTGTAAAAAGGAAGTTTTACTACTGTAGCTGGAACAGCATTTTTTCTAATTTGAATATGTATTTTGCTCCCTACATCAGTAAACACAGTTGGTACATAACCTAAACCTATGCCAATTCCTAAACTAGGGCTCATGGTTCCTGAAGTAACTTCACCAATTTTGTGTCCGTTGCCATCCACAATATCATAACCTTGACGCGGAATACCACGTTCGTCCAATTCAAAAGCAACTAATTTACGTTCTGGTCCGCGGCGTTTTTGGTCTTCAAGCGCTTCACAGTTGGTAAAGTCTTTTGTGAATTTTGTTATCCAACCCAAACCAGCTTCAATTGGAGATGTGGTGTCATCAATGTCATTACCATAAAGGCAATAACCCATTTCTAGTCTTAGCGTATCGCGTGCAGCTAGTCCAACAGGTTTTATGCCATAAGCAGCACCAGCTTCAAATACTTTATCCCAAACCTGTTTTACTTCGCTATTTTTGCAGTAAATTTCAAAACCACCACTTCCTGTATAGCCTGTTGCTGAAATAATTACATGCTCAATTCCTGCAAAATCGCCAACAATAAAGTTGTAGAATTTAATTTTAGATAAATCATGACTAGTTAAGGATTGCATGGCTTCAACAGCTTTTGGTCCTTGAATTGCTAGTAAAGAGTAATCCTCAGATAAATCTTTCATCTCTGCACCAACATCGTTTTTTAACCGAATCCAGTTCCAGTCTTTTTCAATATTACTCGCATTAACCACTAGCAGATATTGGTTTTCTTTAATCATATAAACAATTAAATCGTCAACAATTCCACCATCGTCATTTGGAAAACAGCTATACTGTGCCTTTCCTGGCATTAGCTTGCTAGCATCATTACTGGTTACTTTTTGAATTAAAGCTAATGCGTTTGGTCCTTCAATTAAAAACTCTCCCATGTGGCTAACATCAAAAACACCAACAGCGTTTCTAACGGTTTCATGCTCTGCGTTTACGCCTTCGTATTGAACTGGCATATTATAGCCTGCAAAAGGCACCATTTTTGCTCCTAAAGCTTCATGTGTAGATGTTAATGCTGTATGCTTCATATGAAATTTAATATTGAATATTGAGCAAAACTAAGCAAAATTTTAAAGAAACTGTTTATAAAAAATATGTTAAAAACTAAATTGTTTTTAATAGAATGTGTATTTTCAAAATCTTAAAAAATATAACAAAAATGAAATATTTATCTGCTTTACTTTTTTCACTTCTTTTTACTTTTAGTGCTACTGCCCAAAAAGACTTACCAACTGATTATTTGTCGTCTGACTTTCATAAAGAACGCAGAGATTTATTGCGTACTAAAATGGCCAAGAACACTGTCGCTGTATTTTTCGCAAATGCTGTTAGAAATAGAGCCAACGATGTAGATTATGTGTATCATCAAGACCCAAACTTTTATTATTTAACAGGTTATAAGGAGCCACATGCAGTACTAATAATATTTTCTGATATGCAGGAGAAAGATGGAAAAAAGTATAACGAATTATTATATGTTCAAGAACGAAATGCCATGGCAGAAATGTGGACAGGTTATAGATTAGGTGTAGAAGGAGTAAAAGAAAAACTTGGATTTGACATGGTTTTTAACGGGAAAGAATTTTTAAATTCCGATATTAATTTTATGACATTTAATAATGTGATGTTTGATGATTTTAAGGATGATTTTCGTGATAATAAACGTGATTCTGCTGATTTAGCAAGCTTAATTGAATCATTTAAAACTCAAGTAGGTTATCATATTGAAGAAGGAGCTCCTCAAGCAACAGAAAAAATGCGCTTAGAAATGGCAAAAGAAGGAGCCATAGAAACACAACGCGCAAAGATTGATACACAAACCCTAAGTACATTAATGGGTGGATTACGACAAATAAAAACACCTGAAGAAATGAAACTATTAACCAAAGCAGTTAGAATTTCGGCAATGGGACAGGTTGAAATCATGAAAGCGATGAAACCAAATATGAGTGAAACTGAAATACAAGGGATTCATGAGTATGTTTATAAAAAATATGGTAGCGAATATGAAGGGTATCCTAGTATTGTAGGTGCTGGAAACAATGGATGTGTTTTGCATTATGTAGAAAATAACAAGACACATGTAGAAGGTGATTTAGTCTTGATGGATCTTGGAGCAGAATATCATGGTTATACAGCCGATGTTACAAGAACTATACCAGCCAGTGGAACGTTTAGTCCAGAGCAAAAGCTTATTTATGATATTGTGTATGATGCCCAAAATGCAGGTATTGAAGCAGCAATTATTGGGAATACAGGAGCAGATACTGACGCTGCTGGACGAAAAATAATCAATAAAAGATTATTTGAATTAGGGATTATTAAGTCGGAGAATGAAAGACATTTATACTTCCCTCATGGCACCTCACATCATATAGGCTTAGATGTTCATGATTTAAACGATAGAAGTCCTTATCAAGCCAATATGGTAATAACAGTAGAACCAGGAATTTATATTCCAGAAGGCAGCCCTTGCGATGAAAAATGGTGGGGAATAGCTGTACGTATTGAAGATGATATATTAATAACCGAAAATGGTCCAATTAATTTATCTGCTGAAGCACCAAGAAAATCTAGTGAAATAGAAGCATTAATGAAACAAAAAAGTGCTTTAGATGATTTTGTGTTACCTAAATTGGATGATTAACCAAGTAAATAGTTTTTTAAATCTTTATAAGCATCAATTTTTATTGATGCTTTTTCTTTGCCAATAACAGACTTTATTTGCTCTGGTAATTCAACAGTTGTTTTTATAACATCTTCAACAAGATCTAAGAACTTGGTTGGATGCGCTGTTTCTAGAAACACACAATGAGCCTCAGGAGTCTCTTTTAAATAATGTTTTGCACCTAAATAACCAACAGCTCCATGAGGATCTGCTATATAATTAAAATCCTTATAAATCTCTAACATGGCCTTTTTAGTTTCAGCATCAGTGAAACTATAAGAGCTTAAATTATTCTTTAACTCTTTAAAGTTGTTTTTATGGATTTCTTGAATACGAATAAAATTACTCGGATTTCCAACATCCATCGCATTACTAATGGTAGCAACAGAAGACTTTGGTTGGTAGAACTGCGTTGTCAAGTATTCAGTAACGACATTGTTTGCATTATTTGAAGCTATAAAATGCGTCATTGGTAATCCTAATTGTTGAGCCATCATGCCAGCACAAATATTGCCGAAATTCCCACTTGGTACTGAAAACACAATGTTATCATATTTATTTTTTAATTGCTTATAGGCAAACATAAAGTAAAACATTTGAGGTAACCAACGTGCCACATTTATTGAGTTAGCTGAGGTTAGTTGCATGTTGCTGGTTAATTCTTCATCTAAAAATGCTTGTTTTACCATATCTTGACAGTCATCAAAAACACCATCAACTTCAAGAGCTGTAATGTTTTTTCCAAGCGTTGTAAGTTGTTTTTCTTGAATATCGCTTACTTTTCCGCTAGGGTAGAGTATCACTACATTAACACCTTTAACATCTAGAAACCCATTGGCTACTGCACCTCCTGTATCACCAGAAGTTGCCACAAGAACAGTTACTTCATTGATGATGTCTCTATTAAAATAACCTAGACAACGAGCCATAAATCGAGCGCCAACATCTTTAAATGCCATGGTTGGTCCATGAAACAGTTCTAAAGTAGAAATACTTTTATTTAACTTAACAATTGGGAAATCAAAAGATAGAGTCTCGTCAATGATTTGCTTTAAAACATTTTCAGGAATTTCTGGTACTACAAATTGCTTGATTACTTCATAGGCAATCTCAGGATTAGAAAAATGTTCGATATTTTCGAAAAATGAACTTGGTAAAGGTGTAATTGATTCAGGAAAATATAACCCTTTATCAGGTGCTAAACCTTTTACAACTGCATTTTTAAACGAAGTACTTGGTGCTTTTTTATTAAGAGAGTAATAATTCATGTTAGTTAATAATCTTTATACCTTGCGTATTAATTTTCGAGTTATGAACTTCGAAATCAATATTAGTTTTAGAATACACCAATTCAATAGCTTCTTTCACATTTTTAGCTATTTCCATGCCTTTATTTAAAGTAAATATTGAAGGTCCAGATCCAGAAATGGCACAACCTAACGCACCTGCTTCCATGGCAGCGAATTTCACATCATCAAAATGTGGAATGAGTTGTTTTCTGTAGGGCTCTACAATTATGTCTTGTAGCGATCTGTGAATTAATTTATAATCGCTCGTATGTAGTGCATGCACTAAACTTCCCACATTTGCCCATTGTGTAATGGCGTCTTTTAAAAGCACTTTTTTAGGAAGAATTTCACGCGCCTCAGAAGTTTTAATTTCTATTTGTGGATGTATGATAGTGGCATATAAATCTAATGGTGTTGGTATTTGTAAAATATCTAATGGTAAGGTGCTTTTTACGAGTGTGAATCCACCAAAAATTGCAGGAGCTAAATTATCGGCATGTTCACTTTTGCTTGCCAATGCTTCACCTTTCATGGCAAAGTAGGTAAGTTGTGTTTTGTTGTATGGTTTACCAAGTAATTCATTCATTCCAAAAACACTACCAACTGCACTTGCCGCACTACTGCCTATACCACTTCCTGGCTTAATATGCTTGTATATTTCTATTTCAAATCCGCCATCGGGTTTAGCATGTTCATACATTGCCAATGCTGAAACGCCAGCAACATTTTTCTTGACTTCATAAGGCAAATCATAGCCTTCAATGTGCGCTATTTTAACACCTTTTTCTTTTGTTTTTCTAATAACCATTTCATCGCCTTTAGTGTCTAGGCAAAACCCTAAAACATCAAAACCACAGGCGACATTTGCGACTGTTGCTGGTGAAAATATTCTAATTTCGTTTTTCATATTTATTTTCCGTAAAAGCGGTAGTCTAGTTATTTGCTATTCTAATTATATCGGCGAACAATCCAGATGCTGTAACATCTGCACCAGCACCAGCACCTTTAATAATCATTGGTTGTTCGGGATAACGCTTGGTATAAAACATTACAATATTGTCTTTTCCCTCTAAGTTATAGAAGGGATGACCTTCTGGTATTTCTTTTAATCCAACTTTGGCTTTTCCATCATTAAATTCGGCAACGTATTTTAGTTGACAATTATTTTGTTGTGCTAAACGATATAAGCTTTGGTAATGTGCTTCATCATCAATTAAAGTTTGATAAAAATCATCAACAGTATTAGATTTTAATCCAGACTTAGATAAAAAAGAGTCATTACTAATATCTTCCAAATTCATTTCCGTTCCGCTTTCACGAGCAAGGATTAATATTTTACGCGCTACATCAATACCACTTAAATCTATACGAGGATCTGGCTCGGTATAACCTTCTTCTTGCGCCAATTTTACGATATCATGAAACTTATTGTTAGTATCAAAATTATTAAATACAAAGTTTAAGCTTCCAGACAGCACAGCTTGTATTGAGTTTACTTTATCGCCTGAAGCTATTAAATGGTTTAAAGTGTCTATAACAGGTAACCCAGCGCCAACGTTGGTTTCGAATAAAAAAGGTGCATTGTATTTTCTTGATAAACGCTTTAATAGGCTGTAGTTGTTATAATCACTTGAGCAAGCAATTTTATTGCAAGCTACAATACCAATGCTTTCTCGTAAATAATTGGCATAACTATTTGCAACATCATTGTTTGCAGTTACATCTACAAACACACTATTACGTAAGTTCATGGTTTTTATAGTGCTAAAAAACCCTTTTATAGATGCTTTTTTACCATTTTTTAATTGTTCTTTCCAATGATTCAAATCTATTCCTCCTTCATCAAGCAACATATTTCTTGAGTTGGAAAGCCCAATAACCCTTAAGTTTATTTTTAAATGTTCCTTTATGTATTTTTTTTGTTGCTTAATTTGTTCAATAAGCTTTTCACCAACATTTCCAACACCAGTAATATAAAGGTTGAGCTGTTTTGTTTTGGTTTCAAAAAAGCGTTCGTGTATAGTGTTTAATGCTTTTTTAACATCCTTTTTTGATATTACTGCAGAGATATTTCTTTCAGAAGCACCTTGAGCAATGGCTCTAATGTTTACATTGTTTTTTCCTAAAGTGCTGAACATTTTTCCGCTGATACCTTGATGATTTTTCATATTATCTCCAACAATAGCTATGATTGCTAGGTCTTTTTCTACAACAATTGGATCAATTTTGTGTAATGAAATTTCATTTTCAAAAGTTTTGTCAATTGCATCCTTCGCTATATCTGCATTGTTTTCTGAAATTCCTATACAAATAGAATGCTCGCTAGAGGCTTGAGTGATTAAAATAACATTAATTTTTTCTTGCGATAAAGTTTCAAACAAGCGCTTTGAAAATCCAGGAACGCCAACCATTCCGTTGCCTTGAAGGGTTAGCAATGCAATATCGTTAATATTGCTAATTCCTTTTACGGCATTGCTAGTTCCATTAGCATAGTCGTCTGAGATGTAAGTACCTAAATCTTCTGGTTTTAAAGTATTTTTTATAACAATTGGAATTTTTTTATCTAGAACAGGTTGAACCGTTGGTGGATATAACACTTTTGCACCAAAATGAGATAATTCTACAGCTTCTTGATAGGAAATATGGTTAATTGGTTTTGCTTGTTTTACAAGCTTAGGATTGGTCGTGTACATGCCACTTACGTCAGTCCAAATTTGTAATTCATTAGCATTGGTTGCTGCGGCGATGATGGCAGCAGTATAGTCTGATCCACCACGTCCTAAAGTAGTTATTTCTCCATCTTCAGATTTTGATATAAATCCAGGAAATAAAACTACCGAATTGCTGTTTTTTTCAAAAAAGGTTACAATATTCGTATTTGTTATATCAAACTTTACCGAAGCATTTGTGTAATTATTGTCGGTTATAATTAATTCTTGTGAGTTTTTTAGCTGTACATCGATGCCATTTGCTTTCATAGCTTGTGAAATAATATACGAAGACATTTGCTCACCATTGCTTAAAAGCGTATCGGTTGTTTTTGGAGATAGTTCATTAATTAAATAAATGCCTTCTAGTAGTTTCTCGAGTCTTGCTAATTGTTTGTTTATTACGCTTTTCACTAATGCTAGTGATTCATTTTTAATAAGGTTATTTATAATATTTAAGTGAATTTTTTTTATAGCATTGAGTTCATCTATGTATGAAGCATCTTTATTTGCGGCTTTATTTGCAGCTTCTAGAAGTTTATCGGTAACTCCACCAACAGCCGAAACTACCACAGCAATATTGTTGCTCTTAGATTGGTTGTTTACAATTTCTATGACTTTTTGTATGTTTTTGGCTGAACCTACTGAAGTTCCTCCAAACTTTAAAACTTTCATTTTGGTCTTTTTTATTGAGACATTAAATTTCGTGATTAAAAATCACATAAGTACGGACGGGAAGGTAAAAATAATTAGCAACCCCAAAGGGTTGTAATAACTGTGGAAGCTCTACCAAAAAATAAAACACCTCCGTTAAAGGAAGTAATAAAATCAGTACTTTGGTTTAAATTGTTCATTTGGTTCAGCATACATTTCAAATGTATTACTTTTATACAAATAAAAAAACAAATGGGTATTTTTTGCATTATTATAAGTTGAGCGTCATTTAATTTGTAATTTCAAGTATTTTTACCTTAAAAATTGCATTTATTGCACTAACTGAAATTTTAGTACATGAAAATATTCGCTAAAGAGCAAATTTATCAGGGAGATATTCTTACAACACAGCGTCAAAATATATCGCCTACCGATTTAATGGAGCGTGCTGGGACACAAATATTTAATTGGCTACACATGCGAATGCAAGGTGCACAAGTACCAATTCATGTGTTTTGTGGCATTGGCAATAATGGAGGAGATGGTTTGGTAATTGCTAGACACTTAATTACACATGGTTATAATGTAAATACTTTTGTGGTTAATTGTAGCGATAAGCGTTCTAAGGATTTTTTAAAAAATTATGAAAGAATTAAAAATGTAACCAAAGACTGGCCAACATTGCTTAGCTCCAATGAAGAATTTCCAGGGATACACCGAGATGATATTATTGTAGATGCTGTTTTTGGCATTGGATTGAATAGAGAATCTGATGATTGGGTAAAAGCGTTATTTCAACATTTTAGAAAATCCAAAGCTTTTACATTATCTGTTGATATGCCTTCAGGTTTGTATGCTGATAAAGTTCCTGAAGATGAAAATGGCGTCGTTTGGGCAAATCACACATTAAGTTTTGCGTCTCCAAAGTTAGTTTTCTTTTTGCCTGATACAGCAAAATACACGCTGCAATGGGAAGTCATAGATATTGGATTGGACAAAGAATTTTTGCACACAACCGAAACTGAGGCTGAGCTTGTGGGTAAATACGAAGTGTTGCCAATGTATCAGCCTCGTGAAAAATTTGCTCATAAAGGGACTTATGGACATAGTTTAATAATAGGAGGTAGCTATGGCAAAATGGGTTCTGTTGTATTGGCAAGTCGTGCTGCATTGGTTTCGGGAGCAGGATTAGTAACCAGTTATATCCCAAAGTGTGGATATAATGTGTTACAAACTGCGTTGCCTGAAGCTATGGTTATTACCAATGACGATGACAATATAATTTCAATAATTGATTTTGATATAGAACCAACAGTTATAGGAATTGGAATTGGATTAGGAACAGACAATAAAACCATTAATGCATTTGAAACTTTTTTAAAAACGAATAAAACACCTTTAGTAATTGATGCTGATGGTATAAACATGCTATCTTCAAAAAAAGCATTAATAAAATTATTGCCTAAAAACTCAATATTAACGCCACATCCAAAAGAGTTGGAGCGACTCATTGGAAGCTGGAAAGACGATTTTGAAAAGCTCAAAAAGGCAAAATCCTTTGTAAAGAAGTACAAAATTGTTCTTGTTATAAAAGGCGCTAACACCATTGTTGTATATCAAAATAAATTATATATTAATTCTACTGGGAATCCAGGGTTGGCAACGGCTGGGAGTGGTGATGTGTTAACTGGAATTATTACTGGATTGGTTTCGCAAGGCTATGAACCTATTGTTGCTTCAATTTTTGGAGTCTATTTACATGGTAGAGCTGCAGATATTGGTTTAGAAGATTTTGGTTACCAAAGCTTAATCGCTAGTCATATTATAGACTATTTAGGCGAAGCATATATAGATTTGTTCAAACAACCAGAGCAACCACCTCAAGAAAAAAGCGAGAGTGAAGAGCAAAAAGAAACTGATGAAGAGATGTATATATAGTTACAAACTATAAAATTAATGTATTGAGTAAGTCTATGAGTTTAGGGTCCGAAGGTCTAGTAGCATCAGCACTAACAATGTTTCCATCTGGATCAATTATTAAAAACCTTGGAATACCAATGATGTTATAGTCCTTAATAAATTGCGATTGCCAATCGCTATCTGCTATTAATTGAATGCCACCTAAATTTTTATCGGTTACCATTTTAAACCAAGTCTCATAAGCATTGGGTCTATCAATAGAGATACTTACAAATTCAATGTTTTTTCCTTTAAATTGTTTTTCTAAATCCTTTAAGAAAGGTATCTCGTTAATGCAAGGTGCGCACCAAGTGGCCCAAATATCGATATATAAATACGTCCCTTTAAGATCGTCAAGCGATGTTTTGCCTCCTTTGTGGTTTTCATAATTCACAAACTTAGGAGAAGGCATACCTTTAGATAAAGACTTAATCTTATTATATTGTGCAGTTAGCTTCTTGTTAAACGCTTCATCATTAGAAACAGCAATAATACCATTATATAGTGCTTCATTGTTATCATAAGCTAGTTCAATGTTTTTGCTCAGGGATTTGGCTATGTCATTTTTCATTTCAGGTGCATCAAGCTTTTCCAGCTCACTAAGTAGTGTAGTGATATTGTTGTTGTAAATGGCTTCAGTATAATAATTGAGTACAATTTGCCTGTAATTGTTAAAGTTTAGGTAATATGCTTCATTTTCAAAGTCAAAATCTTCAAAAGGTTTTTTAAATGCTTCGGGTAGTTGGATATCTTCATCAATGGTTAAATATTCATGATAA
>TARA_R110002073_G_scaffold60209_8_pt1 | contig 20069 bp, 14 predicted proteins | sample TARA_R110002073 | Tara Oceans TARA_R110002073 (sample SAMEA4397174) | marine metagenome | biome: Polar Biome; feature: [DCM] deep chlorophyll maximum layer (ENVO:01000326); material: water (ENVO:00002006), including particulate matter (ENVO:01000060) such as... | depth 40 m
GCGGTCTCGGTAGGCAAGACGATCGGCAAACGAGCTTACAAGCCTGGACTCAATCGCACGGCTTCGCGAGCAACGATGCAGATCGACTCGATCATGACTCGCTTTATGCGAAAAGATGTCCCGGTTATCCACCTCGTCGAGATGGATCAAATTGCCATGATGTACGGAATGCCGCTAAAGCCACAGCAGCAACCTGCGGTGGGCGAAGGGGGCGTGTTCAAACAAACGCGTCGCAGTCGACTGCTGATTCTCGCGGTGTTGTTAGCAATCCTCGGTTCGCTCCGAATCTTCGTGTTGACCGACTTTGGACATCGCTTCATGAAAGGCCGTGGATCACGCAAAATTTCAGGCCAACCTGAACCGATGGTGTAACCGCGAAATACGGCAACCTTAGCAGTGATCGCGGCTAAGGTTGCCGCCGCGTTTCCAACGGCGGCCTGGGATGCAGTACAATCACCCGCAAGTGAAAGGCGGGAATCTGATTGGCTTTATCAAATCCCAGGAGCGGTGTGATGTCTGCGCGCGGTAGTTTAGTAAGTAGCCCGAATAAACGCCCTGAATTGATTAGCGAATCGAAACGCTACATCCCGCTGCTCTGGCTCGGGATGTTGTCGCACCGCGATATCGAGAAAAGTGAGGATGGAGCGTTCGAAGTCAATCGCCTGAACGCGATTTTGCGGACCGAACACAGTCTGCCGTTCCTCCGCGAACTCTTTGCCGACCTGCCAATCGATAGTGCTGCCGGTTCGCTTCTCGATCGGCTACGAAAAATTCGCTGCGATACGATCGGCATCGACATCGGTGATTTGATCGAATCCGAGCCACCCAATCCGGGTTTGCGTGATGCCCTGGATGCGATTGCGACGCGGAACGAAAGCTATTCACTATCGGTCCCCGCTCGCACCGTGGAAAACCCGGCCAACGGCGACCTGATCAACGTCAAACCACTGCAGATCACCTCCACCAAAGAGATGTTGTTGCGAGTCTGCTGGCTGACCTCACGCCAACTCGAAGACTTCGATGAAGCGGAACTCGAGGAAATCGTCAGCGGACATCTTTGGAAATAGAGGCCCAAATCAATCGACACGTAGTGTCCTGTCTCACGTGATGCGTTGGAAGTGCAATTCGCGCGCTGAGGTAGAGCGTGCTCTGTGTGGTCGACGGGAGGTGGCTTTTGTCCGGTGATTGCCGCCTATTTAAAACGGTTCAGCGTGTAGTACGCTTCTTTGTGCAACAGCGGCAATCCGGACTTGCTGCGGACACCGTCGGCGTGCAGTTCATGCACATGCCCGAGTTGCAATCCATCCACAACAATCCGGACGCTCTTGCCATCGTCCGAAACGCTAGCCGATTGGATCGTTGGCGTTGTGTGGTCGACTTCGGGGCTGCCGTACTGTTCACGGTACTCGTACGTGTAGGTCGTCATTTTGTAGTTTTCCAAATTGCTGGCCGAATCAGCATCCACGGGTTCCGTGAAGGTCAATTCAAAACCGTCGGACGTCAGCCGCATGTGCTGGATTTCGAATGGCGTTTTGCCAGTCCAATCGAGTCGCTCGACCGCAAATGGCCGCCGCCCCACCGACCCCCAACCGCGATTCGTGCCGCCAACAAAAATGGATCCTCGTGGCGACATCTCGACGCCGACATTGCCCGATGCAAATCCGCGGCGGAACGGAAACGCCGCTCCTTGATAAAGCCCATCGACCTTTTCCAGATCCACTCGCATCAGCGTGCTGTGCGATTGATCAGCGACGAATAATTGCCCTGCAAACGGACCAAATTTTCCGTCGCTGGTGTCGCAAGCGATGCCCGATGCACTTTTGCCCATTTTGTCATAAGGAAACAAAATCGCGGGTGGCACGAGTTCAGGGATTTTTTTTGCTTCCACGTGTAATCGACTGCCATCCTCGGGCATTGTCGGTGGTTTGCCCATCACGTCTTCGCACAATTCAAACCATGCCCAACCGCCGGGATGCCCCATAAAACCGCCAGGACGCAGCCATTTCAATCCGCACGTTCCATTCCACGGCCCCTGGTTGTCGGTATAGAAAATGTCGCCCTCAAGGTTCGCTCCCATACCGCCTGGCGACCGCACACCGCTGCAGAAAGGAATCGTCTCTCCCTCGGGCGTGATCTTCATCGCCCAGCCACGATAAGGCACTTTGCTGCTGAACGAGCCGGTCAAACAGAGCGTGACAATCAGGTTTCCATCCTGATCGAACTTGGACCCAAAGGCGTATTCGTGGTAATCACTCGAGATCCCCCAGCCATCGGCGTAGGTTTCGAAAACATCAGCCGCTCCGTCGCCATCGGTGTCTTTCATCCGAGTGACTTCGGGACGCTGGACCGCATACAGCCAACCGTCACGCGACGCCAGACTCAGAGGTTCGTGCAGTCCACGAGCGTACAACTTGAATTGCGATGCCGAGACGTCTTTAGCAAACGGATCGCTGATCGCAAAGATATCGCCGCGACGTGAGCAAACAGCCAATCGTCCATCCTCGAGCAACTGAAAGCCACAGGCTTCGATCGTTTCATCCAGCGGCGCCTCGAAGGTCGTGATCACGTAGTAATCCGATTCTTTCGGCAAATCCTCGGCGGCGACAAACGGGGTGACGCACAACAGGAAGAGCGACGAAGCGGCGAGGCGTTGAAACTGATTCATCGGTAGTGCTGCGAAACTGAGTGGAAGGTTAATTTGAGACGAGCGCCGCGTTAAAGACGCCTAAAAATGCCATAAGCAAAACATCGGCGTCGGCATCTACCAACGAATGGTTTGCGTGAACGAGACGGACTCGCCGGGCGGAACGACGGCTCGCAGTTCGGCCGCGTCCCCCTCGCCTACCTGCTGTACCGACACGCCCTCGATCGTCATGCGGACTCCGTTGGCAAGCGTGACGGTTCCGTCTTCGCTGGACTTGATTGCACCGTTTGAAAAACGCGATACGAGCGTCCCCGATGCATCGGCCGTTCTTGTCACCGTAAAATGCCGCTCTAACGACTTGATACCGTCGACGTTTCTCGCCACCGGCTTGTCTTCGATCGCGTAACCGTTGACGAGGTACCGGAATGTTGGCAACCCGCTCGCATCAAGCGTGTAGCCCTTGAATTTGTAGCCAAGTTCACGTGCGGATTCACTCGGCCATGCGGCATCACTCGATGGCAGGATCGCAAAGGGAACCGCCGAGTCAATCAGCACGACGGCATCGCCCATCGGTTGTTGGCGCCCTTGGCCCCGAGCGATCCAGTGCATCGAAGCGTCAATGAAACTGTTCTTCCAAAGCTTGGCCAACGACATCTGCTCGGCGTCCCAGATCAGATTCACGTCCCCTGGATACGCCACACCGATGCCACGGGCGCTAACGTCGGTAAAGAAGTTGCGATAGATCAACGGCTTCGCATTTGCCGCCAACAGGATGGCCCCCTGAGTCAAACCCTCGGGCTCTTTGGCTTTATCGCCTTTGAGCAAATACTTCCAGATCGCGTCGATCTGCTTATCGGGGTTGCCACCATAGAGGTCCGCCAGCGGCGATTCGCCATCCACAAAACTCTTGGGCATCCGCGTCCCAGGCCGATACAACGGTGGGTCGAGCAAGTAGCGATGGAACCACTCCGGACGTAAACGTGTGGTCATCTTCAGCATGTCAATCGCTCCGATGCCGCCACCCTTGGCGCCGTTGTAGCTGTGGCATTTGATGCACGCCAACCCGCGATTGCCAACACACTGTCGCCCTCCGGCGATTTGAGCTTCGGTGGCTGGCTCGGTCGCAATCGGAGCGTCATCGCCTTTGCGGTCGAGTTTGTTGACCGATTCGTGCATCGCTTTCAAATGTTCATAGCGAAACGCTGGCATCCGCGTCAGCATGTAGGGGCGCTCGTTTGCCCCGTTCTGCAGAATCGTTTTCATGTAGGCGTCGGTCAACTTGTCGCCCACTCCATCCAACGGCGGCGGCATTTGGCCCTCGAGCCCCATTTCCGGTGTGGTGCTGATGAACGAGGCTTCGCGGATCGGTTCGGGACCGCCAACGGTGCCACGTTTGTGACATGCGTAACAATTCATCGCGGTCATGGTCACGTGCACCCGGGTGGCATCGTCAACATCAGGCACGCCGGATTGTTTTCGCAGCTGGATTGCGGCGCTGATCGCGGCACGCTGAGTGTTGTTCAACTCGAAATCAACGACGCCCTGTGGAGTGGCCGAAACATCGTCGGCCAAACAGCCTCGGGTCAAATCGAGTTGCTTTAGCGGTTTTGCGACCAGCGTTGCGGCCGTGCCCTTGAATTGATGACAGTTTGCACATCCCACCGATTGGAAAATCTGTTGGCCGGTTTGGGCAAGCGAAGGATCCGGCCCATATTTGCTGGGCAGAAAGTCCAGTGCCACGGGGTTTTCCGGATCAATGATCACCGATTCCACCGGCGTCCATCCAAATTCTTTGTCTTCGAATTCAAGGCTGACTTCCGCACCGCCTCCCTTTTGCAAAAACTTTAGCGTCAGCTTGTGCTGGCCTTCGCTTAGCTTGATCGAACCGGTGGCTGTGGTCGGCGGGTGAACGCCATCGTTTTCCGTCACTTCGGTTCCATCGACGAACACGCGGCTGCCATCATCGCTTTTGACTCGGAACGCATATTCGCCCTCTTTGCGAATCAACAGCGTTGCATCAAAGATTACGGCGTATTGGACCTTCGGCTTGATGTCGCTAATCTTCAACCCGACCACTTCATCGGTCGATTCGGGTTGCAGCTTGCTAAAGTCGGGTAGTCGATCCCAGTCGCCGCGGTAAATCCGACGCTTAAATTTGCCGAGCCCCGATTGAACGACCACATCGCCGAGCAAGTAGGCTGCTATCGCCGTCGTTTCCGTTGGCGAGCCGACGAAGCCAGGCATCCGAACGCCCGGACGTGTGACATGTGGCTCGCTGAGGAAATCCGTCAGCGAGCTGAGGGTGTATTTCTTTTCGATGCCAGCGAGCGGTACCGACGTGCTCGTCATCGCCGCCTTGCTGGACTTAGGATCGGCCGCATGACAGGCAACACAGCCCACGGTTTGATAGAGTTTACGTCCGGTCTTGATCAAATCTTTCGGGGCAGCCCGGTCCTGCAGCGTCCCAGAGCCTTTGCTGACCAGAAAACTGGTGATCGCTTGAGCTTTCTCGCGGCGATTCTCGGGGCTGAGATCCCCCCACGGATCGGGCATCGTCGTGCCGGGTTTGAATTGATGGGGATTGGCGATCATGTCGACCATCGCATCGACTCGCACACGTCCGGCGACTGCAGAAAGATCAGGCCCGCGTTTGATCGGCAAATCAGCAAAGGTGTCCGCAGCGTGGCAGGCGTCGCACGCCAACGCATTGATCAGTAACTCACCTGCGACCGCATCAGGCTCACTACTGCTGGCGTAAAAACGTTCGAATCCAGCGACGATCGGTCGGCGAGCTTCACGCTCGGTATCGACCGGAACGATCCAAATATTGCGGTAGCGAACGGGATTGCCGTGGTTTTGCAAATGGATCGGCCCCGGTGCGGCCGATTCATTCAGCGGAGCTCCACGTGTAGGACCGGAAATCGAGACGTTGTTTTGCACAATCACGCCATTCAGACGCACGGTCATCTTGGCATCGGATGTCTTCTTGCCTTGAGCGTTAAAACGAGCGGCAGTAAAGTCGACATCGTAGGTTTGCCACGACAACGGCGGAAAGCACATGTTGATCGAAGGAGCGCTGACCGTATAAATGCCGCCCGCCTCGTTGTCTTTTCCCTCGAGCCCGAATGAATCAAGCACTTGTGTCTCGTAGCGGCCTTGATGATAGACACCGCTGTTGCCACGAGCTTGGCCAGTCGCCTTGGGCATGAACGGCGTTTTAAACTCCAGATGCAATCGATAATCACCGAACGTCTGTTTGGTCGTCGTGCCTTCGCCAAGCAAATCGGACGCGATCAGTTTTCCATCACGCCAATGCTTGTCGATCGACGCTTTGGTGCCGTCAAACAACACCGTGGCACCACGCGGCGGTTTCGCCCCAAGCGTCTGGCTTTTTCGCTCGACTTTCTCCAACTCCATCGCCTCGACCAGATCGGCCACCACATCAGCGTCGCCTTCGAGTCGTCGCGGCGGCGCGGGTTTCGCTCCGGCACCGGGCAATCCGCCTTCGTAGACCACCAAGTCGAATTCGCCATCGCCGCGGGCGATGACTTGCATTCCCTGAGTCTCACCGGCGTATTCACCCTGGATCAAAAAGTCGGGATTGGCTTTCGCCGATTCCACACTGTCAAAGACTTGGGCAAACGCAGAGGATGCGAACAGTGAAAAAATCGATGCGGTCCATACCGCGTGTCGCAATCGAGATAACAAGATCACTGTAAGTAACCAATCTTGAGATTAGGAAGGAAGTTGCGCGAGGGGCGTCAGGGCCCGATGCCAGCGTGATCGCTCGATCGGACCAAGAGAGAGAATAGAATAGTCGATGCGCCGTCCCGAGGAAACGGTCGGCCACCGATCTGCCCCAGTCTGGGCAGCCACCCGCATTTCAGCTGGATTTTTTGGAGCCCGCCAACGCAGTCAAAACCAGCGACGGTCGCACCCGCCGGGTGTTGTTTTAGCGGTGCGGCGCAAGCCGCCCGGTTGCAGCGAGTAAAACGTTCGAATTTTACGGGGCGGCTTGCGCCGCTCCGCTATAAAAACCACCTGTTTAGTACCAAAGTAGATGGCATTGGCCGCGTGTCGCAAGCGATACTGAAAATCGACGGCAACGCCCCCCCTTGGTGAGAGAGCGGTTTTCAGTGCCGATCACATTGAAGCTACGAGTAGGCAACAAGACGGATTGCTACGTGACAGAGGCTACGTGACAGAGGCTACGTGGCAGAGGTTACGAGGCAGACTTGGCCTTCGCTGTGGCCACATCGTCTTGCTTGGGCCCGTTTTCGGATGCCACATCCGCATCGTCGGGGTTGGCGGTAAACGGCTTTTTGTCCTGGTACCGCTGCAAGATTTTCTTGGCGAACTCTTGATACGATTCAGGAGCGTTTTCGACGACTTTTTCCTGCCATCCGATCGCTTCTTCAAATTTGCCGTCCGCTGCAAACGCGGCCGCCAGCGCGGACAAATCGCCGAGATTGCTGTAGTCGCTGACCTCACACGCTGCCTTGGCCGATTCGATCGCCTTTGCCGGATCACGTAACGAATCCTCTTTGGCGGTCGCCAGCAACCAAGCTCGGTTTTGGAGAGCCAAACCGTACTGAGGCGCCAATTCGATGGCTTTGTCATAGTCGGCCAGCGCGTCGGCAGCGTTTCCGAGCTGGAATTGGTTGTAGCCACGGTTATTGAACGCCACCGCCGACTCTGGGTTCAACTCGATGACTTGCGAGAAATCCTTTACCGCAGCCTTGTGGTTGCCCTGTTGAAAATAGATATATCCTCGCCCCGAGATCGCATCGATGTCATTTTCGTTGCCTTTCAGGATCGCATTGAAGTCTTCGATGGCCCGATCGAGCTTACCGTCCGCTTTCAGCGCGATCGCTCGCTGACGCAGCAGCGAGGCATTGCCCGGTTTTTGCTTTAGCGCGGCGGTGTAGTCGCCGATCGCTTTTTCGACCTCACCTTGCGCCATGTAGACGGCCGCGCGATTGATCAGCGGTGCGATTGATTCAGGATCAAGCTCAAGAGCTTTGTTGTAATCCGCGATCGCGTTGTCAAAATTACCGATCGACGCGTGGAACAGCCCGCGGCTCGAATAGGCATGCGGTTCTTCGTAGCCAAGTTTGATTGCTTGATCGAAGTCCTCGACCGCTTTTTCGGATTTCCCGAGCGCCCACCATGCGGAAGCACGGAGCGTCAAAAAGCGTCCTTCGTCAGGATTCCGCTCGATCAAATCGCTGTAAATATCGGTCGATTCGGCGAGCCGGACCGCATTGACTTTGTCGACGGCGCCGCGGGATCCATCGTGAGTCAGGATCACATAGCCGTCTTCACGCTCTTCGATGACGGTCAGCAAATCGCCTTTTTCGATCACATCGGTGACCTTCTCGCCATCGGTCAATTTCATCTCGACTCGAGCGACCACGGGTTCTTGAGGCGGTGCCGCCAAGGTCGTCAGCGCCGGCAGGGTGACGCCGGCAATCATCAAACAACCGGATGCAAAAGAGTGCCCGAAGCGACGGAGAGGGATCGTTTTGAGAGTCAGTTTGTACGTCTTCACGAACGGCATTCCTGCAGAAGAAGATGTTGAAAAAAGGGAGCTTCGTCACGGAATCCCGGCGATATGCCAGGACTCATCCGATTGAAACTAGTTCAGCATCAGAGGGATGCGGTTGTTTGTTTGTCCGATTCCTAAGCTTTACTCAAAAAATAATCAGAAACATCTGATGTAGCGTTCTTAGCGAATATGCCGGTGATTTGACGCATCAAGGAGGAATCCATGGCTGCTGTGAAAGCGATTCTCGACTTTTTTGCGGGTCAAGGATTGCAACTCGTTGCTCCGCATTTAGTCTCAGCTGTGTCGCTCGGGGGATCGGCAACCGGCTAGGCCACTGGTCATGGCCTAACGATACGTACATTTACCTTTATGTTTTTGGAGCGTGACAACTGTGAAGTGGTTTGCAAATTTATCAGCCATCTGTTTGGCGTTGGTCGTGTCCAGCGTCTCTCAAGCTGGCCACTGCCTCTCCTGTGGCGGATGCAGTGATCCTTGTGCTAGCGGTGCCGTTTCGACGGGCGCTGGCTGTAGCAGCGCCGCCGGTTGCGGTGCTGCAATCAGTTCAGGTGCCGGATGTGCAACTGAACTTGGCTCTGCGAGTGGCCCCGCAAACTCCCTCGGCGGAGAAATGCTGTGCCAACCCGTAACCAACTATCGTGTGGTTTTGGAACCGAAATACGTCACCGAAACACGTATCGTTTGTGTTACCGAAAATCGTGAAGAAGTGCGTCAACGTACAAAAACCGTCTACAAAACCGTTCCCGTGACCGAAGAGCGTTATCGCACCAAGGTCGTCAACACGCCTGTGACCGAAACCAAAACGGTCGAATACAGCGTGCTGGTTCCTGAGAAATCCGAGAAGACGGTCGAAGTCACCGAATCGGTCCCCGTTTGGGTCGAAGTCCCCGAAGAGTACACCGTGCGAGTTCCCCAACTCGTCGAAGTCCCAGAGGAATACACCGTCAAGGTTCCTCAGTTGAAGGACGAGACTTTCACCTACACCGTTAGCGTTCCCCAAGTTGTCACCGAACAACGCATGCACACCGTCGTGAACGCGGTTCCCGTGTCGAAAACACGCACCATCGAAGTTTGCGTGCCTACGACCACCATGAAAACCGTCACCAAAGACTACGGTCATTGGGAAGAACAAGTGGTTGCTGCGACATCGGCCCCCGCCGGGTACAGCAGCGGAAACGGATGTGGCAATGGCATGATGGGCGGCTGTGGTTCAGCGGTCGGTCACCGTCACGGATGTGGCCTGCTACGCGGACATTGCAAACGATCCTGTGGTCGTTGTGCATCCAGCTGTGGCTCAGCTTGTGCCAGTCCATGTGGCAGCTCGGCTTGTGGCAGCTGCGGATCCAACGGTGGTGGCAACGGCGCTTCGATCGCCGGTGTCAGCCAATCCGCTGTGGGTGCCTGTGGCACGACCACCAAGCGAGTTTGGGTTCCTAACGTTGTGACCGAACAAGTGGCTGTCTCTGGCACGACCACTCGTTCGCAAGAAGTCAGCTACACCGTTTACGAACAACAAAGTGAGCAAGTTCCTTACGAATGCACCAAAGTGGTCTATCAGCCTGAAACACGCACAGGCACCAAAAAGTCAGTCGTTTACGTTGACGAAACACGCACCCGCATGCGTAAAGTCGTCAAATACAGCGACGAAACTCGCACTCGTATGCGTAAGCAACTCGAGTACACCACGGTGACCAAGACCGAAACGATTCCTCACGTTTCGTATCACACCGAAAAACGCACCAAGGAAGTGAACTACACCTACAACGTTCCTGAGCACGTTGTCGAGCCGTACACCGTGACTCGCTACGACCGCGTTGCGGAAGAGCAAGTCGAAGAGTACACCGTGTGCGTTCCTGTGGTTGTGAACAAAGAGCAAAAAGTTCAAGTTTGCAAGATGGTTCCACGCTTGGTCGAAGAAACCATCAACCTGTGCTGTGACGCGGATGCGGGATCGGCTGCTTCTGCCGTCGGCAGTGGCTGTGGTTGCTCGGCACCCGCAGCCGCAGGCTGTGACTCGTGCGGTTCGGCTGCTGCCGCTCCGGCATGCAGCTCTTGTGGTTCGGCCGCATCTTCGTGTGCTTGTGGCAGCTAGTCTGCGAAACGATTTGCAGGCGAGTTGACGCGGTCAATTCGCCGAAATTCAAACGAAACCGCCCGTCCGCATGTAATTTGCGACGGGCGGTTTTTTGATGCAAACTCGCATTTTGCCGGTTGTTCCGGTTTCGCAAGCAACAGATCGATGGGTTGGAGAAAGATGGGCAATTGAAATTAGACTTCGATGGGTTGGCAACTAAGTTCAATGTAACAGGCGGGGGGGACAGTCGCCCACATGCATTTCACCTTTCCCAACACAACGTTTCACCTACTTCCATTTTGGAGTTTCTCAGAAGATGTCATTTCCTTTTTCGCTCAAGAATCTAGTTGCTTGTTTCGCGGTTGCAGTGATCTCGTCGTCGGCTCTCGGGCTGAATGGGTTCGCCGATGACGAAGCCAAAGCAGTTCCGGCCAAGAAGGCCGACGTGGTTGCCAAGGCGACACCGGTTGCCAAGGCAGTGGTCACCAGCAGCAAAGTGCGACCGCTGAGCGTCAGCGTTGACTTGATTAGCAAGACAGTGATCAAGGGCACCTTGACCGACACCACTCAGCTGGACATGCAAACCTCGTTCGGCGTTGCCAACATCCCGCTTTCAGAAGTCGCAGGAATCAAGTTTGCCTCAGCCGACGATGCGTCGACCACCGTCGTCATGCTCAACGGTGACTCGATCACCGGTGCAACCGACGTCAAACTCGTTACAGTTGAAACCGAATGGGGCATCGCCACCATCAACGGCAGCAGCATCGCATCGATCTTGTTCGTCCCCGGCGTGGACTGGAACCCACAAGCCGGTTTGAACGGCAAACGATGGAACTTGGCTAATGAACCCAAAGAACCCGTAGCTGCAAAAGCACCTGCCCAAGCCCCTGCGGCGGCCCCCACCCAAAATCGTCAAATCGTTTATCCCAACGGTTCGACCGCTCCGAACCAATACTATCGTGGCCGATAGTCAGAGTCTCTAAGCGAATAACGACTTCAGGCTGGCGTTTCTGTCAAAGGAAACGCCAGCCTTTTTTTTGTGGTTTAGCGATGTTCCGATTCGCGTATGGGGATCAAGCGAGACTTGATATAATAACCGCATCTCCCCCGCCTAGTTCTCCCACCTTCGGATCAGAATCGATGCGTGCCCCCCAATCCATCGGCATCCGTAACTTCGCACTGATTCCCTTTGCACTGACTGCCCTTGTGGGTGGCATCACCGCATGGGCCGATCGACCGCTGCGATTCAATCGCGATGTGCGTCCGATTCTGTCCGACAAATGTTTCGCCTGTCACGGCCCCGATGCAGAAATGGTCGAAGGCGGATTGCGGTTGGACTTGCGTGACGAGGCCATCGAAGCAAGCGGGGCGATCGTGCCGGGCGACGCATCGGACAGCGAATTCATTCGCCGGATCGTTTCCAGCGAACCCGATGAGATTATGCCGCCGCCGGAATCACACAAACATCTCGACGCGTCCGAGAAAGCACTACTGCGGCGTTGGATCGACGAAGGCGCTGTCTATGAGCCGCATTGGGCGTACGTCCCCTTGGTTCGTCCTACGTTGCCACCGGCATCGGCCGACGCGTCACCCCAGTCCGTGATTGATCGTTTTATTGCCAGACGGTTATCCGAAGAGTCTGTCGCCCCCGTGCCCCAAGCCGACCGCATTACTTTGATTCGGCGGTTATCGTTTGATTTAACGGGACTTCCCCCAACGCTTGACGAAGTCAACGCATTCGTTAACGACACGAGTGACAATGCTTACGAAAAACTCGTCGACCGCTTGCTGCGTTCTCCGCGCTATGGCGAGCGAATGGCAATCTATTGGTTGGATCTGGTTCGTTATGCCGACACCGTCGGTTACCACGGGGACCAGAACGTGTCACAGTCGCCGTACCGCGACTATGTCATCAAGGCGATGAACGCCAACATGCCTTATGACCAATTTGTTCGTGAACAATTAGCAGGCGATCTGCTTGCCAATCCTACGATCGATCAGCTCATCGCTTCGGGCTACAACCGATTGAACCAAACGACCGAAGAGGGTGGAGCTCAGGCCAAAGAATACCTTTCGATCTACTTTGCCGATCGTGTTCGTAACGTATCGCAAGTGTTCATGGGAGCCACCGTCGGGTGTGCCCAGTGTCACGATCATAAATACGATCCCTACACCGCACGTGACTTTTACTCGTTGGGCGCATTCTTTGCCGATCTGGAAGAACGGGGTGTCTACAGTGCCCGCAGTCGTCCCCCAAGCATTCGCGTGCCAAGCCATTCCGACATCGAAAAGATCGAAGCGATCAATCAACGCATCGCAAGCATCACGTCCGAACAACAGTTGCTTCGCCAAAACCTGATTGCATCCCAGCCGCAATGGGAAGTCGAGACGAAGAAACAAATCTCCGAGAACACGGAAGTAGAAACGGTGTGGATTGATGACACACAAGACACCGGAGGCAACAGCGACGGCGAATGGAACTTCGTCTCCTCTGATTCGGCGCCGGTGCACAGTGGCACCGTGTCGCGGCGTCAATCCAGTAAAGGACTCGTCCAACATTTCTTTCTCGGTGCGAAAAAGACCGCCGACGTTTCTGCCGATACTCGTTTTTTCGCCTGGGTCTACCTCGATCCGAAAAATCCTCCTCAGTCCATCATGCTGCAGTGGAACGATGGCCAATGGGATCACCGTGCCGTATGGGGAAGCGACGCGATTTCTTACGGCCGACGAACCGAATCGTGGGCTGGGTACCAACGACGCGGCGAGCTGCCGGAACTCGGCAAATGGGTTCGACTCGAAGTGGATGCCGATCAGGTGGGGCTAACCGCAGCGAACCCCGTCATCGGAATGGCGTTCACTCAATTCGGAGGCCAAGTCTACTGGGATAAAGCGGGCTGGATTTCAAAAGCAGGCATTCCCAAGCCGGTCGCTGATGCTCTTCAAATCGCAGCCCATGATCGCAACGAGCCCCAATCCGCAGCGGTGCGAGAGTATTACCTCGCCAATTCACCTCAGATCATCGAGCTTGAAGAACGCCTAAAGCGGCTTCAGGCCGAGCGGACAGCGATCGAAGAATCATCACCGCTGACGCTGGTCAGTAAATCGGTCACGCCACGAACGATTCGGGTCCAGCCTCGAGGCAATTGGATGGACGATTCAGGTGAGATTGTCGAGCCTGCGATTCCGGCATTCCTGGGCGAACTTGAAGTCAACGGACGTGCAACGCGACTCGATTTGGCAGATTGGCTTTGCCGCTCGGACAACGTTTTGACGTCGCGCACGATGGTCAATCGCCTTTGGTACTTGATGTTTGGACGCGGAATTTGTTCCAGCGTTGATGATTTTGGCGGGCAAGGAACGTTTCCCTCCTACCCAGATCTGTTGGATTGGTTGGCGGTTGAATTTGTCGTGTCGGGCTGGGATATCAAACACATGCTACGCGTGATCGTCACCAGCGAGACCTATCGCCGGTCCTCTCGCCCGACGGAACCATTGCGGAAACTTGATCCTTATAACGAGCTCTTTGCTCGCCAAGGCCGTTTTCGCATCGATGCAGAAATGGTACGCGACAATGCACTGGCGATCAGCGGTTTGTTGGTCGAACGTATCGGGGGTGAAAGCGTCAAACCCTATCAACCCGAGGGCTATTATGCTCAGCTGAATTTTCCTCGCCGAACCTACGTCGCTGACCAAGGCGAAGACCAGTATCGACGAGGTGTCTATACACATTGGCAACGAACATTCTTGCACCCAATGCTCAAGGCGTTTGATGCGCCGAGCCGTGAGGAATGTACGGCGGCGCGAGCAAAATCCAATACGCCGCTGCAAGCGTTGTCGCTGCTGAATGACCCGACCTTTGTCGAGGCGGCTCGCGTTTTTGCCTCCAGAATCATGCGTGAATCGGCTCTGTCGGTTGATCAGCGTATCGAGTGGGCTTATCGAACGGCCCTCTCTCGTTAACCTGAGCCCGAGGTGGCCGGCGAACTGAGACAGATTTACGACCAGCACCTTGCTCACTACTCGATCAAGCAAGACGAAGCATTGGATTTGGTTTCCGAGGGAAACTCGCCTGTCGCCACGGATTTGCCAGCGGCGGAATTGGCGGCCTGGACGAGTGTGGCTCGCGTCTTGCTGAATTTGCACGAAACGATGATGCGATATTAATTGATCGATTGGAATTCACTTCCGCGATTGCCTTTTTTCCATTCACTTGATCAATCGAGACAACGATGTTCTCTAATCGGTTCCCGCTTCAAAACGAGATGGCACGACGCACCTTCCTGCGACGAGGCGGGCTAGGGACGATAGCGCTAACGTCACTGTTTCGAGGCAGCGATTCGGCTGCTGCCGCACCACTTGCCTCGGGTGGTCTTCATCATCGCCCCCGCATCAAACGGGTCATCCATCTCTACATGGCTGGTGGACCGAGTCATCTAGAAACCTTCGATTACAAGCCGGAAATGGCGAAGTACGACGGCCAACCGATGCCCCAATCGTTGACCGACGGACAGCCGATCGCTCAGTTGCAAGGCAAAACGTTGAAGGTCATGGCGCCGCAGCACCCGTTTGCTCGCCATGGCCAAAGCGGATTGTGGATGTCGAGTGTCTTCAAACACACCACCTCACTTGCCGATGACATGTGCGTCATCAAGTCGATGCACACCGAGCAAATCAACCACGATCCCGCACATACGTTTTTCAATACCGGCACCGCGATCAGCGGTCGTCCATCGATGGGCGCCTGGGTGATGTATGGGCTTGGTGCGGAAACGCAGGAGTTACCTGGCTTTATCGTTTTGACCAGCGAAGGAGGAGGCCAAAGTCAACCGATCAGTTCGCGGCAATGGCACTCGGGATTTTTGCCCAGCCGCTATCAGGGCGTTCAAATGCATGCGACGGGAAATCCAGTGCATTATGTTGGCAACCCCGCCGGCGTTGGTCCACGCCAACAACGAGATGTCGTTGATGCGGTCTCGCGGATCAACACGCTCCGCAACCGAGAACTTGATGATCCCGAAATTGCCACGCGCATTAGCGGTTACGAAATGGCGTTTCGGATGCAAACGTCCGTGCCCGAATTGACGGATATGTCTGGCGAACCCGAACACATTGTAAAAATGTATGGCTGTACGCCCGGGGATGGTTCGTTTGGAAGTAATTGTTTATTAGCCCGCCGCTTGGCCGAACGAGGCGTGCGTTTTATCCAGTTGTATCATCGCGGTTGGGATCACCATGGCGGTGTCAAAAACGGCGTGGCAAAGACCGCGTCGTTGGTCGATCAAGGAACCGCGGCGCTAGTGAATGATTTGAAGCAACGCGGGATGCTCGAAGACACGTTGATTGTGTGGGGAGGCGAGTTCGGACGCACGCCGATGGCTCAAGGCAGCGGTCGAGACCACCACATCAACGGGTTCTCGCTGTGGATGGCAGGCGGCGGAGTGAAAGCCGGTAGCACTTACGGAGCGACCGACGAGTTCGGCTACAACGCAGTCGAGAACAAAGTGCATGTTCGCGATTTCCACGCCACAATGTTGCACATGTTGGGGATCGATCACAATCGATTCAGCTACAAGTTCCAAGGCCTCGACTTTCGTCTGACCGGCGTCGAACCCGCTCACGTCATCCACGGAATTCTTGATTCCTAAACGTGAGACTTCTAGGCATTCTGCCGTTGCACAACATGTCGTCTCCCTTTTTTGCTCGATCTTTTTGCTTGACACCGCGAGCACAAACGTCTACTTTGCAATGCAAAGCAACATCAAGATTTCCGCTCACCGAGACGCGTATCGATGCGAATTGACGAGGCCCTACAGCAATTAGATCTGATTTCGGCAGTCGCCGATCGGTCGAGAACGTTTGATGGGTTGCGGGCTGCGCCGACTGCGGCGTCGGGCGTCATTGCATTGCTCGCCGCCGCGATTCAATCGCGGTTGGTATCGTCTTCGCCCACGCCACTACATGCTTATCTGCTGCTTTGGATCAGCGTCGCTGCGGTTTCACTCTCGATCGTGATCGCTGATATGGCGGTTCGATATTATCGTGACCCGACCGCTCGAGCTCGGCGGATGACGCTAGATGTTTTATCGCGATTGGCTCCTGCGATTGTTGTCGGTGCCGCGCTGACGTTGATCGTCTTTGTGACGTCGCCGGAGGTCGCTTGGATGTTGCCCGGACTGTGGTCGGTGCTGCTTGGTTTGGGAATTTTCGCGGCCTCCTCGCTACTGCCGCGATCGCTTTCGCAAGTTGCAATTTGGTACATCGGTTGTGGTTTGGCCGTGTTGATGATGTCGCACGGCGACGGAGCACTAAGTCCGCTGGCGATGGCCATCCCGTTTGGTGGGGGTCAATGTTTCGCTGCATGGTTAATGCACAAACAGACCCGCACGCACGAGGTGCACGCCTGATGGCTAATGCAAAACACCAAGAAGACGCGACGCCGCCTTCATCTTCGGGACGCTTTGCCTACGATGGACTCGATCGAGTCATGCACGAAAAAGCACGTCTGGGGCTGATGACTTGCTTGGCTGGTGCTCCCGAAGGCTTGACGTTCAACGAGCTCAAGCGTTTGTGTGATCTGACCGATGGCAATTTGAATCGACATCTAAAACAACTTGCCGATGCAAGCCTCGTGCGACTGGTCCGCGACGAAGCGGCTCGGCGCCCGCAAACGACGTGCTTGTTGACCGATGCGGGCCGCGAAAGTTTTGCTACTTACCTGGCGGAACTGCAACGTGTGCTCGGCGACGCCCAGCGACAAATCAATGCGCAGCAACAAATCAAGGTTCAGGGTAAATCGGTCTCGCGATTGGCGTCCGATTCATCTTGAAGATTGTTCTTTTTATTTGCCCATTCACTTTGCAATGCAAAGCCTTTCAAGAGAGGTCGACTTTATGGTCCAGATTATCCGTGCCGAGCATCTTGGGTTTTGTTTCGGAGTTCGTGACGCGTTGGCAACAGCAGAAAGTGTTTCGCACCCCGAGCAGACGTCGGTCTACGGCGAGCTTGTACACAATCAAGACGTGACGCGTGATTTGAATGCACGGCAATTCGAGTTGCTCTCGGAACTGGATCGTGACTCGTTACCCGATCGGCCCGTGGTGATGGTGACCGCCCATGGGATCAGTAATCAGCGCCGAAAACGATTGATGGACGCTGGCAAGGAATTGGTCGACACGACCTGTCCGTTGGTGCGACGCGTCCATGATGCCGCAATGATGCTTGCCGAACGAGGTTACTTCGTCGTCGTGATCGGCAAGCCGGACCATGTCGAAGTGCTCGGCATCGTCGAAGATTTGCCGCCAGGACGCTGGGCCGTCGTTTCGGATCCTGCGGATGTTCCCAGGCAACTTGGATCGGATATCGGCATCGTTTGCCAAACCACAATGCCCGAAGAGATCGCCTTGGCGTGCCGGGACCGCATCGCTGAGCTACACCCTGATTCATCTATCCGTTGGGTCAACACGATTTGTCGCCCGACGCGACAACGGCAAGCGGCGGTTGATTTGCTCTGCAAACAGGTCGAAGTGGTTGTGGTGGTGGGCGGCAGCAATTCCAACAACACGCGGCGGCTCGTCGATCGCTGTATCGCGTCGGGGTGCCAGACGTATCACGTTCAATCGGCAGACGATTTGAAGAGCGAGTGGGTCAATCGCTGCGAACGAATCGGACTGACCGCAGGCACGTCGACTCCGGATGCGACCATCGATGCGGTGCATCAGCGGATCGTTGAGCTGTCAGCACACGAAGGGCAAACACTTGACGGGCAAAATCTCAATGGTCCTGCTGCCACCGCCACGTCGTCTTATGCTCTGTGGGATAACAGCCAGTGGATTCAGTATTTCATCCGAAATTTGGAAGAGGTGCCAACAATCCCATGGTCCGATTCGCCGACGTTAAACGATGCTGAACGATCGGCAATCGCGGCATCGGTACAAACGTTTCAGTTGGGCGAAAGTGGCGAAGGTCGTCACATCAAACGCTGTGCGAGAAACTGGATCGACCTAGGCGGTGACCCCGATTACCTTGCGGCACTGACGTTGTTTTTGCAGGAAGAGAACCAGCATGCGGCGTGGCTTGGTCGTCTGTTGACTCAAGAGAGTGTGCCGCTGCTGCAAAAGCAGTGGTCCGATGGTTGTTTCCGCTTCTTGCGTCATTTAGCGGGGCTGCGAACTTCGATCTCCGTGTTGGTCACCGCCGAGATTTTGGCTCAGGTGTATTACCTGGCATTGATGCGAGCGACCGATTCGCCCACGGTGCATGCGATTTGCCGGCGGATCTTGAGAGACGAGCGAGCTCACGTGGTGTTTCAGCAAAGTCAGAAACGTAAACTCTCGGAGGGCTGGGGAGGAATTCGCCGTTTTTGTGTTCAAGCAGCGGAAAACATTCTGTTTGAAGTTGCCCGCCGAATTGTCTGGCACGAGCACAAATCGGTGTTTCTCGCCGCTTCGATGGACTGGACCGCCTACCGCAACCGAACTTCGCGTCGTTGGTCCGCAGCGGGCAAATGGACCAGAAACACTCTTGTTGCCGACAATTCGACCGATTCAAATGGAGAGGCATCTGCTGATGCTGCATGACTCGAGCTACGAACATATTGGTCGGCCGGGTTTTGCGTCGCCGTCGTTGCTTCCCCCCTTTGCTCCTTCTTCATACCCCTAGGCAAAACATGACACTCAGTCGCAGAACGATGATTGGATCAACGGCAGCACTTACCGCGTCGACGTTGCTCACCCAAGCGAAGACGCGTGCCGCCGAAGAAAAAACGACCGTCAACTTTGCTTTGGTCGGACTCGGCAGTTTGAGTACCAATCAAATTGCACCGGCGTTGCAGAAAACGAAGCATGCCAAACTTGCGGGGATCGTCACAGGAACACCGGAGAAAGAGAAAATCTGGGCCGACAAATACTCGATCAAGCCCGAGAACATTTACAACTACGAAAATTTTGACAAGATCGCGGCCAATAAAGACATCGACGTCGTCTACATCGTGTTGCCCAACGGGATGCACAAAGAGTTCACGGTGCGAGGTGCGAACGCGGGCAAGCACGTACTGTGTGAAAAACCGATGGCCAATAGTAGCGAAGATTGCCGAGCGATGATCGCGGCATGTAAACAAAACGATCGAAAGCTTGCAGTCGGCTATCGCTGTCAATTCGAGCCCCATCATTTGTACTGTCGTGAAACGATTCAATCCGGGAAATACGGACCGCTACACGCGATCGAAGCAGGGTTTGGCTTTAAGATTGGCGATCCGAACCAATGGCGATTAAAAGCGGATCTTGCCGGTGGGGGCGCATTGATGGACGTGGGGATCTACGCGCTGCAAGCATGCCGTTTTTTAACCGGCGAAGAACCCGTTGCGGTGACCGCGCAAGAAACCAAAATGGATCCTCAAAAATTTGCCGAGGTCGACGAAACGATCACGTGGACGATGACGATGCCCAGCGGCGTAAATTGTTACTGCAGCACTTCGTACGCGTTTAACGGCATCAATCGCTTCAACGCTTATGGCGAATCAGGTTGGTTAGGACTCGACCCAGCCTACAGCTACAAAGGGATCAAGGGCCAAAGCAAAGATGGCCCGATCCAGTTTGACCAAATCGACCAGTTCGCGGCCGAGATGGACGCGTTCGCACAGTGCATCCTCGAAGATCGGCAAAGCAAGGTAGCGGGCGAAGAGGGGCTGCGAGACTTGTTGGCGATCGAAGCGATCTACGCGAGCATCAAAACAGGCAAACGCACTCAGGTGCAAAAGGCGTGATGATCTCGGTTTCATGTAGCGAAAC
>TARA_R110002073_G_scaffold28409_3_pt1 | contig 20064 bp, 13 predicted proteins | sample TARA_R110002073 | Tara Oceans TARA_R110002073 (sample SAMEA4397174) | marine metagenome | biome: Polar Biome; feature: [DCM] deep chlorophyll maximum layer (ENVO:01000326); material: water (ENVO:00002006), including particulate matter (ENVO:01000060) such as... | depth 40 m
TTCCAGCAGGCTCCCGCCGCCGTCAGCGCCGGCGCACTTCCCAACGGAACGCGGATCACCCACCGCAGCCGTTGCACGCGGCCCGGCTCCGGTCCATCCACGCGCGCCGTCTCGCTGCGATGGCGGACGACGTCGAAGACCGCGTCCTTCATGGCTTCCGTGCGCTCGGGTCCGCGCTGCGTCACGGACCGAGCCAGCGCCACGACCGTGGCCCCGGACCAGGTCAAATCGACTTTGGCGGCCCGCTCGGAGACGACGCCGGCGGCGTACAGGTCGTGCTCGACGAGCCACAACCCTTCGCCCAGATCGGTCGCGCGCGGTGCCGTCAATTTCAGCGCGGGCAAGTTCCGGGCGAGCCGCTCCGCCGCTGCGAGGTCCAGCGTTCCGTCGAGCCCCGTCGTGGACGTCAACCAACCCAGGTGATCGCGACAGTGCCGCGCCGCGCGGCCCCCCGCGAACGGGTCGCCTTCGGGCGCGAGAACCAACGCCGCGGCGGCCCCCGGGACCTGGCCCAGGGCGATCGCGAGCGAGCGTGATTCGGTGTCGAACAGAGGCCAGGGTCCGGGGTCGAGGCCCGGGTCGAGATCGGTGCCCCAAGGACTCCAACCCGCCAAGAAACCATGTCCGATGCGTGCGGTTCGATCCGCTTCCGTGTCCCGGTCCGGGTGCGGGTCGGACACGAGCCACCAGTCGACCTGGCACAGGACATCGCCGTCCTGATTGGACTCCAGTCGATCGAGCAGTTGGGACGCCAGCATCAAGGTGGCGTCGCGACCAGCCTCGCGCGGTGCCAACGGGTCGGCGACGACCACGATGCATGGGCGATCCGAATCCCCTAGCCCCAGACGAATCGCGGACAGTTGGGTGCCCCGTTCGGTCGCGCCATACACATCGACGCGCGCCAGACCGGGGTAGGCGCTGACGAGCCCACCGAGGCTACGCAACTGCGGAATCGGTTCGATCGAGATCCGGATCGGCGAAGGCGCGGCGGACACGGAAGCCACCGGACCGTCGTCCTTCGAAATCGAGATCCGCGTGTTCTGTGCGGGGCGCGGTGCGTCCTGCGCTGGGCGTGTCGTGGCCTTCGCGGAGCGAGGCGTGACCTGTACCGGCTGAGGTGTGTCAAACGCGGGGCGAGGCATGACCTGCGCCGGCTGAGGCGTGATCCACGCGGGGCTCATTGTGCCCGGCGCGAGGCTCGACGAGTCCTGTCCGGCACCGAGCATGTCCTCTGGTCGTACGACCTCGGGATGCAGTCCCAGGTCGTCCGGCAGAGGAACTGCGAGATGACCGCCGAACGAGGCGGCGGCGAGCCACCAAAGAGCGATCAAGGTCGCACCTCGCGCACGGCATCGGCGACGAACGGAGCATGTCCTCGTAGCGTCATCGACGCGCCTTGCGGCAGGAGAATCAGCCACTCCACCTCTTGCGAAGTGGCTCCTCCGGGCAGCGCGCCCAGGTCGACGGATTCGGCGCCGCCGAGGAGTCGCGCACCCGCCGGGAGATCCAGATCCAGTCGCGTCGTTCCGACCTGCGCACCGGGCCACAGACCCTGCGCGGCCAACGACGTGGGCCAGAGCCCGCGCGTGCGCAGGGTCGCGGACAACCGCACGACGGAGCCCTCGCGCTCGGCCAGAGTGATGATGCACTCCAGGCGCGGCAGCCCGTCGGCCATGGCGCGCACGAAGCCGTCCAAGCCTTGCAGAGCGCGGGGCAGTTGATTTGCGGGCGGGTTGAACCGGGTGAGGGGTTCCCAACCTCCGACGCGTGCGTGGATGCCAGGACCCAGGTCCACGGGGCGCCATTCGACGAAGCCCATGCCCCCACATTCTCGATCGAGCCACGGACTCCAGGGCGAGGTCCCGCCCTGCGCCTTCAGCGACGGATCCTCGGAACGGGAGGAGAGGGCGACGCGTGACTCCGCTTCCGGCGGACAACCGGCGTGCGGCCCCCAGACGGCGACCTCGAGCGCGGGGATGCCGGGCACGGCGTAGCACCAATCGACCAAGGTCCCGCCGCGAGGTCCAGCCCCGGTGCGGGCGAGCGGAAGCGCCTCCGCCCACGGCCGATTCATGTTCGTTCGGAAGGCGCCGAGCGTTCGGGTGAACGCGCCCACGTCGCGCGGGTCGACCGCCAGTTCGGCTGTGCCACCGGGGAACGCCAACCCGCCGTGGTCCCCTTGCACGACCAGCACCAGGGCGGTCCGGCGCGCGAGGATCTCGGACGCCAGTGCGCGGGCCGTCGGCTCGCTGAGCGGATGCAGACCACGCAGTTCCCGGGGCACCGTTTCCCAACCAATCGGGAAGTTGGCATCGAGCCGCGAGCCGAGGCCTGCGTCCTCGTTGTACAGACCGTCCCCGTCGTCGTCCCGCCCTTCCCGGACGCGTCGATAGCGCATCGCGGAGTCCGCAGTGGCCTGAATCGGAATGCGTCCGTCGGAGGGCAAGGTCCAGGGCCCGAGCGGGTCCTCGATCAGCATCTCCAACACGAAGCCGTCGCCGTCGAGATCGTCCGGGGCGTCCTCCATCTCGGCGCCATCCCCATCGGCGTCCCCACTCCGCGGTCCCGTTCCCGTGGAGGCGCCCTCCGCCATCGTCCGCGTCAACGCATCGGGCGCACCCCACGGCACGACGAGGAAGGCCTGGTCGTTGCGCAGGCGCTTGGGATCGCCGAGCATCCGACGCGCGACCTGAAGCACGCCTTCACCACCGGCGAGCGAGACGCCGTCGAGGGCACCGATCAGGAACACGGTCGCGCGGTCCTCGAGCGGCAGCGGCCCGATCGCGCCGATCACGACGGCGGGCACGGCGCGGCCCTCGCTCGTGACGCCGAGGTCGAGGCTCTGAACGAGCACACCCTCCGGCGGCGCCAGGACCCAACCCGCGAGCTCACCGGCGACGGCGTCGAGGTCGGCATAGACCCCGTCCCCACGCCCTTCGGTGTGCGCTCTCGCGCTGCTCACGAACGTCCCCAGGAAGAGCAGCACGAAGCCCCACGCTCTCCAGGAACGCACGAGCGAGTGGTGTCCCTCGGTCGGCATAACACCGGATCGCGCGTCCCCACGCCGATCCGGTCCTGAAGCCCTCCCATCGCCCACTCCAGCCGCCCCTCTTGAGCCCAGGCACCCCTGTCCCCATGCGAGTCACATGTCGGACGAGCCCGTTCGCGCATCGAATGACCTCAGGGTTCGTTCGATGGCGAACGGACCCTGAGATCATTCGATGCGCGAACGGGCTCGTCGTGACCAAGCATCCCTCAGACGGCGGTGGGACGCGGATCGCGGCCACCGAAGAAGTAGATGATCGATCCCAGGACCGGAAAGAAGAGCATCGCCAGGATCCAGAGGATGCGTTCGGTGCCGGTGAGGGCCTCGTTGCCGAGGCAGTCGATCCCCATCCAGACCCAGAAGGCCAGGGGAACGATGGCGAGGAGGACGACGAGACCGAAGATGGCTCCGCTGATGATGAAACCCTGGGGGGCCTCCTGGATCATCAGGAACGACTCTTGGCAGGCGAGGGAGAGGTTGAGGAGGAGCGATTGCATGGTCCAACCTTATTGGGAGCCCGCCCCGTGATCTTGCACCCATTCAGAATGGGCGCGCAGCGTCACTCGGATTCGGACCCGGCCGTGACCTCGTCCTCGACCTCACCCGGGACCTCATCGTCGACCTTCGGGCGCGCGGCGGGTCGCAGTTCGACCACCGGCTCACCCGACTCGTCCTTGGAGGCCTTCCCGTTGGACTCCGGACGGCGCGAACCGGTGACCTCGGGGATGAAGGTCTCGACCTCCTCGAGCTCGACGGCCACGTAGCGGGACACGCCCTTGACCTCCATCGTCACGCCGAACAGCGCGTCGCAGGAGCTCATCGTGCCCTTGTTGTGGGTCACGACGATGAACTGGGTGTGGCCACGGAAGCCCTCGAGCATCGCGAGGAAACGATCGATGTTGGCATCGTCCAGCGCCGCGTCGACCTCGTCGAGCACGCAGAACGGAGAAGGCCTGGCTTCGAAGACGGCGAACAGGAGCGCCAGCGCGGTCATCGTGCGCTGTCCACCGGACAGGAGACCGATCGACAGCATCTCGCGGCCGGGCGGACGCGCCATGATCTCGATGCCGGCGTCCAGCAGGTCCTTGTCCTCCTCGAGGAGGATGTCGGCCTTGCCGCCGCCGAAGAGCTGGCGGAAGATGCGTTGGAAGTTCTCGCGCACCTCGTGGAAGGTTTCGGAGAACAGGCGACGCGTCTCGTCGTCGATGCGTTCGATGGTCTCATCGAGCAACTTGCGCGAGGACACGAGGTCCGCGTGCTGCGTCTCGAGGTGATCGAGCCGACCACCGACCTCTTCGAGTTCCTCGACCGCATCGACGTTGACCGGGCCGAGCTTGTCGAGCTGACCGCGCAGGTCCGCGACCTTGTGCTCGAGCGCCCCCATGGCACCGGCGTTGGACAGTTCGTCCTCGGGCTCGAAGGCGAAGCGCAGGTCGCTGGCGTCCAGGTCGAGCTCCTCCTTGGCACGGCCCAACAACTCGTCGCGGAACAAACCCAGTTTCTGGTGCTGCAACTCGCTCGCGTGCTGGCGCTTGCCGGCCTCGTCGAGACGTTGCTGCACGGCCTCGGCGGCCTTGCGCGCCTCCTGCGCGTGCGCGGCGCCCTCGCGTTCCTGCGTACGCAGGTCCTCGAGACGCGCTTCGGCCTCGCTCTTGGTCGTCCCGAGCACACTTTGTTGCCCGTCGATGCGCTCGCCTTCCTCGCGCCCCTGGTTCGCGTTCTCGCGCAGATCGGCCGTGCGCTTCTTGGCACGTTCGAGCTCGACCGCATCGCGTTCGACGCGCTCTCCTTCGGACTGGAGGCGCTGCTCGAGCGCATCCAGTTCCCCGGTGACGCGCGTGCGCTCGACCTGAGCGCGACTCTGTTCGTGACCCAGGTCGTCGCGGCGTTGCTCGAGGGCCTTGCGGCCGCGCTCGAGCTCCTCGAGCTTCTGGTTGTCCTGCTGGAAGGCCCGCTCGGCCTCCTCGCGCTCGATGCGACCTTGCTCCAGGCCCTTCTCGAGCTCGGCGATGTCCGTGGCGACGCGCTCGCGCTCGGCCACGAGTTCCTGGCGCGCCGCGCTCTGGTCCGCGATGCGTGCTTCGGCGACTTCGAGAGCGCCCTCGGCTTCGGCGAGCGCGTTGCGGCCGGCCTCGCGTTCGACCTCGCAACGCTCGAGCGCGGCCCGGGCCACGTCGCGCGCCTCGAGGGCCACGTCGCGCTGCTCGGACAGTTCCGCCAACGACCGATCCATCCGGTGCATCTGGCGCTCGAGGTCGTCGGCCTCGGCACGCCGTCCGATCACACCTTGAGTGACTTCGCGATGGCCGCCTTCGAGACCCGCCGCGTCGACCAGATCGCCGCCCGGCGTCACGAAACGCCAGCGCGGGTTGTCGCCCACGAGGCGCAGCGCCAGATCGAGGTCGCTCACGACGACGACGTCGCACAGCAAGGCCTTGGCCAGCGGACGCAGCGCGTCGTCGCACGAGATCAGATCGCACAAGCGACCTTCGACGCCGTTGCCGTAGCGGGCGAACAGCGCGTAGTCCGAGGGCGACGGGCAGGGGCACGCGCCGAGTCCGGGGGACACGACGACCGACACCTGGCCGAGTTGACGTTCCCGCGCCCAATCGACGAGGGCGCGCGCGACGTGACCGTCGCGGGCGAGCAAGGCGTGCGCGCGATCGCCGAGCGCGGCGTCGAGCGCGCGCGCCAGACGTGTGTCGATGCGCAGGTGGTCGGCGACGATGCCGCGCAAGGCGGACGTCTCGACCGGACCGTCACCGGATTCGATGGCCTCGAGCACCTTGCGCGTTCCGGCGCCGAGTTCCTCGAGTTGACGTTCACGGTCCCGCAGGGACTCGATGCGAGCCGCGTGACCGGCGCGTTCGACCTCGAGCGTCTCGCGCTCGGTCGCCAGCGATGTCAACGTGTCGATGGCTGCCTGCTGCTCGCTCGCACGCAACGTGCGGTTCGCGTCGATGGCATCCAGCGCGATGCGCGCGTCGCCCACATGGGTGCGGGTTCGCGTCGCGTCCTCCTGGACGGTGGCGAGCACCGCGTCGACCTCGCCCAGGCGCTCGTCGGCGCGTTCGACCCGTTGGCGCGCGGCCGGCAGGCTCTCCTCGAGGTGCACGACCCGGTTCTGGCTGGCCGTCCGCTCGTGCAGGCGCCCCAGGACCGTCTCGTTCTGCGCGACGACCTCGGCACGCACGGCTTGGTACTCGACACCGAGGCGCTCGACCTCGAGGTCCACGCGTTCGGCGTTCTCGCGGGCCGTCGCGGCGCTCTCGCGCAGCGTGACGGCCTCGCCGTTCATGATCTCGAGCTGTTCGCGATGACCGGTGATCTCGGCCTCGAGCTCGGTGGCGCGCTCCGCTTCCTCGTTCGCGGTGGACTCCCAGGACTCGACGCGCATCCGCAACTGGCGGCGACGTTCCTCGAGCGCCAGCACTTCGCCGGCCAGGCGACCGACCTCGGAGGACACGCGGTCCAGTTCGGCGACGACCTCGGAGCGGCGCTCTTCACGCGCGTCGACCTCGGCCTCTTGCGCGATGCGCTCTTCGCGCATCGACTCCAGCTCGGAAGCCAGTTGCTCGAGGACCGGACCGATCTCGGACAGATCGACGTCGAGACCGAACAGACGGTGCGCCAACCAGCGGCGACGCTCGGTCGTCCACTCGGAACGCGCGACGAGGAAACGCTCGGCCTTGCCCGCCTGGATCTTGAGCGAGCGCACGCGCGTGCGCAGCTCCCCCATGACGTCCTCGGCGCGCGACAGGTCCTGCTCGACGCGCTTCAAGCGCAGTTCGGCCTCGTGACGGCGTTGGCGGTAGCGGCTGATGCCCGCGGCTTCCTCGAAGATGCCACGGCGTTGTTGGGGGTTGGCGGACAGCACCGCGTCGATGCGACCCTGCTCGAGCACGGAGTAGCCGCGCGAGCCGAGGCCCGTGTCGAACAACATGTCGCGCACGTCCTTGAGGCGCACACGCTCGCCGTCGAGCAGGTACTCCCCTTCCCCGTCCTTGTAGAGCCGGCGCGTGATCGCGATCTCGGCCCCACGCGATTCGATCTCGTTCTTCTCGTTGTCCAGGACGAGGGTGACCTCGGCCATGTGCAGGGGCGGCCGCGACGCCGAGCCCTTGAAGATGACGTCGGTCATCCCGGAGCCCCGCATCGAGGTCGGGCGCGTCTCGCCCAGCGACCAACGCACGGCGTCGACCACGTTGCTCTTGCCGCAACCGTTGGGTCCGACGATGCCGGTCAAGGACCGGTCGGCGAAGTCGAGCACGGTTCGGTCGGCGAAGGACTTGAAGCCGAAGAGTTCGAGTCGTTTGAGGCGCATCCGGTATTGGGGCGGGTCCGAGGACTAGGTGTCGGACCCAGGCAGGTCGTAAGGCGTGTCCCGACGCCCGGTGGAGCCCGAGCGGGGAGAGTCGTGATCGGAGAACCCGGAGCCCGAGGATTCGGGGCCAGGATCTTCGTAGTCGGAATAGCCCGTCGTGGGGAAGCCCAGGGTGGGCGAGCCGACGACGGGGAAGCTGAGCGACGGGTCCACCCGGGGGAAGGCGGGCTCGCCCCGGCTCGTGGAGGAAGGGGAACCGAACAACGCGGCGTCGTCCGGAGCGCTCAGGGTACGGTCCCGAGGGGCCGGGGTCACGACACCAGCGCGACTCCGTTCCCGAGCGGCGTGGAACGCGCGCCACGTCTCGAGGTGCGGGTGGCTGCCGGGCACGGCGACGGCATCCGGTCCGGCGAGCGGGAAGAGCGCACCGGACGCGACCGTGGCACACAACGTGGCCCAGGCCTCGCCGCGCACGCGCGCGCCTTCGCTGACGTCTCCGCCCGTGGGCGCCTCTCCCAGCGGGAAGCCCGCACCGTAGCGCAGGGTGATCTCGGACTCCGGCGCGGGCAGGTCGTCGAACAGTCGCGCCTGGGCCGTGCGCGGGCCCTGGGAATCCAGCTCGGCCATGCGCCGGCGGGCGCCTTCGCCGAGCAGCGAGGACACGACGACCGCGGATCCGCGTTCGGCCGAGAAGCGTCGCGTGGCCTCGGAGAGCACGCCGAGCACGCGCGCGCCCTGGGCCATGCGCGGCGCACCGTCACCCAGGATGCGCAGCGTCTCGGTCAGTCCGATCGGGACGAGGGCGTGCTGGACGCGTTCGCGCCATCCGTCGGAGCCGTGGCTGGACGTGTCCCGTTGCAGGTTGCCCAGGGCGTCGAGGCCGTCGAGCGCACCGCGCACGGCGCGCGTGAGTTCCTCGAAGAACAAGTCCTCGCGCCACGGTCCGGCACGGCGGGCCAGGCGCGGCAGGTTGATCGCGGCGGCAGCGCCACAGGCCAGGGCACCCTTCTCGCGCTGGCGGCGACGGCATCCGGGTCCGACCCAGCGCTCGGCGCGACCGTGCCAGACGGGCACGACGCGACCGCGGGCGAGCAGGGCCTCGAGCGGGTCGATGCAGGCGGAATCGGCGGCGATCGCGGCCTGGACCTCTTCCCAGGCCAGGAACAGGCGCGGGAGGGGTCGGCCTTCGGCTTCCAGTTGTGCGAGTTCGGGCAGGAGGCGTGCCACGAGCCCACCGCCGCGGCCTCCGGGGGCAGCCAGGTCCAAGCGGCGACCTGCCGCGCGGCCCAGGACGCCCAAGGTGGCCAGGATCTCGGCCAGGGCATCGGCGGCGCGACTGGGGCGCAAGGCCGGGGGCAACATGCCGTGCACGCCCTCGAGCACGATGCCGTGGCCCGTTTGGGGCAGGAACTCGGCGAGGCGTTCGAGCGTGTCGACACGCGCGCGTGCGCTGCCGCCGGACAGCAGTTCGACGGGCAGGCAGCGCACCAGCGGCAGGTGCGGACGGCCCACGTCCTCGATGTGCAAGGTGCCATCGAGGTGGAGTTCGGTGACCTCGCGCGGCAGGACGTCCTCGAGACACCAGCGGCGCAGCAGGCGATCGGCGATGCCCTCGCTCGAGTTCGCGGCGATCCAGCCCTCGGAGGCGCGCGATCCACGCGGGCGATTGAGTCCGGCGCGCAGGTCGGCGCGCGCCATCGTCACCGGCTGTTGACGCTGCAGTTGCGTCGACAGCCCCATCGCTGCGAGTTCGTTGTCGACGAACTCGCGGATGAGCGCGGTCGACACGCGCGGCAGTCCGGCGTGCAGCACGCGCCGCTCGACGCGGTTCGCGACCTCCTCGGCGACCTCGCGGGGCACGTCGGCCTCCTCGACCAAGGCCGCGGTGATGCGCGAGGGATTCCATGCTTTCGGACCGTCGTCACCACGGACGAGCGGACCGCGGTCTCCGACCGGAGCGGGGCGACCGTCGTGGACGGACAGGGTCGAACGCGCCCGACCGCGTCGATCGCGATAGAGGATGTAGGCCTTGGCGACCGCGGACCGGCCCAGCCCGATCAGGGCTTCCTCGACCAGGTCCTGCAGTTGCTCGATCTCGGGCGGCGGCGGCTGGCCCCCACCGGCGCGGGAGGCCAGGGTCAGCATCACCAGGGACGCGACCTCGTCCGCCAACGGAGGGTCGGGCTCACCGACGGCGGCCTGGGCACGGCGCACGGCTTCGCGCACGCGCTCGATGTCGAACGGGACCAGGGCACCGCCGCGCTTCTTGACGAAGGCGGGCGGGTGCATCGCGAAGGGCTCGGGAGTCCCCGCGTGCGGCCCGTCGGGGTCCGCAGGATCGATCGGTTCGCTCACGATTTGGACCCTTTCCCGTCATCCTTCTCGAGGATGGGCTTGAGCTCCTCGAGGAACTGATTCACGTCCTTGAACTCGCGGTACACGCTGGCGAAGCGGACGTAGGCGACCTGGTCGAGCTTGCGCAGTTCGTCCATCACCAGGGATCCGATCACGGAGCTGTGGACCTCGCGGTCGTACTCGCCCTGGCAGCGGGCCTCGACCGCCGTGGCGGCCTCCTCGATGGCCTTCATGGACACCGGGAGCTTCTCGCAGGCCCGGAGCATGCCCTGGAGGATGCGCGCCTTGTCGAACCGCACGCGCTCGCCGTTCTTCTTGATCACGCGCAGGGGGCTCTCCTCGATGCGCTCGTAGGTGGTGAAGCGCAGGAAACAGCCCAAGCACTCACGCCGACGCCGGATCACGGTCGCCTGGGCGGACGTCCGTGAGTCGACTACGCGGTCGTCGTCTTCTCCGCAGCGGGGGCACTTCAAGGGGGCCTATCAGGGGGGCCAAAAAGGGGCGTCGAGGGAGCGGGTCGGCAGGGGGGAACCGATGCTCGGCCGGGCCAGGACACCACTCCACATCTTGTGTGTCAACTGGTCCCGGGGCCCCTTTCCCACGATATGCGCGGGGGGGTCTCCCCCACGTGCCCCAGGCCGGGGTCCGTCACTTCCCGAGACAGAATCGCGCGAAGATGCGGTCGAGCAGGTCCTCGGCGCTGGTGCGTCCCGTGATGGCGTCCAGGGACTGGGTGGTGGCGCGCAGGGCTTCGGCGACCAGGTCCAGGGGCGCGCCGCCGACCAGGTCCTGGCGCGCCACCGCGAGGGCCGCGTGGGCCTCGGCCAGCGCGCGGTGGTGGCGAGCGTTCAGCTCGCGGGTGGGACTCGCCACCCCCTCGGAGCCGGAATGGAATCCCAGGCGGCGCGCGACGAGGCCTTCGAGGTCCGCGAGACCGGCCCCGGACTCCGCGGACACCGCGACCCAGTCCGTGACCCCCGCGCGCACGGCCTCGGGCGGTTCGGATTCCGCCCCCACCCGGTCGATCTGGGACCAGACCAGACAGGGCTCGCGGTCGGTCGGGAGAGGCGACGCCCCCCGACTCGCATCGACCAGCCAGAGCACGAGGTCCGCGGCGGCGAGCTCGTCCTGGGTGCGCTGTTGGGCGGCCTGGTCCGCGTCCCCACGGATCGCGGTCGGATCCAGGCCCGCCGTGTCGCGCAACGCGCAAGGCTGCCCGCGGACGAGCCACGTGGATTCGAGGGCGTCGCGGGTCGAGCCTGCGCCGGCATCCACGATGGCGGGGATCGCATCGGCGCGGGCTGCGGTCAGGCGGTTGTAGAGCGTGCTCTTGCCCGCGTTGGGCGCGCCGATCAACACGATGCGCGGCAGGCCGGCGATGGCCTCGCGCCCGTACTCCCAGGCGCGCGCTTCGTCGAGCGAGGTGGCCGCGAGGTCGAGGCGTTCGATCAGATGTTCGAGGTGGACGTGACCCGCGTCGTCCTGGTCGAAGTCGAGGCTGGCTTCGCACAGCGCGCGCAGGTCCTCGAGCTGGGCGCGAAGGGCCTCGATGCGACCTTCCAGTCCGCCGAGCAACAGCGCGGTGGCGGCGCGCCGCTCCGCCTCGTCCTCGGCCTGCACGAGCGCCAGAACGCCCTCGGCCCGTGACAGATCCAAACGACCGTTCAGGAAGGCGCGACGTGTGAATTCCCCGCGCGCGGCCGGCTCGGCACCCAGCTCCAGCAGCCGTTCCTGGGCGACCGCGACCAGGTGCGGATTGCCCGGCAGGTGGAATTCCGCAACGTCCTCGCGCGTGAACGAGCGCGGACCCGGCATCCATAGCACGAGCACCGGTTGCTCGCCGACGCCGTCGTCGAAGACCCCCTCGAACGCGGCGCGCTGCCCCAGCGCGGGCGGTGCGCCGTTCACCCGGCACGCGTTGCGGACGAGCTCAGCGGCACGCGGGCCCGAGACCCGCAGCACCGCTCGCACCCCGAACCCCGGAGGGGAAGCCAAGGCGCAGATGGTGCTCGCACTCATGATGGTCGGCTAGCGCTTCTTGACCTTGCCACCGCTCTTGCCGCCACCCTTGTTGGCACGCTGGGCCTGCTTCTGCTTCTCGGCCTGTTGCGCTTGCTCTTGAAGGTCCATCAGACGCTTCATGAACTTGCCTTGCTTGCGCGGTTTCTCGGAGTCGTCGATCGGCCAGATCTTGCGGATCACGGTGTACTCCATGATGCCGAAGAGGGACGACGTGATCATGTAGAGCGACAGGCCGGCGGCGTAGTTGTAGAGGAAGAAGCCGAACAGGATCGGCATCCACATCATCATCTTCTGCATCTTGATCGCCTGCTCGTCCGTCGGCTTCGGCATCAGCTTCTGCTGCAGGATCCACAGGAACACCATCAAGGGCGGCAGGACGTTCACGTAGGCGATCGAGCCGACCATCGGCAGCGACATGTCCCAGCCGGTCTCCAGCAGACGGTCGGGCATCGAGAGGTCCTCGACCCACAGGAAGCTCGCCTGGCGCAGGTCGAACGCGACGCGCAACGCCTGGTACAGACCGAAGAACACGGGGATCTGCAGGAACATCGGCAGGCATCCGCCGAGCGGCGGGAACGCGCCCTCCTCCTGCATGATGCGCGCTTGCTCCTGGCGCAGCTTCTGGGGGTTGTTCGCGTGCTTCTCCTTGATCTCGTTCAGCTTGGGCTGCACGCGCTTCATCTTGGTCGCGTGGCGCGCCATCGCGGTCTGCGAACGACGGTTCATCGGGAACAAGGTCAGTCGCACGCACAGCGTCAAGAGGATGATCGCCACGCCCCAGTTGCCGATGATGCCTTCGAAGAAGCGCAGGATCGTCAGCAGCACCGAACCGATGCCGTCGAAGAAGCCCAGGTCGCTCTTCAGGAGCGCGACGAGATGCTCGTCGGCGGCGGCCATCTCGGACCTCTCCTTGGGACCGGCGTACAGCTTGAAGCGGTACGTGGACGAATCACCAGCTTTCGGAATGCGCAGCGCGAGTTCCTGCTGCGTCACGACGTGCTGGAAGCCCTCGGACGAGCGGTCGGGGTGTTCGTTGACCCAACCCGTGTCCCAGACGCGCGCCCAGCGCGTGCTGCGGAACGTCGCAGCGGTCGCATCGTCCGCGGCGCGCAACAGCACCGCGAAGTACTTGTTGTCGACGCCGACGAAGGCCGCGCCGTCGCCGTTCGGAAATCCGCCGACGCGGTCGTCGCGGGGGGCGGTCGCGTTGACCTCTTCATTCTCGATGTCGATCTCGCCGCCGTCGAACACGCCCTTGCGTGCGGTCGGCTCGAGGTACCACTTGTCCTCGGAGGACTTCGGCACACCGATGGCGGGCGAGAAGATGAACGTGCTCTCGCGCCCGACGACCGTGTCGCCGGTGTTCGCGAGGGTCAGGTCGACCAGCAGTTCATGGTGCTCGGTCGAGCGCTGGATCGTCTTGGTCAGCGTCAGGCCGTTCGACCCCGCCAGCGTGAAGACGACGCCTTCGATCGAGCCGTCCTTCTCGATCAGTTCGTGCTCCCAGTGCAGCGTGCTCGGATCCGCCGGGAACAGTCCCGCGGCGGAGGGTCCTCCGACGAGCAGCAGGCTGCCGGGCTGCTGACCAGCGCCGTTGACGGGCGCGTCGAGCAGCGGGACCCAGTTGCCGGTCTCCTCCTGCTTCGTGCCGGAGAGTTTCCCCGACAGGTACCAACCGTGCAGACGCAGCGAGCGCAACGTGCCGCCCAAGCTGTCGAACGTGGCTTCGTAACGGACGGGATCCTCGAGCCCGCCGAGGCGCACAGTCTGGGTCCACGCCTCGGCCTGGGCGATCGGTTCGGCCGCGGCCGCGTCGGGCTCGACCGAGGGCGTCACGGAGGGTGATCCGCCGTCCTGGACCATGGGCGCCGCCGCATTCGCAGTGGAGTCCTCGGGGTCGGGACGGGAGAACATGGACCATCCGAGGAACAACCCCAGGGTCACGAGCAGGATGAACGGGAGGCGTTTCTCCACGAGAGGATCGAACCGTGTAGGGGTCAGCGGCCGACGATCAGACGATCGGCCAGGAAGTCGGGGAGCTCGGGCACGGCGCGAATGGCGTCGGCGGCGAGCTCTTGTTCGTAGTCGAGGCGCACGAATTCAACGCGCTCCCCGTCGAAGAGGACGTAGGACAGGTTGGGGTCGCCGTCGCGCGGCTGGCCGACGGACCCGACGTTGACGATCGCCTTGCGCTCGAGGCTGGCGCCCACCGAGAGCGGCCCTTCGTTGCCCTTCGGCAAGTGCACGCCACCGTCCTCGCGGTAGATGGCCGGCACGTGACTGTGACCGACGAAGCAGAGCGGCTTGTGCATCGCCGCGAAGTTCGCCGCCATCTTGACGGTGTCCCGCGCATCACGCGGAAGCATGTACTCGCGCACCGGATCGCGGGGCGAACCGTGGGCGAACTCGGCGACGTCGTCGCTGCCACTCGCCTCGAGCTCACCGATGAAGTCCCAGTAGGCGTCGGCGCGGTCGGGGTTGCGGGACAACTCCTCGCGTGTCCACTCGATGGCGGCGCGCGCCTTCGGGTTGAAGTCCTCGGCGCTGAAGAGCAACGCCTCCTCGTGGTTGCCCTTGAGGCAATGCCCGTCCTCGAGGTCCGAGCCGTCGATGTCCTTGGCGCCGGGAACGCACAGCCGCATGGCGACCTCGAGCGTCGCGCAGGGGTCCGCGCCGTAGCCGACCATGTCGCCGAGGCACACGTACCGTCTCACGCCACGTGAGCGAGCGTGTTCCAGGGCAACCTCGAGCGCCGGCACGTTGCCGTGGAGGTCGGAGATGATCGCGGTCAGGGGGTAGGTCAAGGCACACCGCCTCCGCGTCGCCAACTCGGCGTGATCCGATGGACGGCAAGGTCCAAGGGATTTGCGGGGGAAGGATTATCGTGTCGAGCCAGGGGCGACACAAGGCATCGCAGCGGTCTCTGTTCCGCCCGCGGCCCCGGAGTCCCCCTCGGGGTCCCCTACGGAGGCCAGCTCGGGGGGCCCTGGATCCCGGGTCCCCAGGACGGCGAGGGCCCAGAGCGCGGCGGTCACAGCGGCAGCGGGGCCAGGGGAACGCACGAGGGTCAACGCGGGCAGAACGGGCGCGAGGGCACCCAAGGCGCTCCAGGGGGACGGCCACCCGAGGGCCTCGAAACGATGGGCCAGATGGCGCCGATCGCCCTGCCAGGCCGGACGGCCCTCACGCAGTCGAAGCCAGGCCACGCGCGCCAGGTCCAGCGCGGGCAGCACCAGAAAGGGCCAGGCGCCCGGATGCACCAGCAGGAGAATGCCCAGGGCGTGACTCCCCGCGTCCCCCACGTAGAGCCAGGGCACGCGCTGGGCCGCGCCGGACCCGGGCCTGCGCAGCGGAAGATTCAGCGCCAGGAGGGCCAGGAGTCCGCCGCGCAAAGGCGCCACCGGCCACAGGGCCAGGGTCGACAGGCCGATGCACGTCTCGTCCGCGTGGTCCCAGGTGTTCAAGACGTTCTGGGCGGCGATGGCGGCGAGGCCCCAGGCCACGGCCTCGAGGGGAGCCTCCAGCGGACGCCCCCATTCGCAGGCGAGCACGACGCCGACCAGCGCCTGACCCAGCAACTTCGCGCGCGGTCCGAGCCCGCGCACGTCGTCCACCAGACCGACGGCCAACGCGGCTCCGAGCGCGAACCACGGCAGGTCCAAGGCGAATCGCAACGACGACGAGCCGACCCCGATGGCGAGCGCAACGCCCCCGACCAAGGGGATCCGCGAGGTGCGTGGCTTGCGGGATTCCTCGCCGGTACGCCGATCGACCCAACCTCCGGAACGCGCACCCCACGCGAGCAGGATCCCCGCCAAGAGCGTGATCGTGAACGCGAACCCAGCCCCCTGCGCGATCAAGGTCGGTCTCCGCTCACGCCGTACAGACCGCGACGGCGCACGTAGGTCGCGACCGGGAGCGCGAGGTGTTCGAACGCCTCCGCGTCGTTCCTGGCGAGCCCGCGGCGAATGTCGCGCGAGGCACCGGGGACGGGTTCGACATCGACCCAGCCAGCACGCACGCGATCGGCCAGGTCGTCGGGCAGATCGGCCAGGGACGCCGGCCAGGTGAATGGTGAGGAACGCGGCACGACGATGGGGACGACCCGGCGCAACAACTCTTCCGCGCCGTACCACCTGGGCAATCCGTCCAGGTTGTCCGTGCCCAGGATGAGATGCAGGACGCCGACCTCGCGCGCCTCCAACGCCCGGACCGTGTCGAGGGTGTAGCTGGGTCCCTCCCGACCCAGTTCGAGCGACTCGACCTGGAAGGTCGGCTCATCGGCCAGGGCCAGTTCGAGCATCGCCACCCGGTCCCGGCCGCCGGCCAGCACCGCTCCGGGCTTGTGCGGTGGACGTGCGGCGGGCACGAAGAGCACGCGCTCGAGGCCGAAGGCCCGTTGGGCCGCCCGCGCGACGTGCAGGTGCCCCAGGTGCACGGGATCGAAGGAACCGCCGTAGAGGCCGATCCGCGGCCCTGCGGAGGCCTCCGGCCCACCCTGCTGGACGGACGTGCGGGGTTTCCGAAGGCCCGCTGCGTCGCCCTGGACCCTCTCCGGAGCACCTGAGGGGCCCTTCTTGGGTGCTGGAAGGTCGTTCCCGCCCCCCACGCCCCTGACCGGGACCGGCGGATGCGGGCGACCTGCTGTGCTGGGGTGGGGCAACTTCAAGGGGCGATCGGGCGTGCCCGACGAGCTTAGGGGGTGGATCGGCGTTACCGGGAGGGTCCCCGGGGTACCTCCATCGGCGATCAGACTCGACGGCCGCTGGACGGGTGTCCAGCCCGGGCCTTAGAATCCTCGCCTCCCCCCTGAGTCTTCCTCCTGGCGCGACCCTTGTCCCCAGGCCGAGAACTCGACATTCTGGTACGCCTCGCGGCCGCCCAGCTCCGTCCCGGCAGCTCCGGGAACCGCACCCCGACCTCCCGCCGGACCCCTCCCGCGGAACCTCCCCCCCGGACCCCCCAGGACTCGCCCGTTCGACTTCCGCTTGGAAGCCACGACGTTCGAGATCCCCGCGCAAGCTCCCTCGCGTATTCTCCCCCCATGAAAATCTCCCTCCTCGCTTTGGCGCTGTGCTCCGTCGCCGCCAGCTGCACCGGTCCCGGTCAGCACGTGAACGATCACTGGAACGAGATCTCCGTCCCCGCCCGCGTCGGCCGCACCCTCATGGGCTACGACGCCACGCGTGATGGCTCCTACGGCGACTACCAGTGGGAGAAGAAGGAAGACCTGCGCTACACGGTCTACCGTCACTTCCTGAACCACAACCCGGACAACCCCTTCCAGTCCGGCAAGGGCGGTCGCCAGTCGCGCCCCGACCCGTGGAGCATCGCGCCCAACCCCCTCCAGTACATCCACCTCGAGGGCCTCATCGTCGGCTTGATCCCGTACGCGGCCGGCGGTGGTTTCATCATCCTTCCGGTCGACTCGGTCCTCACCACCTTCGACGAGCCGGACGGCATCAGCCAGTTCTTCCGTGGCTTCGTCGAGTGGGGCAACAACGGCGTGGTCACGGCCAACGCTGCCGAAGAAGGCGACACGACGTACGTCACGGCCGTCGGCAGCTGAATCGAGTCACGCTCGAGCTTCGGCTCATCGCATCGAACGGGGCGCTTCCTGCCAGGGAGGCGCCCCGTTCCGTTGATCCAGAAGATCCGCCCGAACCCGATCAGATGCAGGATTCGGTCGACTCGCCGCGCAGAACGGACAGCGCGCGGTCGAGGCGATCGGGCGCGTCGGCCTCGATCCAGCGGACCCTGAACTTGCGGTACCACGTGCGCTGCCGGCGAGCGAACTGACGCGTCCGCAACGCGATCGCCGCCACCGTCTCGGCGCGGGACGCGTCGCCATCGGCCCAGGCCAAGATGTGGTCGTAGCCGAGCGCCTGTGCCGCGCTGCGCGACAGTCCACGTTCGCGGGCGGAGAGCGCTTCTTCGCGCCACCCCGCATCGAGCATCACCTGCGTGCGCTCCGCGATGCGGCGGTCCAGGACCGGGGTCTCCAGATGCAGCCCGACGATGCGCGCCGCGTTCACGCGTTCGGACGGACCGTCGTTCCATTCGCGTTGCCAGTCGGTGAGCGTGCGACCCGTCTGCCCGTGGACCTCGAGCCCGCGTACGACGCGACGCACGTCGTTGGCGTGGATCCGCGCGGCGGCGGTCGGGTCGATCGTGGCGAGTTCCGCGTGCAGGACCTCGGCCCCCTCGCTCTCGGCGCGCTGCTCCAACGCAGCCCGCAACGCGAGGTCGGGGTCGGGAGCCTCGAACAGTCCGCGCAGGAGAGCGGCGAGGTAGAAGCCGGTCCCCCCCACGAAGATGGGCAGGCGCCCGCGGCTGCGCACGTCGCTCACGCGAGCCCGCGCGTCGTCCAGCCAACGGCGCGCGTCGTAGATCTCGTGCGGCTCGACCTGGTCGATCAGGTGATGCGGAACCCGCGCCTGCTCCTGCGCGCTGGGCTTGGCCGTGCCGATGTCGAGCCCGCGATAGACCAGCATCGAGTCCATCGACAGGATCTCGCCGTCCAAGCGCTCGGCGACGTCGAGGGCCAGGGCCGTCTTCCCGGTCGCCGTGGGACCCACGATGCAGCACAGGGGTGCGGCGTCCAAGGGCTCGGCGGCCTGGGGCTCGGGCGGGGCGTTCTCACACGGATCGGACATGCCAGGAGGGTAGCGCCGGAGAGATCCAGGTGCAGGGACCGTAGGATGATCCTGCCATGCTTTCGATCACGCTTCTCGCCCCCTGTTCCGTCCTGCTCGCCGCGGCACTCCTCAGCGCCCCGGCGGCCCAGGACGACACCCCCGCCAAGCCTGCGCCGCCCAGCCTGAAGGCCGCCGACGAACCGACCGTGTTCCTCGCCTCGGACGGCCGGCCTGCCGAGTCGGGTCGCATCCCGGAGGACACCCCGGCCGATGCGCTGGAACGCTGGGAGACTCTGAAGAACGGTCGACGGGTGAACGGCCAGTCCCCGGCGCCGATCCGCTCCCTCGTGTTGAGCTTCGATGCGGAGCTGCGAGAGAGTGCCGACAAGATCCGCAAGGACACCCAGCTGACCATCGAGTACCTCGAGGAGGGACGCGGCTTGCTGAAGACGACCTTCGTCGGCTCGAAACGGATCTCCGCGCGGGGTCCCGACGGGGACTGGATGATCGTGGACGGGAAGCTGGTGGACCTGGGTGGACGCGGAGACGAGACCAGCCGCATCGACCACGAACGCTGGCTCGCCATGACGCGCAACTTCTGCACGATCAGCGATGCCGCCAACGCCCGCATCGTGCGCATCGCCGCGCTGGACGTGACACCGTTCCACGAGGGTGCCCCCCTGGAGCGCGTGAAGCTGGGGACCCAGGTGCTCATCGACCTCCCCACGCCGGAGCTCGGCAGCCTCGCACGCAAGCTGACCTGGCTCGAGGTCGACAGCCCGGACTTCGTGATCCAGGACGTCGTCGAGACCGACCTGGGCAAGCCGCGCGGCGTCGTGCGCGCACGTCTTGGCCTGGACCCGAAGACGAATCGCATCGTCTTCGCGCAGATCGTCCCGCTGGGCAAGGGCAAGCCGGTGGAGACGCGTTCGGCGCTCTCCTACGTCCCGCAGTGGACGAAGGCCGTCGACCAGATCTGGATCCCGGAGAACCTGATGGTGTACCGAATGCTGCCCCAGGAGGGCCGCATCCTGTACGACATCGCACCGACCGTCGATCTGTTCGTGCGCAAGTCCGAGTCGCGCATCAATCCGCGCTTGGAGCCGTCCAAATTCCTGCCGCCGAAGTGAGGCTCAGCGTCGGTGGAAGGCCCGTTCGAGGTCTTCCAGGCTGAAGCGCACGCGCGTCGGTCGCGCATGCGGGCACGTCTGGTCCATGCCCATGTCCTTGGCGCGTTGGAGCAGTTGCTGGATCTGGTCCTCGTCCAAGCTGTCGCCGGCCATGATCGAGGAGCGGCAGGCGGCGGAGTGCAGGACCTCTTCGATCACGTCCTGGACCTCGGGCGTCTTGCCCGTGCGTCCCAGGATCTCGACCAGGTCGCGCACCAGCCCGTCCGGATCCGGATGGCGCAAGCGTGCGGGCAGCCCCTGAACCGCGATCGTCGTCTCGCCGAAGAGCTGCAGTTCGATGCCGATCGCGGCCAGCGCGTCGAAGTGTCCCTTGAGCAGTTCCAGGTCGGCGCGCGCGATCTCGACCAGTTCGGGGACCAGCAAGCGCTGGACCTCGACCTTGGAATCACGCACGTCGCGCAACAGGCATTCGTACGTCAAGCGTTCGTGCAACGCGTGCTGATCGATGATCTCGAAGCCGTCCGGCAACGCGCGCACGAGGTACGTGCG
>TARA_R110002073_G_scaffold37866_5_pt1 | contig 20029 bp, 26 predicted proteins | sample TARA_R110002073 | Tara Oceans TARA_R110002073 (sample SAMEA4397174) | marine metagenome | biome: Polar Biome; feature: [DCM] deep chlorophyll maximum layer (ENVO:01000326); material: water (ENVO:00002006), including particulate matter (ENVO:01000060) such as... | depth 40 m
CCATCGACGCACTCCGATACATGATCCAAAACCTCGACCAACCCTACACCCACAAAAAATCACACTACATCAACTAGCAACATCAGCCCCAGCCCCACACTCCGGACACACCCCACCATCCAATCCAGCAAGCGAATACCCACAACCTACACAGCTCTTTTGCAACGCTCGCCGTCTTCCACGATCGTACAGATACAAAATCCTACTCAAAACTAAAAACAGAAGAAGCAATGAAACCAGCGGCACACTAAATGCTGACACATGCGGCCGGGTCGGCACAAAGCATCTCCAAACAGTTAATCGCTTAGAAGCCCTTCCGATTTTCCGCACACTATTCCAATCAAGTTCCCAATGCAGCCCTGACCATCTCTTCGTATTCAGATCTTGCAAAACAGCAGGCGTGAGTGGCTGAGAGTATTCAACATCGGCCTGATAAGCTAAACGCTCATAGATCATCACACCATTCGAGAGTCGGATGGCATAAGTAATACCAGATTCCTCGGTTCCCCGATCTATTACAGCCCGGAGCTGAAGAATGAAAGAAAGTACAGTCCCAAAAATTAAAAACGCTGTAAAAACCCACACACTCCACCGCCCCACCGTTCTCAACCGCTGACACTTCATCCTCTTCCCCAAGTGACCAGTGGCAAGTCCCCAGTCCCCTCTTCCGCCTCACCCCGGCATCGGCGCCAACATCGGAACCAAAACCGTAATCACAATCGTAAACGCGATCGCCAGAACAGCCATCACCCCGAGCACCTGCACCACAAACGCGAACACATTGCGCCAGTACCCCTTCATCTCCCCGACGCGCACCGCCTTGTACCCGATCGCAACAAACACAACGATCGGCACAATCAAAAGATACCACAGCTCGTGAATCGACAACGCATCAACAAAAGGCGTGTACGACAAAGTCATCCCCAAACCACTCATGACGCCACCCCCTCTTTGCCATCGCCAGCACGCCCCCCATACCCGCTCGGCAAAAGAGCATCCAAGAAAATAATCAAGTTCAGCATCCCCGCAAGCGCACAAGACAACATCGCGATCTCATTGAGCCGACCCAACCCAGGCACATTCGCATCCCCTGTCTCACCCGCCTCGATCCGATCCGCAGGAAGCGCCTCCCAAACCCAGTGCGATCCGTTATGCACCCGCTCTTCAAACGGATTCCCAGAACGAAGCTGCCCCGTGCTCAGGTCGTACGCCTTGAAATGGTTCTGATGCACATAGTCCACCCCAAACGCGACAGGACCAACCATCGCCTGCCCCATAAACCAGAACCGGTCCGTCCCCCCCTTCGAATCCACCGCATCTATCCCGCCCACAAGCACACCAAACCCAAACAGCCCAAGCACCCCCACCATCGCAAGAATCCCGCGATGGAAGCGCCCAGAAACCATGTGACCAAGCCCCGGGAGCAGCACAGCACAGATCCCTGCAACCGCGTTCACCCCCCCATCATGTTGATCAGATCCAGTATTCATCGATCCCATCCTATCCCACAGAAACCGCCCGCCCCTCACTTGCGAACAAAACCGCATCAACTCCCACTTCTACCCATTGACACGACCATCGAACGGGATAAAGTGGCGACAAACGATGACTCTTTCCACACCAGCCAACCACAAGATTTGCCCCGCGGAGATCTAAACAAATGCAAGCCGTAGCTCACATAATCGAACAACTCACCACCCAAATCAAAACCACCGACACCCCAAACTCGGACCGCTTCGATTTCAACGACACAGCAGTTATCACACCTCGCTGGTCCGAGAGCCCAATCTGTGGGTCCGGTGATGATGTTGATGAGGACGAAGCCTATTTCCTCGGCGATGAGGATGACGACGAAGACGACGATTACGACGACGATTACGACGACGACGATGACGAAGATGATGATGATCTCGATACAGACGATGATCTGGACGAAGATGACTTCTGAGAACCGCCGGTTCCCCAAATAAACCACCGGCGGCTCCCTCAGGAGGAACCGTCGATGCCAAACAAGCAGACCAACAACAAACCTACAGACCCACAACGACGCACTGGTGACCGCCGCAAAAACCGCAACGGCACACCACCACCAGGAACCGTCATCGACCGCCGCCTCGGACTCGAACAACGAGACTTCAACTCACCAGCAGACGACACAGCGCCATCATCCAACGGCAAACTCGTCTCATCAAAGAAGTCCACCCAAAAAGACAACCCAGAAACCACCGGACTCGAACGCAAGCGAGGCCGTGGTCGCAGACTCTCCGAGTTCACCAAGTCCGCAGAAGAAGGCGAAATGACCCCAGAACAGTTCCTGTTCCTCATGGCCATCGACGCATTCAAAAAAGGCAACGACCGCATGTTCCCAACATGGACCGATGTCCTCGAGGTCGTACGCCTCCTCGGATACCGCAAAACCATGTCCAGCGAGCTCAACCTCTCCAACGCTGAAGACTGGCTCGAATCCCCACACGCCCCCGCCAATGTCCGTCCAGACCGCTGGGCCGAACGCTTCACCAGCACCGAAGCAAACCAGCTCTCCGTCGGATCAACCACATCAAGCCGAGGCCCAAAGACCGAGCGAGAACTCACCGACGAAGCACTCGAAGCCTTCGAAGCCGCCTTCGGTGCCTCCGACGACCTCAACGATGACCTCACCGACTTCGAAGACGATTTCTCCGAAGCCGCGTAAACCGCGGAACTAAACCGGAAAATATCCCGGCAAGTACCCGCACTCTTCGTTGTACTCAACTAAAAACCGAGCAAGCTGTTCGTCCGACCAATGGTCTATACGTTCCGATACTTTCTTCTCAAAGAATGCTCGCATCCTCAAATAGAAAACCATAGTCGCGTATGTACTCGCATCTAGGTTTGACATGCCATCTATTCGTGCTGCCCAGCATGCGTCATCCCCTTCCTTCTCAATGCGATTCGCAATCCATGAGCCAGGGCGCACACTCGCTTTCATTGACTTATGGAACGGCAGCTTGATCCCTTTGTCAATGAAGAATCCCTCCAGTTCTTCCCAGTAGTCCGGCATGGGTGAAGGAAACGGATCGAGTTGCACGCCATACTCAGAGATATAGTCAATCTTGAGTTTGGGCCAAAGCCCCCTGTCCTCAAAATTGCACACCGACATGATCTCAGGTGGAAGCAGAACCGCACCCGGATAAAACCGCGGCGATCGATTCGCATGCTCACTCGTCAACACATACCCCGGCCAGAATTCCGATTGATTACAGAACCGCCCGCACGATAAACACGGATAAAAATTTGTTGAGCCCGGATATTGAAACCAGTTCTTTGAATACTTTTCTCGTGCACGAACAGCACCCCCATCAATTACGCTGACCAGGTCGTGCACCTGATCACCCCCATCCACGACAACATCTCCCAAGTAAACTTCATCATCGAGATAAGGCTTGATTTGCTCAATCAAAGCCCGATGAGCGATAGACATGTTGATCCCAAAAACATTGGTTATCGCCATGTTCTCATAGAAACGCTTTGAAAGAGTTTTGTGCCTCTGATTCGATGGCTTGAGTATCACATCTACCGGACCGGTTACCGAACCAGCGTCCCACTTCCAACACCGCAAACACCCACCAAGAGATTGAACAACAAGATCTTCAAAGCGTGCGCCCTGAAACCCAGACGGACTCTCTTTAGGAATCTCATCTCCAACAAGGCGCCCCTCAGCCGTATCAAGAGGAAACTCATCAGTATGGAGGTATGCCCAATCACCGCGTGGGTCCTTCTCGGCCCGTGTCCTCCACCAACGATCTTTCCGAGAAATCGCCGCCATCAAAACACCCTACCCAAAAAGAACAAACGCTGCCCAAGCACCTTGGACAGCATATAGAAAATCACAATGCCTAACAAGCAATCAGCTCACTTGTCTTCGTAATACGAAATATTGATCTGCGTGTACTTCGACCACTCGTCAGGCAAATCCTCATCCTGGAAAATCGCCTGCACCGGACACTCATCCACACACAAACCGCAATCGATGCACACATCCGCATCAATATACAACTGGTCCGCAGAAGCAAAGTCAGGCTCATCCTTCGTCGGATGGATGCAGTCCACCGGACACGCATCAACACACGCAGTATCCTTCGTAGCAATACAAGGCTCAGCAATAATATGAGTCATCGCAAGATCTCCTGTCAGCGCCGCCTCAACAAACGAAACGGCATATACCTGCCCCAACACTCTACACCAAGACACACCCCACTACCACACCATCGGCACACCAATCCGCCCCACTCAAGCCCTACCCTACCACATGAGCACATCATCCCCAAAAACCCCAGACAACACAACCCCCGATAAACCCCTCCACACCGTCCCAGCCGACCGACGCGACAACCACATCAACTGGCTCAAACAACTCACCGCCATCCCCACCGCCGCAGGTCACGAACACCGCGTCATCGCCTGGATCACCAACTGGCTCAACGACCGACCAGACCTCACCTCCAAAACCGACACCCACGGCAACATCGAAATCCGAATCTCCAACAACGAGAAAACCAACAACCCAATCTACTTCACCGCCCACCTCGACCACCCCGCCTTCGTCGTCGACGAGATCCTCTCCAAAGCAGAACTCGTCCTCCAGTTCCGCGGAGGTGTCATGGACGACTACTTCCCCGACGCCAAAATCCGAATCCACACCCCCACCGATTCTGATCCCAACGAGTTTGTTCTCGCGACCATCAGCGAAGAAGTGAAGCCTGAGTCCGAAGACCCCGACAACAAGCCACCCTACAAACGCTACCACGCCGTCCTGGACACCCCGCGACCCATCGACCGTGGCTCCATCGCCACCTGGGACCTCCCAGAACAAGAACTCATCACCGACGACGAAGGCAAACAGATCCTCTACACCAACGCCTGCGACGATCTCGCCGCCGTCGCCGCCGCGCTCGCTGCGCTCGACGAGCTCCGCCATCTCCACTGCACAAACGACACGCGCGTCCTCCTCACCCGCGCCGAAGAAGTCGGATTCATCGGCGCGATCGGCGCATCCCGCGACACCTTCATGCCCAAAGATTCGCGCATCATCGCGCTGGAAAACTCCCGCGCCTTCGCCGACTCCCCCATCCACGCAGGACCCATCGTCCGCGTCGGAGACCGCATCTCCATCTTCTCCCCAGACCTCACCGGCGCCATCGCCAAAGTCGCCGAAACCATCGCGGGAGGTCCCGCAACACCAAAGGCATCACAAAAAGAAACCGATCTCCCGAAATGGCGCTGGCAACGCAAACTCATGGCGGGAGGCGCCTGCGAAGCAAGCGTGTACTGCGCCTACGGCTACACCGCCACCTGCGTCTGCCTCCCACTCGGAAACTACCACAACATGGCAAACCTCACCGAAGCACAAGCCGGCACACACGAACAAACCTTCGGATCACCCCCAAGAGTCGGACGCGAACACATCGGCATCGACGACTACCAAGGAATGATCGACCTCCTCATCGCCTGCGCCCAGTCCCTCCCAGAATCCCCCGCATTCATCGAACGAATCGAAAAACTCTGGACCGACAAACAATCCATCCTCACCACATAACCAAAGTTACTCCCCGCCCACATTCCGCCGCCAGTACCGATTCAAATCATCCAGCGACCACCCCGCCCCACATTCACTGCACCGATCCAATCCCTCCGCGATCTCATAGTTGCACACAAAGCACGCCCGCCCCTTGAGCCGCTTCATCCGTTTCATATATCGGCTCATGCGCACAAAAACCCACGCACTCGAAATCAGCGGTAAAAACGCGATCGAAACCAAGAACAGCATGCCGTGCATTCGATTCTCGATCGTCTTATCAGTTATAAAATCCAACACCACACCAGGCATCAAAACAAAGAACAAAGCAAGCACACCATTAATCACAATCAACGGCAGCATCTGACGCCGCACCACATACACCGGAACCCCACACACCGCCGTCCGCTTCTTCATTATTCATCCCCCTCAACCGTTCCCGCATACGAAAACACCTCCCCGATCTCCTTCCCGAACACCCCCGCGATCTGAAACGCCAGCTCCAGCGTCGGCGAATACTTCGCCTTCTCAATCGCCACAATCGTCTGCCGCGACACACCCACCCGCGTCGCCAGCTCCTGCTGCGTCATCTCCCCCGCATGAAACCGCAGCTCCCGAATCCGATTCTCCACACTCGTAGGCTTCATCACATCCCCCTCACAACTGCTTGTACCCAGTGATCGTCAGCCCGTACCGCACCAGCTCCGATGCGATCCACACCGCCAGCAGCGCAAAGATCGGGAACATCTCCTCAAAGCTCGTCCCCTCGCGCCCCTCGCTGCCAATCGTCCGGAAGATCACCATCGCGATCATCATCACCAGCACCACAAACACCCCCGACTGGAGCACATACCCCGCGATGCTCGACGCCCGCGTCAGCAGCATCCGATCCCGCTCATCATCCGGCTCGTTCGGCATCCGAATCGCCAAATAAATATGCACCACCACCAGCACCACCGCCTGCAATCCGATCCCAACGCCAAGCATCGCCGCAAGCTCGATCCCGTTCCACCCCCACATCAAACCCACCGCGATCAGCACCGGATAAATCAGCGCCGTCGTGATCAAACACGCCCAGCTCGACCGCACCCGAAACTCTGCTCCAGTACCAGAATCATTCATACCAAGCCCCTTTCGTGCCTATCCAAACCACGACGCCCACCGCCGTGTCAAAGATTCTAGACACCACCGGTCTTTGTGTCAAATATATTTGTCATAGTGTCGAAAATAATACTCAAATAGCCGTTCGACGCTCAAAAACCCGCCTACTCGACGGGCTCTGTGTTCGTTGAAATTCGATCCCGTCAAGACTGATCGAGATATCCCGCGATATTCTGTGCCTGAATCCCCCACCCCTCAGCACAGGATTGCAACACCCCAACCCGCTTGGACTCAGGAAACTGCACAAACCCCGACTCCGTGATCGTCAGCCGCGTGCGATCATCCCCAATCGCCTCAAGCGCAAACTCAACGACCACCTTCGCATCATCGCTGTACGCCGTCTCCGGATCAATCGCACTCGGAGGCCATGAAAACACAAACCGCCGCTCGTGCTCCAGCACCTCCGTCAACGACTCCCACTCCATGTGCTCGTGCCCCGGATACGTAATGTTCCCCCTCGTCACCTCCCCCACAACAAAAGGCCCATCCAGCTTCACCCGGAACCACGCCCCAAACTCCGCGTGATCAGTCAACGCACGCCACACCCTTGCAACCGGCGCTGACAACTCAACCACACGCTCAATCCGATCCTGATCTTTCTGAATATCCATATGACATCCTCCAAATCACACTCACGGAGCACAGAAGCACGAAGACTCCACCACCGTGTCCGCACTCGCAAACGCCCGCTCAACCTTGCTGTCCAGCGCCATCGCCTCCCCCATCTTCCCCTGACCCGCAAGCGCCGCGCGAAGCCCGACAAGCGCCCACCCGTTGTTCCGGTTCTTCTCCAGATCCTCGCGGTACAACTTCTCCGCCTCGACAAACCCGCCGCTCTCAACAAGCAACGCACCCAGAGCATGCCGCACCGGAAGCATCCACGCCGGCGGTTCGTCATACACCAGCTTATCCTCTTGCGCAATCCCCTCACGCAACAGCGCAAACGCCTCCTCCTTCATCCCCTCGCGATACAACAACTCCCCCTGCATCATCGCCCGCGCAATCGGAAGCACATCATGCACCCGATTGTTAAACACATACCACTCCTCAGGCACAAGCGCCACCCGCCGCTCAAACTCCGCCATCTCCTCGCGCGCCTGATCTGTTCGCCCAAGCGCACTGCACGCCACCGAACGCGCATACGCCCAGGTCGCCCGCGACATAAACCGCCACTCAGGATAATCCGATTGCTCCAAGATCTCTTCCCACTTCCCAAACCGGATCAGCACATGCAAACTGCTCGGCATAATCCCCTCAACCAACCCCGCAAACGCCCGCAGCGCCGGCTCAGGCATCTCGTTCTCAAGATCACGCGCCGCACCAATCGCCGTCGAAAAATCCCCCGACATCATCGAAGCAAACGCAAGAAAGTGAAGGTTGTGCGCGTAGTACGCCGCATACATCCCAGGCGCCGGCGCCTGTGCAAAGTACGCCCGGTCCGCCGCGATCGCCGTCCTGTTCGACGCCGCCGCATCCTGATACCGCCCCACCCGAATAAAAATATGCGAAGGCATATGCACCAGATGCCCCGACCCAGGCACCATATCAATCAGCTCCTCCGCCGCCGCAACCGCACGATCCGGATCACTCGACGCCTCCACCGCATGAATGTAAAAATGCTTCGCCCCCGGATGCTCAGGATGCTTCCGCATCACACGCTCAAGCACATCCACCACCTCCGTGATCCGCCCCTTCGGAGTCCCATCAACCTCCCAGTAATCCCAAGGCTGCAGATTCATCAACGACTCCGCATACAACGCCCCCACATCACCATCCTCCCCAAACTTCCAGTACACCTCCCCCATCGCATCCGCATACGCCCGATCAAGACCGCTGCGATCCTCAGGAGCAGGCCACGCATACCGCGCACTCACCGCATGCACCAACGCCCGCTCAACCGCCGACTCATCATCAAGCGCCGCGATCGCTTTATCCGCCGCCGCCCGCGCCTTCTGCGACCGTTCCTCAGTCATCGCCGGATCATTGATGTTGATCCCCTGGCAATACGCCACCCCCCACCACGCCATCGCCGCCGACGGATCAACCTCCGCCGCCATCTCGAACGACCGGACCGCCTCGTCATGGTTGAATCCATACATCAGCTGAATCCCCTGATCAAACCACGCCTGCGCTTCGCGCGAATCCGTCGTGATCGCGCGAGCATAGTTCCCAAACCCCTCGTAGTGCCGTGCCCCGTTATCAGCCGTATGAACCCGATCCGCCGTGCTGCACCCAGCCAACATCATCAACGAACACCCAGCCGCCATCGCCACGAAACCTGTTCTCTTCAGCATACCAATCCCTCTCGTAAGAACCCATCAAATAAAGAAGCCCGTCCATCCGAACGGGCTCCCCAAAAGTATACTTGAATTCTAAATCTCGCGTCGGACCCAATCGGATCAGATCAACCTTCGTCCGCCTTCGCGATCTGCCATTCCTCAAGATCAACAGGCGCCTGACGACCGAAGATCGACACAAGCACGCGAACCATCCCCTTCTCAGGGAACAACTCGTCAACCGTGCCCTCGTAGTTCTCGAACGCACCCTCCTTGATCGTCACATTCTCGCCCTTCTCGAACATCAACTTCACAGTCGGTTCATCCTCAGGCTTCCGTGAATCAAGCAGCATCTTCTCCGCCTCGTGCATCTCCATCGGAGTCGGACGACCAGCGGTGCCAATAAAGTCACCAACGCCGGTGGTTTCCTTGATGAGGAAGAAGATGTCCTGCGGAATGCGACCATCATCTTCAAGACGCATCTCGACAAACACATACCCAGCGTAGAGCTTCTCTTCCTTGATCTTCGTCTTGCCGCCCTTGATCGTCTTGATCTTCTCAGTAGGCACAAGAATCCGACCAACCAGGTGCGTCATGTTCTCGATCTGGATCTTGCGAAGCAAAGTCTGCTGAACCGAGTTCTCCTTGTTGGAAGCAACCCGAAGCACAAACCACTGCATCCCGTCCTGAACCAAAGGCTCATCAAGACCAATCCGACCCTCGATCTGAGGCTCATCCTCGCGAAGATTGCTCACCGAAGTCCCCGAAACCGAAGGAGCTTCCGACTGTCCCGCATCCTCGATCGATTCCTGAGCCGCGCCCGTGGTCACAACCTCCGGAGCTTCGTTCGCCCCATCAGAAACGCCCTCGGAAGCGTTGTTCACAGCACTGTTTGATTCATCGTTCATCGCGTCATTCATTCCGTGCCCCAATCCTGTAGCCCCAAATCACCGCTCCAGCACGCCGATCGTGCTGAACAAGAACGAGAAGCCCATATCCACAAGATACAGAATACCCGCGATCAAGAAAGTCGCCACGATCACCACAATCGTCGAACCCTTCACCTCTCGGTAAGAAGTCCAGTTCACCTTCTTCATCTCCCCGTCGGTCGCGATCAAAAACTCCACAGGCCGACGAGCCATCCCAATATACCAATACAAGAACAACGCCCCGACCAACAAGATCAAACTCGCCGCACCCGTCTGCAAATACTGAACCGGGAAGATCGGCGTGCTCACCGCACTCCGGACCGCCGCCCCCATCAACGCCCCGTCAGGACCCTCAACATTCACACGCTCCGCATCCCCCGCAGTCTCGCGTGTCGTATCACTGTCAAACCCACTCACCACAAGCGTCGAGCTGCTACCGCGATCAGGAACAAACTCCTCAACCACGCCCGCACCGATCTCTTGAAGCTCCTCAATCGCGCCGACATACCCCATCAGCACAACCGTGTCCCCCACAGACACCTTCGCAGATTCGCCATTCATCTGTGTATCAACAAGCGAGAATGTCCAGTTCCGAGCAGGAAGACGAACCGCACCCGCCTGGTTCCAACCCCACCCAGCGCCAGCGAGCACAATCACACCAACAAACAGTGCCGTCATCACACGAACCCAGTACCCCTGACCCTGCTTGTAAATTCCAAATGCCATTGTTCCAAGGCCCTCGCTGTGCTGACCGATCACCGATCTCTCAAGACCAGCAACCAAACCATCTCGACCGACCATCCCAGCACAACCAACAGGCCAGCCAGACAATCAACATTCAATCAAACACGGCAGGAAGGATTCGAACCTACGACCGGCGGATTTGGAATCCGCTGCTCTACCGGACTGAGCTACTGCCGTAGCAAAAAGCAACCACGCGCCCCACAAAGGAACACGCAACCGCCCAAATCGATCACTTGCGCTTGATCTTGTGCAGCGTGTGCTTCCGAAGACGAGGCGAGTACTTGTTGTACCCCTCCTTCACCCGGTCAGCAATGCCACCCTTGACATTGATGCTCGTCCGGTAGTTCAGATCACCCGACTCGGTGCACTGCAACCAAACATACTCACGCGCTCCGGCTTTCTTCTTGGCCATGACAGGCCTCCTATTTCATCGTAAAGCCCACACATGCAGGCAACCCGTTTCATCAAATCGGCCCGGAAGCTTCCGCCTCCGGGCCGGGAAGTTTCAAATCATGGACCAGTTTCATACACCAGCCATGATCAATCGAATCATTATTCGATGATCTCAGTCACAGTACCCGAACCAATGGTCCGGCCACCCTCGCGAACCGCGAAACGAAGACCGTTTTCCATCGCCACTGGCTTCTCGCCAAGGTCGATTTCCATGGTCACGTTATCGCCAGGCATACACATCTCTGCCTTCGCGCCGCCGTCGCCGAACAGGTTGAGAACCTGACCAGTCACGTCAGTTGTACGGAAGTAGAACTGAGGCTTGTAACCAGCGAAGAACGGAGTGTGACGACCGCCCTCGTCCTTGGTCAAGACATAGACCTGACCCTTGAACTTGGTGTGCGGAGTGATCGAGCCAGGCTTACAGATAACCTGACCACGAGTGATGTCGTTCTTTTCAACACCACGCATCAGAACGCCACAGTTGTCGCCCGAGATCGCGGTATCGAGAGTCTTGTTGAACATTTCAACGCCGGTGATGGTGGTCGCTTGGTTCTCTTTCGAGAGACCAACGATCTCAGCTGCATCGCCAACCTTGACAGTACCACGCTCAACACGACCGGTCGCAACAGTACCACGACCCTTGATCGAGAACACGTCTTCAACCGAGATCAAGAACGGCTTGTCGTCCTCACGCTCAGGTTCTGGGATGTAAGTGTCAAGGTGGTTGAACAACTCATCGAGCGGTGCACAGATCGCATCGTCTGATGGGTTCTCAAGAGCAGCCTTCGACTGACCACGAACCACTGGGGTGTCGTCGCCTGGGAAGTCGTACTTGTCGAGGAGCTCACGGATTTCCATTTCGACGAGGTCGAGGAGCTCTTCGTCGTCAACAAGGTCAACCTTGTTCATGAATACGACGATGTAAGGAACACCAACCTGACGACCCAAGAGCACGTGCTCACGAGTCTGAGGCATAGGACCCGAGTCAGCAGCAACCACGAGGATCGCGCCGTCCATCTGAGCCGCACCAGTAATCATGTTCTTCACGAAGTCAGCGTGGCCAGGACAGTCCACGTGTGCGTAGTGACGCGACTCTGTTTCGTACTCAACGTGCGATGAGTGAATGGTCACAGTCTTGTTCGAGTCACGCACAGTACCACCCTTGGTGATGTCCGCGTATGACTTAGCTTCGGACAAACCCTTCGCCGCCGCGCGAGCAACAAGAGCTGCAGTAAGGGTCGATTTACCGTGGTCAATGTGACCGATCGTCCCAACGTTGACGTGCGGTTTGTTCCGCTCAAAGGTTCCCTTTGCCATTGTTCGATTCCTCTATATCTTGTTGCTTTGACGACCTCTTGCGATTTCCATCATCAGATGAAACAAGTAACCAAGGGCCGCACACTCCGTTTTTTCCAAGCCAACCGTTCGCGATCGACTCCTGAACAATCTAACTCAAAGGGCCAAACCGACCCTCGTCCAACGCCCGCCATTCAGTACGATCAAACCATGCAACTACATAGCCAACCGCATTTGTGCCGAGCAAAAAGCCGCTAGAGAGAGTTGAACTCTCGACCTCACCCTTACCAAGGGTGCGCTCTACCACTGAGCTACAGCGGCACAAACACCGCCCGGCCAACCGACCGAGCGGGATGGGATCATACCCCCCCCCAAGCCACGGTCAACCAATTGTCCCAACTCACCTTACCTCCACCCAACAATTCTATCCAACCAGCACAAATTCTCTCCCCCACCACCCATCCGCGCAAACACCCACCCACACCAAAACCACCACGCACACCCCAAAGAAACACACCCCAAACAAGACCACTGCTCCATCAATCAGAACATCACCATCCACATCTCCAAACCAGAGCCGTCCCCAACAGCACTCTTTCATCCGCATAACCCACCCCACAACCCCATTTCTCCCAAAGAATCGCCCTTTACCCCCCTTTACTCTTGGTTTGCCCGAATTTTGCCAGTAAATTGGGTACATCATGCCCAAGCCCCCCTTCAAAACCCTCCTCGCCGCGATCGCTCCCGCAATCCTCGCCTCCACCCAAGCCTCCGCAACCTGGTCCATCCTCATCACCGACACCAGAACAGGCGAAGTCGTCCTCGGCTCCGCAACCTGCCTCACAGGATTCGACCTCGCAAGAGAAACACCACTCGTCCTCACCGGAATCGGAGCGATCACCGCCCAATCCTCCGTCGACACCAACGGCATCAACCGCATGTTCATCCGCGACCGACTCCTCGAAGGTCAACCGCTCTCACAAATCCTCACCGAACTCGAAACCTACGACCCCGGACACAACAACCGCCAGTACGGCATGATCAAAACCAACGGAGATGTCCTCACCTACTCCGGAATCGACAACGCAAACTGGGCCGGAGGCACCACAGGTCGAATCGAACAAGGACGCCCCGGACCCGCCGACGACATCGTCTACACCGTCCAAGGCAACATCCTCTCAGGACCCAATGTCGTCGACGCCGCCGTCGACGCCATCATCAACACCGACACCGACCTCCCAGGCAAACTCATGGCTTCAATGCTCGCCGCACGAGTCGCCGGAGGCGACGGCCGATGCTCCTGCTCCTCCGCAAACCCCACCGGATGCGGATCACCACCACCAACCCCCTTCAAATCCGCACATGTCGGATACATGATCGGATCACGCGCCGACGACTCCGACTCCATCCGCGCCTTCTACCAACTCCCATCAAACTCAACCGCCCTCACCCAGCTCAACAACAACACCTTCGCCATCGCCGACTCAGTCGGCAACATCCACCTCTACACCAACGCCACCAACACAAACGATCAAACCGCGCACTTCAACCTCCTCCAAACCATCGAAACCAACATCCCAAACCTCGCCAAACTTTCAACCGCAGACCTCGACCACAACGGACTCCCCGACCTTGTCGCACTCGCAGACGACACCACCGTCATCCTCATCCCTCAGTCCGAACCCAACACCTTCGACCCACCCCTCCAGGTCAACTTCCCAACCCCAATCACCGACCTCGACACCCTCCCATCGTCCAACGACCCCGGAGACCATGTCCTCGTCACCAACAACAAAAATGTGTTCCTCTTCTCCTTCGAAGACAACACCCTCGTCCCCACCACAGGAGTCCAATCCGCAGGATCAAACGCACAGTCCTTCTTCATCCAAGACATCACCAACGACAACCTCCAAGACCTCGTCATCCTCAGCCCATCCACCCAAACCGCATTCCTCCACAACTCCCTCGAAGACGGCCTCTACTCCGTCACCCCCCAACCCATCCCCAACCTCTCACCAAACCCTTCATCCGTACGCGCCGCAGACATCAACAACGACGGACTCACCGACCTCCTCATCGCCGCAGGATCAATCCTCAACACACTCATCAACACCGGAACGCAATCAGAGCCAACCTTCGCACCCAAAGTCTCCTCCGCCCTCGCCAACCCAGTCGTCGATTTCCAAATCACCGACCTCAACAACGACAACATCCAAGACGCCATCGTCCTCTACCAATCAGGACCAAACCTCCGCTACTACCTCGGAGACAACGCAGGCACCTTCACCGAAACCGACCGCACCCGCATGGGAGGCACCCCAACAAACGCACTCCTCGCAGACCTCAACAACGATGGAGACATGGACCTCATCACCAACGCATCAAACCAACTCCTCATCTACGACAACCTCAACAACGCAACCGTCCAGCGCCAAACCGGTTTCGCGCGCGGCGACAGGTTCATGTTCATCAACATCCCGAACCAATCCTCCGCCGCCCCCGATCCCGTCGATCAGATGCTCACCAAGTTCGACGAGTTCCGCGCTTCAATCACAGACCTCCCCGACGCCGTCCAAACCACCGTCACCCAGCCCTCCCGAATCCTCATCGACGACCCAGGCGCCGCACCCAAACTCCGCATCCACCTCAAAGACTACCAACAACAAACCCTCGCCCTCCCCGCAACCTTCACCCTCGAGTTCAACCCAACCAACCTCACACCAGGCCTCCCCCAACTCGTCGCGCCCGGAATCTACGACATCCCCCTCACCGCACTCTCCCAAAACAACGCAAACCCCGGCAATCACAAGCTCGTCATCAAAGCAACCGCAAACAACCACACCGTCACCCTCATGCCCCCCCTCACCATCTCCACCACAAACAACCTCGCCGACTTCAACGCCGACGATGCCCTCAACTTCCTCGACATCTCCATCTTCATCAGCCAACTCACCGCCCACAACCCCACCGCGGACCTCAACAACGACACCCTCTTCGACCACGCCGATGTCACCCTCTTCCTCAACGCCTACAAAGCCGCCCCCTAGTCTCTACATCACTCAAGGCCCATCAAGACTCTCAAGAATCCACTCAATCCCAGCTTCAAGAACCGTATCTGAACCCCCAACCAAGTAATCCATTGGTGCTGCCGGAACCTCTATATCCACTTCCACGCCGCGCCCATCATACAAACGCCCATTTGGCTGATACGAAACCATCGATGCACAACGAACCGAAATGCTGGTGTTAGGCAGCTCAAACCCCTGCACCCTCGCGCTCCCCCCACCACTCGCTCCGCCCATCAGCGTCACATTTGATCTTCCAGACAGCGCACCAAGAAAGATGTCCGTTGCGCTAAAGCAACCCGCATCACTCAGGATCACAACAGGCTGACCATAATAAAACTCATCCGCATGACCGGTGCGATCGAGTACCAAATAGTGCCAATCGCTGAACGCTCCATCCGGAGACCACTCCGCCTCAAAGTCCGCAGCAAAGGATTCAACCGCCAGCCGTTGCCGCTCACTCCATCTCGGATCATCCGCGCGATACATTGACCGCGCTTCGAGGTGATCCTCAGAGAAACGATCACTCAACCGATACCGAGCAACATTCCCAACCCAAGCATCCTGATCATCCGCCACCAAATACCCCGCAAACGCGGTCAACAACGACCTCGTCCCGCCGGAGTTCCCGCGCACATCAACGATCAGCCCACGAGTATCCCGAAAGCTCTTCATCGCCATCCTCAAATGCGGGACCAAATCATCCCGCATCTGTTCCAGCCGTAGATACCCAATCTCACCTTCCAACACCCTCGTTTCAGTGCGAGGCCATGAACCATAAATCGGACGATGCTCATTCATGGACAAGACAACCTCAGTCGTCTCACCCCCCTCCGGATCTTTCGCAAGCTTACACACAACACGCGAACTCTCGGCAAGCCCGAGCTCGACGCGGAGCAGCTCAAGACTCCGAACCCCGCGCAGCGCACGATACCGCACAAGCCCATCACTCCCCGCCGCTACCGTCGTAGACGCCGCCTCAATCCACTCGTCAATCGCCTTCCCATCAATCTCAACGAGATACGGATAATCCTCGTCAACAAACCCACCACGATCAGCAGCAAACGCAACAACCCCACCCCCCGCTTCCGCAAGCAGGAAAGGAGGGTACATCCCCGGACGCTTCATATATTGCGACGACACACGCGCATGCCCATCGCCAAACCGCATCAAAAGCCGATGCAGCACCCCCGCAAGATCACCAGTAGCAACTCGCTCTCCAAGCCCCTCCTTGATCACAGCAATCTCACCTTCCAAATCAACGCCCTTGAGATCAAGATACGCAAACTGCTCCCTCAATCCCTCGCAGAAACGATCAATGTCTTCATACGCCTGATCGCGCGACACATACTCAGGGACAATCTTGGGTACAGGTCTTCCATTGGAATCATGAAGTATCGATCGACGGTTCGCCTTAGTCATCGCTACATCACTCAGCTCCATACGCTCATTGTCCGACACCCGCATGACACCAAGATCCACCAACCGATTCGGCGCATGCCCCATCAGCCGCATCGCTTCTACAAGATCCTCACCAAACCGTTTCCGCATCATCCCAGGCCAGCGCCCATCACAAAACTCGAGAACTTCAGCAACCTCCACGCCATCGATTGTGATCGCCTTGTACCACACACCCCCAACGAGAACTTCAGGTTCATCATCCGCCCATCGAATCCGCTCAAAGGGACTCGCTTTCTCATCTGCTTCTTGAGCACATGCGACAGAACCAACCCCTATAGCCACCATCACCATCACGATCAGCCATTTGTACATTATAAAAACCTCAAAAACCACTTCGATAAATCACTGAACCACGATCATGCTTGACGCCGAACTCTCAACCGTCTCATACGCTCGCACCACCATCACAAGCCCACATCACCTGTATACAACAACCTTCTCCACCTTACAAAGTATACTTACGACAGTACCAATCTCAGTTTCACCCCCCACCACCTTCCACACGCCCACACACCTACAATCCACAAACCCTCGCCCCAACAGGAGCCAGCATGAAAACCTTCATCAAAATTGCAGCCATCATCATCGTCCTCGTCGTCCTCGGCTTCGTCGCACTCATCGCCTTCGGACTCTCACAAGCAGACGCAATCGTCAAAGCAGCCATCGAACGAGGCGGCACCTACGCAACACAAACAACAACAACCGTCGACGATGTACACCTCGGAATCACCGACGGCACCTTCGAAATGAACGGCCTCACCATCGCAAACCCAGCAGGGTTCTCCTCAGACCACTTCTTCAAACTCGCAGGCACCAATGTCAAACTCGACACCGCCTCCATCACCTCAAACATCATCTCCGTCCCATCAGTCTCCTTCGACGGAATCGATGTCATCCTCGACAAAGGCAAAGACCCCTCAAACTACAACACCATCCTCAACTCACTCAAACGATTCGAAAACAGCGACACCAAAGCCGCACCCGAAAACCAAGGCGGCAAAAAAGTCACCATCGACACACTCACACTCAACAACATCGACATCCGCGTCGCAAACATGCCAGGAGTCTCGCTCCTCACAGGTGATGTCGCCATCAACATCCCAACAATCGAACTCAAAGACATCGGCAAAGACAAACCAATGACCACCGCCGAAGTCGTCAACCTCGTCATCAAAACTGTCCTCACCGCAGCGGTCGAAGCAGGAGGAGGAATCCTCCCAACCAACATCCTCGGAGAACTTGGCAACGGACTCTCATCCCTCTCCTCACTCTCCGACATGGGAATCACCGTCCTCGACGGCGCAGGACAAATCATCGGAGACAACATCGGTAATGTCCTCGACGGCGCAGGCAAAGCCGTAGACGACATCACCAACGACGCACAAAAAGCAATCGACAACGCCACCAAAGACCTCCCCGCAGGTGTCGGTGACGGACTCAAAGACGCAACCAAAGGCGCCACCGAAAAAGCAGAAGAAGCCGTCGAAGAAGCCAAAGAAGAAATCGAAAAAGGACTCAACAACCTCTTCGGAGGCAAAAAGAAAAAAGAAGACGACTAAACCTTCTTCTCCATCACCCCCCCCACCAAACTACACCAAACCACACCAAGCCCCGTCACCACGACGGGGTTTTTTTCATCCACGAAGCGCCCCGCCACTTGCCATCACTCACGAGCAGACCAACCGCTCGCCACCGCTCCATCCATTCCAATCTGTACCCAAGCCCCACCACCAGCCCCGCCACCGTCTTCAGCCCCGCTCGCATACCAACGCCGACCAACATGCAATGAAGACCAACGCCCATCCACCCGCTCGCCCCCAGTTGATTGCAACACCACCGCTGGATCAACCCGCTCAACCAACCCACGCACCGAAGCGTTCATCGATCCATGATGAGGCAGCTCCATCGCCACAACACCATCAAACGCTTCATCTCCAATCATCCCGATCCCCGCCCCATCAATATCCCCCGTCATCAGCACCGCACGCACGCCGTCTCGAGTCTCAATCTCAAAGCGCACGACAAGCGAAGTGTCGTTCGACCCCATCCCCTCAAGCATCTCACCGCCCGACACACACACAGCACGCGCGCTGCCAAACACAATCTCATCCCCCGCCCCCATCACAACCAGCTCCGCGCCCAGCGCGATCAGTTCCGCCCGAACCGCGCTCCACGCGCGCGAAGGTTCCGCCTCCATCGCCGCGCCAACATACACCCGATCAAACCCAACCCCCGCGCGTGCAAGATCCACCAACCCATTGAAGTGATCCAGGTTGTCGTGCGACACAATCACCGAATCAATCCTTCGCACCCCGCGTGCCCAAGCAACCCGCTCAGCCGTCCCCCCAACCCGAAAATCCAAAGACCCGCAGTCATACACCATCGTCTCCCACCCAGACCGCACCAGATACGCGCTCCCATCCCCCACATCCACCATCTCCACCCGCACCCCATCCACATACCCCCGCGCCCGAAACTCGATCCCTCCCCACACAACCAACACCACACACGCAATCGCTGCCCGCCGCCGCGTCACAACGCGCGCCCGCGTCAACACCAACCACACCACAACCGTCGCAAACACCGTCCACCCGATCCCAAGGTTCACCCCCCGCACAGAAGACCACCCGAACCCATCCACCCACTCAACAAAACCCGCAACCCATCCCGACGCAACCTCAACCACCCCCAAAGTCTTATCCCCAAGCGTTGGCCAAACCACCGCAACCAGCACCTGCCCATACCCCACCACCATCAACACCCCCGCCATCGCCGCAACCACCACCGCCATCAAAACCCCAACCACACTCACCACCCCCGCATGCCACATCACCGCAGGCAGCGCAAGCAACCAACACGCCCCATTCACCCCAAGCCCCTTCCAAACCCATCCAAACAACCCGCCACCTCTCACCAACACCCCCCGCTCCCGATCAACCCCAACATCGCGCCCCATCCACACCAACAACCCCGTCACCCCCACACTCAGCTGCCACCCCAGCCCAAGCACATCCAAAGGACGCCACACCATCAGCCCAAACGCCACCCACCCCAAAACCGTCATCGTGTCATACCGCCGCCCGAGCCCCC
>TARA_R110002073_G_scaffold66748_1_pt1 | contig 20018 bp, 17 predicted proteins | sample TARA_R110002073 | Tara Oceans TARA_R110002073 (sample SAMEA4397174) | marine metagenome | biome: Polar Biome; feature: [DCM] deep chlorophyll maximum layer (ENVO:01000326); material: water (ENVO:00002006), including particulate matter (ENVO:01000060) such as... | depth 40 m
ACTTCCGCATGCACTACCAGAATCACCTGGAATCCGTGTACTGCATGAGCGGCGAGGGCGAAGTGGAAACGCTGGCCGACAACAAAGTGTACCCCATCAAACCGGGCACGCTGTACATTCTCGACCAGCACGATGAACACATCCTGCGCGCACGTAGCGAGATGACAATGGCCTGCGTATTTAACCCGCCCGTGAGCGGAAAGGAAGTACACAACGCCGCGGGCGCCTACGAACTCGACGACTCGGACTGAAACGGCAGCACCATTTAACGGTAACCACCATTTAACGGTAACCACCAGCTAATGGTAACTACCAGGAAAACAGACAACAGCCCACCTACAGGAGGAGACGTGAGCGCGAAACACACAGTACACAAGATTGGCGGAACATCCATGCTTGAGTACGATGCGGTGCGCGACAACATCGTGCTGGACCCGGCAACCGGCGGCAATCCGTATCAGCGCATCCTGGTTGTTTCGGCGTACGGCGGCATTACCGATCAACTGCTGGAGCACAAGAAATCCGGCCGGCCGGGCGTATTCGGCCTGTTTGCCGCCGCTCAAAGCGACGAAGGCTGGCGCGATGAACTCGCCCGGCTGCGCGCCCGCATGTACCAGCTCAACGGGCAGTTTTTCAAGGACGCGGTGGGCACGGAACGCGCCAACCGCTTTGTTGACGAGCGCCTGGATTCCGCCGAGGCCTGCCTCGACAGCCTGCAGCAGATTTGCAACCACGGGCACTTTTCCCTGAGCGAGCACCTGCAAACGGTGCGCGAGATGCTCGCCAGTGTCGGCGAGGCGCAGAGTGCCTGGAATACCGCCGAGCTGCTCAAGCGCGACGGCATCGACACGCGCTTTATCGACCTCACAGGCTGGCAAAGCACGGAACACGTGGAGCTGGATGAACGCATTCGCACGGCGTTTGCCGACATCGATCTGGCGACCACCCTGCCCGTTGTCACCGGCTACGCGCACAGTAAAACCGGCCTGATGGCAAATTTTGACCGCGGCTACAGCGAGATGATCTTCAGCCGCACCGCGGTGCTGACCGGCGCGCTGGAAGCGATCATCCACAAGGAATTCCACCTTTCCAGCGCCGACCCGCGCATTGTCGGCGAAGAGCGTGCCATTCCCATCGGCCGCACCAACTACGATGTTGCCGACCAGCTCGCCAATCTGGGCATGGAAGCCATTCATCCGCGCGCTGCCAAGGGTTTGCGCCAGTCGGGCATTCCATTGCGCGTGAAGAACACCTTCGAACCCGCACACGGCGGCACGCTCATCACGCCGGAATACATCAGCGACACGCCCTGCGCCGAAATTATCGCCGGCAACAAGCAGGTGTATGCCCTGGAGCTGTTCGACCAGGACATGGTGGGGCAGATCGATTTGCACGACAGCCAGATTATGGAACTGATCCGGCGCTTCCGGGCGCACATCATCGCCAAGGATATCAACGCCAACACCATTACCCACTACCTGTCGGGGAACCTGAAAACCATCAAGCGCATCATCAGCGAACTGCAGAAGCGCTATCCCGACGCGGAGATCAAACAGACCAAGGTCTCGATCGTTTCGGCAATCGGCAGCGACCTGCGCATTACCGGGTTACTCTCCCAGGCGGTAGCCGCGCTGACAGCGGCCGATATCGGCGTACAGGCTGTGCACCAGTCCATGCGCCAGGTGGACATTCAGTTTGTGGTGCAGGAGAGTGACTTCGAGCACGCCATCCGGGCCCTGCATGCCTGCATGGTAGAGGTGCACGACCACGGTTCCGCTATTCGTCTCGCGAATACCTGATGGCTGCGCGCTTTAGCTGCGCGTGCCTGTGGCACACGCCGTTGCACGCGCCGTTGCACACACCCGTTGCACCCGCCGTTACACGCGCCCAGTAGTGCGCACCCACCGATACAGCGAGCTCCCGCATGACCATTGCCTTTAGCGTTTTTCTTCTGCTTTTCGTGCTGATTGGGCTCTCGTCCGCTCGCCTGAGCCGCCGCACCCGACACGACTACTACCTCGCCGACAATACGGTAAAACCCTGGCTGGTGGGCTTGTCTGCCGTGGCCACCAACAACAGTGGCTACATGTTTATCGGTGTGATCGGTTACACCTACGCCACCGGTTTTCCCGCGTTCTGGCTGATGGCCGGCTGGATAGCCGGTGACTTCCTCGGCTCCATGTTTGTGCACCGGCGCCTGCGTGAAGCCACCGTGCGCACCGGGGAAGTAAGCTACGCCGGCGTGCTCAGCGCCTGGTACGGGCGCAACAACGGCGCACTGCAACGCACCATCGGCGCCATTTCGCTGCTCTTTCTGCTCACCTACGCCAGCGCGCAACTGGTGGCCGGCTCCAAGGCCCTGCACGTACTGTTCGACTGGCCGCTGTGGGCGGGCTCGGTGATCGGCGCGGTGATAGTGGTGGCCTACTGCATTGCCGGCGGCATACGCGCCTCCATCTGGACCGACGCCGCGCAATCCTTCGTGATGATCTTCGCCATGGGCGCGCTACTTGTAGTGGCGGTGGATGCGCTGGGCGGAATGAACTCAGCGCTGAATGCCATGCAACAGATTGACGGTTTCACCGAGTGGTTCCCGCGCGACCTGCCGCTGCCGGGCATCTGGGGGCCGATACTGTTTGCGGTGAGCTGGGGGTTCGCGGGCCTTTCCGTTATCGGCCAGCCGCACGTGATGGTGCGCTTCATGGCCCTCGACAACAGCGACAACATGCACGTGGCGCGGGCCTGGTACTACCTGTGGTTTATCGCCTTCTACGCCATGGCCACCAGCGTGGGCCTGCTGGCGCGCATTCACCTCGGCGACACCGCGAGCTTCGACGCGGAACTCGCCCTGCCGACCATGGCGATGGAACTCATGCCGCCGATGATGGTGGGCCTGATTTTGGCGGGCATCTTCGCCGCCACCATGTCTACCGCAGATTCGCTGGTACTGAGCTGTTCCGCCGCGCTCACGCATGACCTGCTGCCGCACCGCATTGAAAACGGCATGTTGATTAAACTCGCGACCGCGCTGATCACGGCCCTCGCACTTGGCCTTGCGCTGATGAACAACCAGAGCGTATTCAACCTGGTGATTCTCTCGTGGTCTGCACTGGCCAGCGCCTTCGCGCCACTGCTGATAGCGCAGTGCCTCGGCAGGCGCCCGGGGCAGGCGCTGAGCCTGGCAGCGCTCACCGCCGGGCTCGCGACCGCCCTGCTGTGGCGCTACCTGGGCTGGCACGCGATAGCGTATGAGGGGTTGCCGGGTATTCTGGTGGGGCTGACGGTGTTGATGCTGGCTACGCGGCGGGAGAAAGAGCCAGTTAGCGAGTACGCAGTGGTTTAGCGAGAACCTCACTGCCTACTCCCTGGTCAACACTCCGTACTCAGCACTCCCTGCTCAACAATCCCTCCACCGCCATCCCGTCGTCCATCCTGTCGCCATACCACCGCGGCACCAGGGTGCGCGGCCCGATATCAGCCCGATCACGCCGGTTAGCCATAGTCAGCGCAAACACGTTCCCGCGGAAACGTGTATCCGGCCCGCTGGGGATCAGTCGGCCTTTCGGTGTGGCAAATACCGGCTCGGCATTTTCGTGCAGAGTGAGGCTGTAACCCCCTTCATGCACCAGGCGATGATGGTGGCGGCACAGTAGCAGCAGGTTGTCGAGGCGGGTTTCGCCGCCATCGGCCCAATGGCGGATATGGTGCGCGTCTACGTAATGCCGTGCCGTGCAGCCGGGGAAACGACAGCCGCCGTCGCGGTGTTCCAGCGCGCGGCGGATAGCGGGCGGAATACTGCGGGAGCGACGGCCGATGTCCAGTGTGTTGCCGCGAGCATGGCCGGTTGCATCTTCCAGCCAGTGCACCACGCCGCAGTCGCAGGCGAGGCGACGGGACGTTTCCGCGGAAACGCTACCGCCGGATGCCAGCGCTGCTTCAGCACCATCGCCATCTTCTTCCAGTGTGTTGATGTCGGTATGCAGGTGGATAGTGCAGCGGTCGCCGCCGCTGAGGGAGCCTTTCGCGCCCTTGAGTTCACCATTGAGTTCGCCCTTGAGTTCGCCCTTGAGTTCACCTGCGAGGTAGCCATCCGCCACGCGCTCCAGTGCATCGGCGCGGCGCGCGGCGATGGGGGCTTCACTGTACATCGCTGTTTCAGAGTGGCTGGACGTTTCCGCGGAAACGTCTTCCGCCGCATTGCGCTGCTCTTCGTGGATTGCTGCCATCGCCAGCTCGAGCGCCTGTGTAATGCGCCCGCCCTGCTCCGGGCCGAGGCGCGCCTTCAGCACATAGCTGCCATCGTCGTCGATGTACCAGTTGAGTTCCCGCAGTGCGTGACGCTGGTTGTCCCTTTTCAGCGCCTCGCTGCGTTTCACCTTGCGGTAATTGCGCACCAGACGCTCTACGTGGGAGGCGGTGCCGTGGTCCGCGATCATCAATAGGTACTCCTCGTTCTGTTCGGTAGCTACGCGGGTCATCGCGCGCACTTTGGAATAGCTGATGCGGCCACCGCGCAGGGCCGAACTGATCTGCGGCAGGCTTTGCAGCGCATGGGCCACGCGCACTTTCTCCCGCGCCGAGCCCAGGGCGATACCGCATTTCCAGTTCAGCCAGTGGGCGCAGGACTTCATGCCCGCACCGCTCCAGCCGTGACGCTCGTCGAATTCGCGGACCAGGGTGAGCAGCCGGTAGGTTGCGGCGTTGAGATGCGCGGCGAGTTCGGTGATTTCGTCTTCCAGTACCGCAAGTTCGCGGGCATCTGGCTGACTGCAGGGAACGGGGAATTGGCTCATGGCGGAAGCCCTTTTTGGTATTGGTTTGATACTGGTTAAATATACAGTATTAAATGGATAAATCAATATAAAACAAATAGTTAAGTTGGTTTTGATGAGAGGTGGCAGGCGTGGGCACTATGGAGTTTCGAATCCCTAGCCCGGAACCCCGACCCTATTCCAAATAGGCCTGCAGTACAGAAAGATCGCGAGCTCTCCCATCCCCCTGGATCCTGTTCCTGCCAACCCCGAATTGGGTGCTGCGATTACGCTTACGGCGCCAGTGAAAGCGCTTTCACCGCGGCGGTTCTCATGGCCGAACTGCGCGCCAGCCCCGCGCCCTTGTTGACCACGAGTTCCTGGAACCGCGGGCTGGTAACCATACCCAGGAACTCGGGCAGGCTGGGGTAACGGACCAGCGCAAAGGTGTCCCAGGCGGCATCTGAACCCAGAATCAGGTGAGTGTAGGTTCCTCCCAGGACGGGATACGCGCCAATACCCGGCAGTACTTCAGCCAGCATCGTATCGGTGTACAGGGCGTCAGCTTCGGCGCCTGTCAAACCGCGGCTGGTGCCGTCCGGATACAGTGCCTGCTCACGGTGCTGGTTGAGGTTCGCCATATAAAACTCGTCTTTGTCGGGCTGCAGGTCTACCGGCTGCCTCAGAACTTCCGGGGTCAGCCAGAATGCATGCAGTTGCCGCGTGGCGGCGTGTTCACCCTCCAGCGCCTGTTGATAGGCGGGCGCCTGCAAGACATCGAGCAGCGCCTGCGGGCTGGGAAAGTAAATGCCGCGTACCTGGTGCCACGCGCGGCCCTCCGGGTTCGTAATCTGTTGCAGCACGACGTTGTCGAACGCGGTATAGGCGCCAACGAGTCGCAACTGCTCCGAGAGAACCCGCTCGTAGGAGGCCAGCAGCGCCCGCGTATCGTCTTCATCGTCCCTGAGTTCGCGGTACTCGATGAGATAGAACGGTTCGCTGCCCAATTCATTGCGCAGCAGTGACACCAGGAAGGCCTCGTTGGCGGGAGTGTGCGGCGCCGATAGTGTCTCGGCCAATGCGCTGGCCTGGGCCTGTAGATCGGACACCCCGTCGTTGCTGTCGGCGCAGGCGTAGAAGAGGGGAAGCAGCAAGAGCAGGGCGTAGCGTATTTTCATTATTGAAGTGTCTTTGCCGGAGAGGAGGCCTGCCAGTGTAAAGGGATGGGGGGCGGGGGCAAGGCGAGCTGGCGCTCAATCCTGTAAGGGCGCGCCCGTGTCCGTGCGCCTATTGAATGACTGCCACCGCATGCTTATGCAGGAGGTGCGCGGCGCCAACAGGCGGCCCAGCAAGCTGCGCCGGTCGCAGAACTGGATAGGCGGCAGCCGCCCCGGCAATGCGGTGTTCGTGCCGCCGCCACCCAAGCAGGTGGTGGAACTGCTGATTGCGCTGCTACTGAATGACGGTATCCTGAGTGAGATAGGTGCTCGCAAGCGGGATCGCATTTACCGCTACAAGCGATACCTGTCGTTATTGGAATAGACGCATGGCACAGAAGAAGAAAGAAGCCCGTGACGAATTGTAGGGAAGATCACTTGAAGTGAGAGTCTAGTGCGCCGCCAGTTTCATCCGAAAAGTGAAGGGTGCGCACCGGTTTAGAAACTACATCCAAAAAATGCTCAGAACACACCAATAACAATGGAAGTGAACAATGATCGTTTATCTTGAGAACAAGGCCAAATTTCAAGCTGACATCCTTTCCAACCGGATTGAGGAGAAGATTCAAGATGCGATGAGGGCAGCGACCGGAAGATCCGTGGGCGGCAGCGAACTCACCTCCTGGAAAAACTCACTACGGCAGATGGACACCGTCCTCGCCGACTCCGCCATCCCCCACGATACCGGCGTCGCCATCGAGTTCAATATACCCAACACAGGAAAACGCATCGACTTCATCCTGACCGGCCGCCGGGACGACGGCCAGCGCACCGCTGTGATCGTCGAGCTAAAGCAATGGCAGACTGCCAAGGCTACCCAGCGGGACGCCATCGTATCCACCTTCCTCGGCGGGCGGGAACGGGAGGTAAGCCATCCGTCCTATCAGGCGTGGTCCTACGCCATGCTGATCGAAGACTACAACGAAACCGTCCGCCGCGACCCCATTCACCTAAAGCCTTGCGCCTATCTCCACAACTGTGAGTCGCATGAGGTGATCCACGCCCCATTCTACGCCGAACATACCAAGGCCGCTCCCGCGTTTCTTAGAGACGACGCCCTTCTGCTGCGCGAGTTCATCAAAACCCACGTCAGGCAAGGCGACAGCTGCGAGACGATGTACCGTATCCGGGACGGCAAAATCCGCCCATCTAAAGGCCTCGCTGAACACCTGGCCGCTCTCATGCTGGGAAACCGGGAATTCACCATGATCGATGACCAGAAGGTCGTATACGAAACCGCTCTCGATTTGACGAATCAGTCCGACGCGCAAAACAAGAATGTCCTCATCATCAAAGGTGGACCTGGCACGGGAAAGACCGTCGTCGCCATCAACCTGCTGGTGGAACTCACCAACCGCGGTCTGGTCGCCCAGTACGTTACCAAGAACGGCGCTCCGCGGGCAGTTTACGAAAGCAAACTCACTGGCACCTTCAAGAAAACGCGAATCTCCAACCTCTTCGTTGGCTCCGGTGGATTTTCCACCACCCCACGGAACACCTTCAATGCGCTCATTGTTGATGAAGCCCACCGCCTGAACGAAAAATCTGGCCTCTACGGCAATCTTGGCGAGAACCAGATTAAGGAACTGATTGAAGCCTCAACCTGCACCGTCTTCTTCCTCGACGAAGATCAGCGGATTCACTGGAAAGACATCGGCGAGGCCACCCAACTCCGGAAGTGGGCGGCCCACGCCGGAGCAACGGTTACCGAGTTGGAGTTGGAATCCCAATTCCGTTGCAACGGATCCAATGGTTATCTTGCCTGGATTGATGACGTCCTACAGATTCGTCAGACTGCCAATCGAACTCTGGAAGGGACCAATTACGAATTCAAAGTGTGCGCAAGCGCCTCGGAACTTCGCCAACTGATCTACGAGCGAAATAATATCTCCAACCGCGCGCGGATGGTGGCAGGCTACTGCTGGGACTGGGCATCGAAAAAGAACCCTACCGCCTTCGACATTAAACTCCCTGAAGAAAACTTCAACGCCCGCTGGAACCTGACCAAAGACGGCCCCCTCTGGCTCGTCTCGCCCGACTCCGTTTCAGAGATCGGTTGCATTCACACCTGCCAGGGGCTCGAGCTAACCTATATTGGCGTCCTCATTGGCCCCGATCTCATCGTTCGCGATGGCAGAATTCTCACCGATGGCGCCAAGCGCTCCAAAAACGACGCCTCCATCAAGGGCTACAAGAAAATGCTTAAGGAAGATCCTGATGCAGCCCGACAAAAGGCCGATCTCATAATCAAGAATACCTATCGCACCCTGATGACTCGGGGAATGAAGGGCTGCTACGTGTATTCCGTTGATCCTGAGACAAACGACTACCTTCGCGAACACAGCGTTGGCTCTTTAATCCCGGATATACCGGAGCCACACCCGACCTCGCAACCAGCCGAATTTCCCTTCCGCATAATTACCAGTGAAGAAATACACACCGCCTCCAATGCCGTTCCCCTTCTCGATTTAAAAATCGCGGCCGGCGGCTTCAGCCCCGAGCAATGGCATACAGAAAGCCAATGGGCGGAACTTCCAGAGGGCTTCGCCGCCACAGAAGGCTTCTTCGTCGCTCAAGTCGTCGGGGAATCCATGAATCGCCGCATCCCCAGTGGTTCCTGGTGCCTCTTCCGCCCGCCCGGGGCAGGAAGCCGTGAAGGAAGAATCGTCCTTGTTCAATGCAAGGACATTCAGGACCCCGACTGCGGGCGCTTTACGATCAAACGCTATTCCAGCGAAAAACAGGAGACCGAGGATGGCTGGAAGCACACTCGCATCATCCTCTCACCCGACAGCGACCGGCCAGATTATCTGCCAATTGTGATCACTGACGCTGAGACTTCTGATTTTCAGATCCTCGGGGAATATGTGGCAACCATTGGATAGGACGATTGAAAGTAGCCATGGGCATCACACCTTGATCGGAGTGCTCCAGTTGTGCGGTGATTGAGACACATGGGCTGCAAGTATCGCCTGGCCTGTTACTTCTCTTTCTTGAAACCAGACCCGTTGCACCCAGGGCAGCCTGGTTCAGGCTTGCCATGTACGCCACGATAGTCTTCGCATATCCAGCTACGGACCTCATTAATGATGGAGATCGGGTCATATTTCTGGTTCCCGTCGCCCAGCCCCATGCTCTCATCGAACATATCGACGCTTTTGGACTTTTGTTTCTTGGGCTTGGGTATGGGCGTTACGAATTCTGCCCGGCGTCGGTTGTCCACAACCTTTTGTGTGGGTAATCCACCGACTAGCTCCCAATGCTTGGCAGGGTACTCATAGGGAGAATTCAGGATCGGCTTTTTGTAAAACTCATCGCTCATTTTTTGCTCTTCTTTTTATCCCTTGATCAGGCGAGTTTCGGATTGGCCTGACTGACTATTTTCTAACCGATTCTAGTTTTTGTTCTGTTATCCACGTTTCTATGTCTTTGCCTCTAAACCGCCAACTGCCGCCCACCTTGAACCCCGGCAGTTTCCCTTCTGCCGCTAAGCGGTAGGCAGTCTTTTCAGCCAGTTTCAAGTACGCAGCGACCTCTTTCAGGGTCAATATGTCGTCGGTCATGTTGTTATCCGGCAACTAAACTGCTTGAGAGAATAGGGGAATATTGGGGAGCGAACAATAGAAAACCCGTTTTACCAGTGAGGTTTCTGACTCCACCCAATGCGGTGGATTTAACCCACTGCATTGAGTCGCTTGGTCTACGACGCCATCGATGGTCTTAATTTGTCTCGGAGTGCGGATCGTCCCCGCTCAATAATATCTGGATTAACCTTGCTTGAAAGCTGATCTTTCGGCTTCTCACCGATGAAATACTTTATTCGCTCCGCGTTCGCTCCAGAGGCATGTGGCATTCCAAAAAGTACTTGCTGGTCAGCGATGATGTTTTCCCTCACTAGGCGTTCGAACACCTTGATGGCGGATGCCCCCAGAGGTAGCCAAAGTGCTTCAGGAATCGCGCGGATTTCTGCGCCAAGATAAAATTTGGATTGGTTCCATAAGTAGGGCATGGAGACCATGGCACTACTTCCGCTGTAGTTAATGCCATCTTTGAATACGGGATAGCGTAGCGCGGAAGTGTAGTGGACCAAATCGCTGCGGGAACCAAAAAGCTCGGTGCAAGAATTCAATCCTAGATAGCGATCCATGCCAATATAGTTAAGCATCTTGGTCAGGTTGTTACGCATGACTCCCGCAAAGCTACCAGTGTTCTTGGCAATTTGGAGAGTTTCCTCCTCTGGCTTATCGCCCCGCAACGCATCGCGGGCCGCGCAGAGTGCTTTATCTGCTTGCTGCCATCCTGGTGTAATACCGCATATCACCAGCTTGGCTTGTTGATTGATATGTTCAAACGGAGCGTACCAAGTACTAAGGCCTTTAGGTCCGGTTGAGATGAGCAGCGCTTCGGGCAGCTGGCCTGATACCGAGCGGTAATTGGCAATGATATTGCTGAACGCTGAAAATTGCGGTGTCTGCAAGTTTTTACCTCTAATTTTCTTTCAAAAGGACTTTCAGGAACCTCGCAAAAGGTCTTATATCCTGATCGACGCTAGCTGATTCTAGGGCTGCCATGTAGGCCGTTCGTTCTTCAACTGGGATTATGGTCCACGGATAGCCGCCTGATGCCATCATGGTGTTCATTAAAAACCTTCCCATCCTGCCATTACCATCGATGTAGGGATGTATATACACAAAGACAAAATGTCCGAGTACAACACGGACGGCCGCTTCCTTTTCTTCCTCCAGTAGGTCAAAAAAGGCAGGCATAAGATCGCGCACGGCCTCCTTGTTAGGGGGAACATGCATCGAGCGTCTGATATAGACCGGGCCGTTTCTGTAACCGGCAAGATCGCCAGCTTTTAGCAGGCCTGTCGTAACACTGGGCGCGAAGAGTTCACGGTACCATGTGCCATGTTCCTTATAAACGGTGACACCAGGGTTACTGCCGTCCAGGATTTTCTCAATGCTTTGCTTGGCCTCCTGGAAAGCTTGCCAGTATCCACGCGCTGCCATCGCATTTCGATGGTCGCGATCACCTTCATCCTCTTCAGGGTTCCAGGTTCCTGATTTGACTCGCTCAATTAGTTCAGGGCTTACGCGGTATCCTTCGATGGACAGTGAGTGATAGGCATCCGAAGTATATAGCTCTTCGATTTTTTTGAGATAGGTGTGTTTCTCTTTCGGAATGCCCGGTGCTTCCGGAAATTCTTCAAGAATAATTTCCCGCATGTTTTGCCACATCAAATTTATGCGGCCCACATAAGGTGATTTTTCTCGTTTGGAGAATATCAGCGGGCTTGCGGTCTCGAAAGGGTCGTTCTCCCTGATCTCGTAGCCAGCTGCTTTCATGGTATTCACGATGTCGTCTGCAAGATTGTCCCTGCCGATATTGCGGAAGGCCCCGGCTAGCCTACCCGCTATGGTGCTGTGGCCTCCTTCAAGCAGACGCTCCAGGACTTCGGAAGCATCGGAGATCATGGCTAGGGCCGTGCGCATATCGGTAGGCTTTTGTCTGTAGCTCGCGGGAGCGCTGGCAATCAATGCCGCCGGTAACGAAAACAACCGCAGGCCTTCTGTGATAATTGTGGCCTTTTTGTCGGGAAGGTCAGCGCGGACATCAAGCAGTGATGTGTCATGGGGCAGGTTGGTGACATTATTCGTTTCTTTCTTCGTCCTCACGAGGAGCTGTTTGGGGACAGTCGTATTCCCTGTATGGAGGGCCAGCGATTGCTCTGGTGATAGGCACCAGTCTTTGCCAAATCTAGTTTCAAGATAGGAAGCACAGAAGTCCCAGAAGGAGGCGTACCACGATGTACTTTCTCCTGCCGGTTCGTCCGGTCGGGCGGGGATGTACCAGCCCTTGATGACCTCCTGCAAAAACCCATTCTTGATTAGCCGCTCGCGGTGTGTGCGGCTCAAATCGCGTGATCTAATGGCAACAGTTCCTTGTTCTTGCAGCGCTTTAAGCGTCTCAAGGGACTCTGCCAGTTTTTCCGATGGTGTAGCCATGGCGATTGCCCTTTCTTCCTTCTAACCAGCACATTAAATCTAGTTTATTGTGCTGATCTATTAATAGTTTATTAAGTATTACACTATTTAGTTTATTGTGTCTATTTAATTCTAGTTTATTGTGTAGTTCTAGAGCTAGTTTATTGCGTTTTAAGGTTGGTTCCTGGGTTTGTGTGGGAGTGGTCTAATGCCCGGCCAAAGGAGGTTGAAGAACGTCCTGAAGGGGCGGGGGAATGTGGCGATGTTTCATGAAATCACAGATGGCCCAAGGTGGCGAGCGTTCCAGTTGGCCCTGTGTGAATTTAAAAAATCGGAAGAAACTTTCGCCTAAAGGGCGGGAAATGTCGTGATTATGGCAGCAGTCAGCGTAGCGCTTTCCGTACTGATCGCAGCCGCATAGTTCGTTAGCACCTGATTCTGACATCCGCTCGTAAGCATAGGGGACTGACTGACGACCGGGCCACCTTCCCAGCATTTTCAGGTGTTCGTGACGCAGCGCCCACAACGTGTAGAGGTCGATTAGAGTGATCAGGCTACCCCCGGCATTCCAGGTGTCGTCGCTTGGGTCGAAAGCACAGATCGACCCGTCTGGAAAATTGGTGTGGCGAGGGCCTATCCAGTCCCAATAGACTGGTGTTGTCCAAAAGCCCCAGCTTTTTTGTGTGCACTCTCCTGAAAAGGGGATGGCGGTCAGGAATGTGGCTGTCTTTTCCAGTCCGGGTAGCACCGTACTTTCTGTGAGCAGCCACATCCCTTCCGCCTGTTGCCAGACTTTCGTCCCGGGGTAGGCATCCCGTAGCGCATCTAGCTCGGCTTCGTATGTGGCACGAAGACCTGAGCGGATGAGCTGTGGGGCTTGACCGGGCGGCCTGGGTCGCATGGGCGCCCCTTGCCGTCTGGTGGTCCCTTGCCGTGACCCGGTTGCGGATCGGTTCTGTCTTTCTTCGACATTGTTCATGTCCTCACCCGGTATTTCAGTAACAATGGCAGCGTCGCCGGGCTGTACAACCCCGCCATTGTAAACGCACGGATACTGGTCGCGATCGAGCTGTAACCCTATGTTCCGCAACGAATTTATTGTCTTAACTTCCATTACTTCTATGTAGTGTTCGTTGTTCCATGTGCGGTCCCTGTAACTCGTTTTTTCTTGACCACCCCTAAATAGTCATCTATTATTTGACGGATTCGTCAAGTTTCTGGCCAAAAATAAAGGCCGGAATAGCCTACAATTAAAACGTCAATTAAAACTATACGGAAGCGTCAAGTTAATGTCAATGCCGGATGGAGAATTATTCAAGAAGAGGTTGGTCGATACGCGGAAGCGGCGCGAACTGAGCCAGGAAGGCCTGGCCAAAATGGCGGGGTTGCCCGCGACGGCCATATCTCATTTCGAATCAGGTGGACGAAAACCGTCCTTTGACAACCTCCGGAAGCTGGCCGATGCCCTGGAGGTGTCGATTGACTACCTCATGGGCCGCACCGACGAGATAAGCGGCCATGTATTAGCTGAGGCAGAAATCTTCCGAGATTACGAAAATCTGACAGAGGATGATCGGGAAGCGGCTCGCATATTCATGGCGACCTTGGCGAAACGGAATAAGGACAAATAACAAGGAGTTTTTCACCGGTGAGCGAAATATGGCAATGGACTGCGACCAAGCTGGGTGAACAGACAGCAGAGGAACACTGCACATCTTTACCGGTTGATCCCGTCGCGCTTGCCCGCAAGTTGGGTATCGAGGTGGAACCGCTTCCGCCAGACAAGAAGACCGTCTCGGGTATTCTCGTTCAAGCGGGCACTGCATTCGGAATCCAGTACGCCACTTACATAGACAGCCCTGGATTTCAGAATTTTTGTGTCGCTCATGAGTTGGGGCACTATTTTCTCCCTGAGCATCCTGAAAAATTACTATCCGGCGGATTTCATCAATCCCATGCGGGCTTTTCGTCTTCAGATCGGTGCGAGCAGGAGGCCGATCACTTTGCTGCCGGTCTCTTGATGCCGTCCTTCCTATTTGATCCTGTGATGAACAAGGTTCAGAGCGGGCTTAAGGCTATCGAGACGTTGGCTTCTCAATGCCAGACTTCGCTGACTGCAACGGCCATACGCTATGCGCAGAAAACCCCCGATGCCGTGGCAGTAATCATCAGTGAAGGGGGCCGTGTTCACTATACTTTTATGTCCGATGAAATGAAGGGGATAAAGGGGCTGAACTGGATCAGGAAAGAAACGCCAGTTCCGCGTGATACTGTCACTCACAGGTTTAACCAAGTTAAAAATAATGTATTGACCGGTGCGACCGCTGAAAATAATTCAGGTTTGACGGACTGGTTTGGTTGCGATCTGCCCTACGAACTTTATGAGGAGGTCAAAGGCCTCGGTAACTATGGTAAGACCTTGACGGTGCTGAGTATTGATGACCTCCCAGACCAGGAGGAGATTGATGAAGAGGAGGAGCTTCAAGAATCCTGGACGCCACGATTTCGTCGATGAGAGTGATACCGAAATCCCGTATTGGGGGGAATGCACAGTCATTGACGGTGCTGGGCTCTCGTGAATCGAACCTCTTTGCTGAATTCTGGCTCTCCGACTTCGACCCCTTGCGCCTAAATTGGATGCCTAATGAAAGTGAGTCCGCGCCATGAAAAAAATAGATGGAGTGATCCAGCTCAGTGCCTCTGATCTTGTCGGGCACCTAAATTGTTCACATTTGAGCTCACTTGACCTTCAAGTCGCGTCGGGAAGCCTGTCTAAGCCTGATCATTATGATCCCTTGCTTGAAATACTGCGGGAGCGAGGGTTCAGGCATGAACAAGAGTTCATCGCACACCTTGAAGAAGCGGGGCATGAAATAACTGCCATTGAAGGTGTCGATATCTATGATGAGGCCGTGAACGCCACGTTAAAGGCTATGCGTGACGGCCCGGAAATTATAGTCCAGGGCGCACTGCGCCATGGCCGGTGGAGCGGACGCGCGGATATCTTAAAGCGAGTCGAGCTCCCGTCTGATCTGGGTAGCTGGTCTTATGAAATCATCGACACGAAGCTGGCGCGAGAGACTAAAGGGAGCAGTGTGCTCCAGCTCTGCCTCTATGCCGATCTTCTGTCCCACATGCAGGGCCTTGCGCCTGAAAATGTCTATATCATATCGCCATGGACGGATTTCGAGCCGCAGCAGTTCAGGTATCCGGAATATGCAGCCTATTTCCGGCGGGTCAAACAATCGGCGGAATGTGCCGTAGATGAAGAACAGGATGTAGAGACCTACCCTGATCCCAAATCCCATTGTGATATCTGCCGCTGGCAGAATGATTGCGACCAACGAAGACGCGATGACGACCATCTTTGTCTTGTAGCGAATATTTCAAAAAGTCAGATCAATGAATTGTGCGAGCATGGCATACAGACCAGACATGCCCTGGCTGCTCTGCCATCTCCGCTTCCGTTTACGCCGAAAAAGGGTTCTCCGCTTTCTTTGGAAAAGGCGCGAGACCAGGCCGCCATTCAGGTCAGGGCCCTGGAACTGGAGGCGCTCCAGTACGAGCTTCTGGATATTATTGCCGAGACAGGCCTGGCAGCCCTTCCGGAACCGTCTCCCGGAGACATATTTTTTGATATTGAAAGCGATCAATTTGTCGGCGAGCACGGTATCGAATATTTGTTTGGCTACGCCTATGCCGATGACAGCGGAGAACTGCACTATGAAGCGGCGTGGGCCTTTGATCGTGAAGCTGAAAAGGCAGGTTTCGAGCGCTTTGTCGATTTTTTTTCTGCGCGACGGGAATTGTATCCCGAGCTGCACATTTATCATTTTGCGCCTTACGAACCTGCCGCACTAAAACGGCTGATGGGCCGCTATGCGACGCGCGAGAATGAAATCGATAACCTGCTGCGGGGAAAAGTGTTTGTCGATCTTTATAGTGTCGTGAGAAATGCGCTGAGAGCCAGTGTTGAAAGCTATTCCCTGAAGAAGCTTGAGCCGTTTTTCGAGTTTGAACGTCAGGTGTCGTTACATGAGGCTAACGTCGCACTGACGAAACTATCCGCCGGGCTTGAGCTGAATGATATTCCATCCATTACAGATGACACGAAAGATATTGTCCGGCGGTATAACGCTGATGATTGCTTTTCTACAGGCTTACTCAGGGATTGGCTTGAAACGTTGAGGGACGGCCTTCTTTCGGGTGGTGTGGAAGTGCCAAGGCCAGAACCGGGACAGGAAGGCCCTAGCGAAGAATTGGATGAACAGTCCCAGCGTGTGCAGGAACTGATTGCGCGGCTGACCCATGATGTCCCCGTCGATATCAATGAGAGAAGTCCGGAGCAACAGGCCAGGTGGGTTCTGGCCTACTTGCTTGAATGGCATCGCCGGGAAGACAAAGCGGTCTGGTGGGAGTATTTCCGGTTAAGTGCGCTGATACCGGATGAGCTGGTAAGCGAAAAGTCGGCGCTCGCTTATCTGACGTTAGTCGGGCAAGTAGACGCTACGACAACGGGCATTCCTACTCACCGCTACCGGTTCGCGCAACAGGATACGGATATTCGCATTGATGATGAGTTGAGACAGGTTGGAGGAGACAAGATAGGCAGTGTTGTGGCCGTGAATGCGGAAGAGCGGACGGTCGATATCAAAAAATCCCGTGCGACCGCTGAGATTCATCCCGAAGCCGTCTTTGCGCATAAAATCATTCCGGCAAAGGAGCAGGCGTCATCACTCTTCCGGCTGGGGGAATATGTTGCCGATCATGGTATTGAGGGGGAGGGGGCCTACAAGAGTGCGCGTGATCTGTTGCTGCGCCTGCCTCCGGACGTAAGTGGAGAGTTATTTCGCAATGAAGGCGAGGATACGCTTTCTGCCGCATTAAGACTGAGTTCGATGCTGATTGGCGGTGTTCTCCCTGTCCAGGGGCCGCCGGGGACCGGTAAATCCTATACCGGTGCTCGTATGATCTGCGCGTTTGTGAGTCAGGGTAAAAAAGTAGGGATTACGGCGAATAGCCACAAGGTAATCCGCAATCTCATTGACAAAGTAAATGAAGCCAGCGAGGAGATGGGTATTGCCCTTCATTGCGTCCAGAAGCCGGGGATCATGGAGCCGGATCAGGATCAGTTGTCTTTTGTGAAAAATAACGGCGATGTAATCAACGCGCTATCACGGGGCGTAGCACAGGTAGCGGGCGCTACGCACTTTTTCTGGTCGCGGGAAGAGGCGTTTGAATCCGTTGATGTGCTCGTGGTTGATGAAGCGGCACAGATGGCGCTGGCCAATGTCCTGGCTGTAGGGCAAGCAGCGCCGGTGCTTATTTTGCTCGGTGACCCCCAGCAACTTGAGCAACCATCGCAAGGGTCGCATCCGGATGGAACCGGCGTATCCTCGCTGGATCATATTCTTGGCGGCCATCCCATTATCCCGGAGGACAAGGGACTGTTTCTGGAGCATACCTGGCGGCTTCATCCTGATATATGCGATTTTACGTCAGAGCTGTTCTATGAAGGAAAACTCAGTTCGATTGCCGGTTGTGAACTCCAGCAGATACGCTCACAAGGCTTGTTTAGCGGCTCTGGACTTCGATACGTTCCGGTCGTTCATTCGGGAAATACCAGCTCATCGCTTGAAGAGGCGCGGGCTGTCAAATTCATTGTCGATCACATACTCGGGCAGACCAGTGAGTGGACGGATAGATCAGGTGAGGTCAAGCTTCTGACGCTCGAAGACATCTTGATAATCACGCCCTATAACGCACAAGTCTTTGAAATGCAGCAGCTGCTTCCCGGTGCCCATGTAGGCACAGTGGATAAATTTCAGGGACAGGAAGCCCCGATCACAATTTATTCAATGGCCACGTCCAGTCACGTGGACGCACCGAGAGGCATGGAATTTCTTTACAGTAGCAATCGTTTGAATGTCGCCATTTCCCGTGCCAAATGCCTTTCCATTCTCATCGGTTCACCGGCGGTTTTTGAAGCGGACTGCCGGACGCCCAGGCAGATGAAGCTGGCGAACGCGCATTGCCGTTATCTGGAGCTTGCCCAGGAGATTCTACTGGAGAGATAAGTCCCGGGGCGCGTCCGGCTATGCCGGACCGGGCTCTAGGCGCGAGCGCCCGGAGTATTGATATCAAGTCTCCGCCGGGCGGTGACGATCCCTCGCGCTGTGCCATCAATTCGATAGCAGGGTTTCAAGAATTCTGATATTAGAGAAGCTCGAATTACCGAATGCAGTGAAAGCACGATGGCGACCAAAGAAGACATACTGGAACAGATCGTGGAAGAATACCTCGTCCACAAGGGCTATTTTGTTCAGCACAATATCAAGTTTCTTCCCCGCAAAGATCACCCTGATTTCATCCTCAACCAGGATTCCAATCACAGCGATATTGATGTTCTGGCGTTTAATCCCCGTATCGACGGTTCTGCCCGCGTTATGGCAGTCAGCTGCAAAAGCTGGCAAAGCGGTTTCAATCCTGCTTCGGAAATTGCCGCCATTGAAGGGGACAAAACTCGCCGGGGGCGCAAAGCCTGGCAAAGCTTTCGAGAGCTCTGCGTCCCCAAATGGTCCGAGGCCTTTATCGACGCCGTATGCAGCGGCACCGGCACGACTGAATTTACCTATGTCCTCGCTGTAGCCAAAGTCCTTGGCGACAAGTCCGTCTGGGAAAACCACCAGCCCTTCATGGATGCCATGCACGGTAATCCAGTCAGGCTCATCACCTTTGCCGAGATGGTCACCGACATTTATCAGGAGCTCGGTACAACCCTTGCGTCAACCGAAGTCGGACGCATGCTGCAAATGTTCCGCGCCGCCGGTCTTGATATTAAAGGCACGTAAATTCATTTCACCTTCCTTCGCCGGTTTCTTAAGTTTATACGCAAACTCTAGCCGAGCGCGCCGATAGATCAACGGTCTGCCCGCACCATCCCTCTCCACGTTGTTTCGAGTGACCGTGTTGACCGTGCCCTTGCGGTGATCTCTCGTCTTGTACGCCCGTCTTTATCCTTTCGAGTCTTAAGGAAACCGAAAAAGAAAGAAAAAGAGACATGCAACTACTAACCAAATCAATCAACGAGAAGTTCTTGCGGAATGGCCGCTTGCAGGCCGAACGACTGGAGCAAGGCGATAGCGACGCTGATTTCATTCCGGTGGTAAATATCTTTACCGCGGATGCCAATTGTACCTGGCTCCTAACCGAGCTGGACCCGGAAGAGCCCGATATAGCGTTCGGATTATGCGATCTCGGCTTTGGTACGCCCGAGCTCGGCAGTCTGTCTGGTGGCTGCGCCTGGGTATTAGCATTGAGCGGATCAAGCCTGGTCGCCCACAGCAGAATGGCCGTCATGAACGCATGCACCTGACGCTCAAGAAAGAGGCGACGAAACCGCCCAGCTACAATTTCCTGCAACAACAATCTCGCTTCGATGAGTTCATCGAGGGTTACAACAATGACCGTCCCCAGATCACTGCAGGGGCGCTATCTTGGTGAAGTGTATACACCTTCGGCTCGAGAATACTTCCATCCAGAGTCACCTGAGTATCCCTTCCATGACCGGACCATCTAGGTGACGCAGTGCGGCAGGATCTGCATTGGGCGGCGAAAGGTGAACTTCAGCACGGTGTTTGCAGAACAGTGTGCAGGCATGAGAGAGATTTACGATGAAATCTGGCTAGCCAGGAGGCGGACCCCAGCTTTATGGGCTAAGATTTATGCCACGTAGAGGGTGAAATCAGTGTCGAACCCGCGGACAACCCATTCGTCACAAAAGTGTTACCCATGTCTTCGGTATAAAGTGCGACCAACGTGTCGTATATGCAGCATGGGTAATCGACAAGTGTGAGAGGATGACCCGGAACAGGCTTGGGCCTGTTCCGGCCCCTTCGGGGCTTCGCCACTGCGCGGCTCGGTGCAAATCGCTGGCGCGATTTGTCGAACCTGCGGAGCTTCGCGCACCAACCCAAACCGCCAAAACGCAAAACCCCCGCTGGGCGGGGGCTTTTTTGAGCTTATCGGCGGATAGGTTCCACTTTATTCCGGGCGGATAGGTT
>TARA_R110002073_G_scaffold202032_1_pt1 | contig 20002 bp, 14 predicted proteins | sample TARA_R110002073 | Tara Oceans TARA_R110002073 (sample SAMEA4397174) | marine metagenome | biome: Polar Biome; feature: [DCM] deep chlorophyll maximum layer (ENVO:01000326); material: water (ENVO:00002006), including particulate matter (ENVO:01000060) such as... | depth 40 m
CGGCGAGCGGTTTTCCCACCAAATCAGGACGTGTACTGAGGACTTGCCCAAGTTTAATAAACGTGGTTCCAAGCTCGGTCATCGCGACACGAATCCGCTGCTCGGTCGTCAGTTCCTCGTCCTCGCAATGGCCTCGAATGCGGTTGAGCCAAGGGATCGGGATGTTGGACAACCAGTCGGCCAATCCGTGTTTGGCAAGCACCGCCACGACTTCGCGAAATCGGTCGGCGTTACGGACGAGCTGCGGGACGTCGATTAAATCCATGTGCGTGTGTTCGGTAACGTTTTTAAATATAACAAAGGGAGCGTCGGCAAGGATGCAATCATAGCAACGCAACCGACGTGCCGCCGGTGGTGATTCATAGACCGGATCAAGTCGCGGCAAGCGACGGAGATCCGGCGAGTTGCGAAATTCACTGCGACAATATTCGCCTTTGGCTGGCACCCGGTTTGCTCGTTTGCTGGTGCGATGACAGTACGACTGCCATCGCAAGCTCATTCGCAATCAAGAAACTCAACAAGAAACTCAACAAGGAACTTCCACCGTGAATCTCGTCTGTTCGGAATGTGGATCCGTCAATCGGGTGCCCGAGTCAAAGCTCACGGACAAACCGGTTTGTGGCAAATGCAAAACCTCGCTACTGCCAAATCACCCTGTGGACTTGTCTGCAGATTTGTTTGCGAAGTTTATCACACGCACCGAGCTGCCGGTGCTTGTCGATTTTTGGGCACCATGGTGTGGCCCGTGTCGGATGATGGCCCCTGCGTTTGCGACAGCGGCCGAAGAGTTATCGCCTCAGATGATCCTGGCCAAGCTGAACACGGAAGACGCTCCGCAAATTTCGTCTCAGTTTGGAATTTCGGGCATCCCGACCATGATTCTGTTCCAACGTGGCAACGAATTGAATCGCCAATCCGGAGCGGTCAACACGCAACAAATCGTTGCGTTTGCGCGTCGAGGTTGATTTTCGTGCGGATGTAGTTATCGCATCGGCTTTCTGCGAGAATATGTTTTCGCAGTCGTTAAACCATCGCAATCCCTGTGAGGCTACCCGCATGACCAAGCGATTTATTCTTGTCAGCTTGTTCATTGGCGTGCTTGTCGCCTTGGTGTTTTACAGCAAATGGTCGCCTGAGCCCGCCCGCGTTTCAGGAGTTATCGAAGCCGACGAGATTCGGCTCGGCTCTCGCGTTGGCGGACGTGTCGCTCGCGTGCTGGTCGAGGAAGGTGAATCGGTACAAAGCGGCGATGTGCTGGTGGAACTGGAGCCTTTTGATCTTTTGGAACGCGAAGCCCAGTTGGAATTTGCACTGGCGGCACGCGAAGCCGAGTTGGCTCGTTTTGTCACAGGTTTTCGAGAAGAAGAAAAGCTGCAAGCCAAAGCGAAATTGGATCAATTGCAAGCGAGATTCGATCTGTTGACCCAGGGGCCTCGCAAGGAGGAAATCGAAGCCGCGCGAGGCCGATTGGTGCTCGCTGAAACCGCCAAACGACTTGCCGAACAAACCTTCGAGCGACAATCAAAGCTGGCTCGCAATAATGCGGTTTCCACTCAGGAGCTCGACAATGCTAAAGAGGCACTCGAGGCGGCTTCGGCGAACGTCGTCGTTCGACAGCAGGAACTCCGTCTGCTGGAAGCTGGCACTCGCGAAGAAGAGCTGCGCGAGGCGGCGGCGAATGTCGAACAGGCACGTCAAGCTTGGCAACTGATGCTGCACGGTTATCGTCCTGAGGAAATCGAACAAGCCAAAGCATCACGAGATGCGGCACAAGCAGAGCTCGATGCGATCCGGCGTCAAAAAGAAGAATTGCGTATCAAAAGCCCGATTGATGGGGTGATCGAAGCACTCGATTTGCAACCCGGCGACATGGTGGCCGCCGGAGCACCGGTGTTGTCGATGTTGGACCGAGATCAACTTTGGGTCCGAGCCTATGTGCCTCAAAATCGTGTCCGTGTCAGCATCGGACAAAAGGTGCGATTGTCACTTGATAGTTTTCCCGACGAACCGCTGATCGGAACGATCTCGTTTGTTGCACGCCAAGCCGAATTCACGCCTAGCAATGTGCAAACGCTCGAGGAACGGTCCAAGCAAGTTTTTCGGATCAAGGTGATCATCGATGATCCCTCGGATCAATTGCGTCCCGGTTTGATGGCCGACATCTGGATGGATTCAACGGGTGCAGGCGAATGAATGTATCGTCCGCAGATCCGTTCCCAGAACAACCCGATTCCGATGCTGGTTCTGTCATTGATGTTCATTCGCTGACGCGTTCTTTCGGTTCGCTGGTGGCCGTCCGTGACGTTAGTTTCGCGGTACAACGCGGATCCATTTTTGGTCTGTTGGGACCCAACGGCAGCGGGAAATCGACAATCATTCGCATGTTACTGGGGATTTTGCCGCCGAGTGGGGGTGATGCACATGTGCTTGGGTTAGACATCCGCAGCGATGCTGAACGGATCAAGCCGCGTGTGGGGTACATGTCGCAACAATTTAGTCTGTATGGCGATTTGTCGGTCCAAGAGAACCTTGATTTTTACGGCCGCATTTACGGGCTCGATTCCGGTCAATTATCGCAGCGCCGCGATCAAGTGCTCGGATTGACGGGGTTGGGAAATCGACTGCCTCAATTGGCGCGTACGTTGTCCGGCGGTTGGAAACAGCGATTGGCATTGGCGTGTTCGTTGATTCACGAACCCGAAGTGTTATTTCTCGATGAGCCGACCGCAGGTATTGATCCCGTCGCCCGCCGACAGCTGTGGGATTTGTTGTTCGAATTGTCGGGTCGCGGGGTGACGCTGTTTGTCACGACACACTACATGGATGAGGCCGAACGATGCAGCGAAGTCGGTTATATCTATCAGTCGAGGCTATTGGTCCTTGGTAAGCCTCATCAATTGAAAGAGTTACCCGAGGTGAACCCGGCAGGAACGAGGCGGTTCGAAATCCGGTTGCCTAGCCCCGCGTGTCACCTCGTGCCGCTGCGTCAGGTCCCCGAGGTCCACGATGCAACCTTGTTCGGCGAGACGATCCACGTGTTGATGGATCAAACTCGTTCGCCCGCGAAGGTGCTGCGTCAACTCAACATCTCCCCCGCGGAAGAGACACGTGAAATTGCTCCCAGTCTGGAGGATGTCTTTGTCACGTTGACTCGCAACGCCGAGCGGCGATCGAGTCTGCAAGCCGAATCAGACGAAGTCTCGACACCTATTGCTCCCGATGCGACTGGTTCGCCTGCAACGTCCCGCAAACCTGCTGTCACAAGTCAATTGCAGGATTCGGTTGCCGAGCCGGCCGCCCCCACGCACGGGACGTGGACCGGGTTGTGGGCCGTGTTGATCAAAGAACTGGTGCACATTCGCCGCCAACCGACAACGCTGTTTTTCATGCTGGTGATCCCAGCGATGCAAACGATCATTTTTGGCTACGCGATTGATACTCAGATCGAACACATCCCGACGGTCGTCTTTAACATGGATGGCCGTCAGATGTCGCGAGAGCTAACGGCTGCGTTTGAAAATACGCGTCGATTCCAAATCAATGGTCACGTCGGAGACGAAGAATCATTTCAGCGATCGCTTTCATCGGGAAATGCAAAGGTAGGTATCCGCATCCCACCAAATTATGTCGACCAATTGTTGCGAGGGGAACAAACACGTTTGCAGGTCTTGATCGATGGCAGTGATTCACAGGTGGCGACGACGGCACAAAGCACTGCGCAACTGTTGGGAATGAATTTGTCGATCCAGTTGGCACGTAAAAAAGGAGACGCGTTGCAATTGGCTCCCGCTCGCGACGCGTTCGGTAACGGCACGCTGCCGATCGATGTACGAACACGCATGTTATACAACCCTGATTTGGATAGCTCACACTTCTTTGTCCCTGGGTTGGTCGGAATCATCCTGCAGTTGGTCACGCTGTTCCTGACCTCGTTCGCCGTTGTCCGCGAACGGGAACTTGGCACACTCGAGCAATTATTCGTTACTCCGGTGGGACGCACTGGATTGTTGCTCGGCAAGTTGCTTCCGTATGCGTTGGTGGGCTTCGCTTCGCTGCTGACCGTGATGGTCGTGATGATCTATGTGTTCGGAGTCGAGATCCGCGGCAGCATCACGCTGCTGCTGGCGCTGTCGATGTTGTTTATGGTTTGCTCGTTGGCGTTGGGGTTATTGGTTTCGACGATCGCGAAAACCCAACTCGAAGCGTTCCAGTTTGCTTTTGTGATTATGTTGCCCTCGGTGTTGTTGTCGGGCTTTGTGTTTCCCCGCAGCGAGATGCCGTTGCCGATTTACTTGGTGACGTTTGCGATCCCCGTGACCTACTACATCGAAATTCTTCGTGGCGTGGTGCTGCGGGGGGCGGACCTCATCGATCTGATGCCTTGGGTGATCGGGCTCAGCATTTGTGGAGTGGTCGTCCTCACTTTGAGCGTCGCCCGCTTCCAAAAACGGCTCAGTGGATAAGTTGGATGCCGTCTGCGACGTGAAAGTTATCCACGCTGGGATGACGTGTTATTGGTTGGGCCGGATTTAGGAAACCGTTGGGTGACGTCCCTTTAGTGTCGGCTGCATTTGGCGTGGTGCTTGCAGCCAGCCCTGCTCGACATACCACTGAGCGGTTTGGGCAAGCCGTTGATACAGCGATTGGTCAGGGACAAAACCGGTGTCGCGATTCAATGCTTCACTGGAACAGGTCCATGAACCCGCCGTCGCTTCGCGGGCTTTATCCAGATTGAGAATATTAGGGTGGCGAGTCACTTGGGAAACAAGTTCGTTGAACGTTGCGATACACCACACCGCCGTTTTGGGGCTGCGGATCACCCAGGCATGGTAACGTCCGAGCGTCCGTCCGATCATGCGTCCGAGTTCGGCATACGTCGGATTCTCGCCATCGGCGGCAAAATAGATACCGGTCGCGTGACTGGGATTCGTTGAGACGCGACGGCCTTGGCTGGCCGCTAACATCAGTGCTTTGCTCAGATCCTCGGCATGGATCACCGAGACTCGGTCGTCGTGGAATCCAGGAGCCAAGTGGAAACCAAACTTTGCGATCGTTTTGAACATTTCTAATCCGTCACGATCGCCAGAGCCCAATACGATGGGAGGCCGCACAATCGTCGTTGGCACATCCGCGGCGAATCGCATCGCCGCTCGTTCGCCTGCCAATTTGCTGCGTCCGTAATTTGATACTGGGTTCGGAGTGTCCGACTCGGTGCGAGGCTTCGATTCAGACGAGGGGCCCGCCGCGGCGAGTGACGATACGACCACTAAAACCGGCGGCTGGTCTCGTTCGGCGCAACACTTGGACACATTCGCAACCCCGTCTTCGTTAATTCGAGCGTAGTTGCGCACATGTAGACACTTCGTCACCCCGGCAAGATGATAAACCTCGTCCACACCATCGAGGGCACGCGAGATTGAGGTGGGGTCCGTGACATCACCGGTTACAAAACGCGGTGCAAATGGTTCGAGTCGGCTGCGGTCGGAATGTTCACGGACCAAGCAGGAAACCTCATGCCCCCGTCGCATCAGCTCGCGAACCAAGTGGGCGCCAATAAACCCGGACGCACCTGTCACCAAAGCATGAGTCATGATCCGCCCTCTTCGATTGAAGTTAAACTTGAAGATTCCAACACTGGCCAAGGGCTCCACCTCGGCTCGCACGTGACAGCACCGTCCGCGATGCATTGCTACGTCTGCAAACGCAAAGTGCAGACGCAAAGTATGTGCCAATGATGGGGGACAACCCGCAAATGACCGCTTGTTTAGCGAGTCTTCGTTGTCGCATCGGTTTTTAATCCCATCGCGAGAATAGTCCCGCAGCGGCATTGGCACTATTGAGTGTACTCCCCCAATTGGACTGGCCCCAGTTTTTTCTGCAAATTTCTGAGGAACGCGTGACAAGTTCGATGGGGTCATGCCACGTGTTTCGCGCGGTGGAGGTCCGGCGGAGACGAGATTGCTGGAAAGTTTTTTTCCGCCGCGGTGTCGGAACGTCGCTCCGGCCTACGATGCTCGCTTGGCTTTCCAAACCGTTGCCGTGCTACTGAGGGCGGTTAATGGATGGTTTACCGATCAAGCCAATCGGACCTAAGATCAACGCGACGGGGATGCCAAAACAGGCTCCGTAGATTCCGCCCTTCAGCATCCACTGCGCGCTGCCCGGGGGGAGCATCTCGGCGCTCGCGATTGCAAAAAAGCAGGCGACCATCGAACCGATGGCGCTAGCAATCATCGACGGGGGCGACTCGAGACGGCTTCGCATCCCGACTGCGACCAGAGCCGAAACCGCCGTGCCGATCGCAATGCCTTGGACACCCTTCGCCATCGGCCACGACAGATAACCCACCGCCAGCACGACGAGTAATCCGGTGGTTGTGGCCGCGACCGTCGCTAGCTCTATTTTTATAATGCGATGTTTCATCATGGGTTCCTGCCTACCCAGAGCCTAATTGGTACGATGGGGTGCGCGAATTTCCTAGGCGAATTCGACGCTGTTCCCTCCACTTTATTGGATGACATCCCTTGATACGTTTGCAACCTACCATGGCTCTATTGGCATTGATCATCTTCGCGATGGTTGATCGCCCCGCGTTTTGTCAATCGACCGTCGCACCGCCGCTCTCGTTAGCTCATGCCCACAATGATTATGCGCACACGCGTCCTTTGCTGGATGCGCTGGATCATGGTTTTACCAGCGTCGAAGCGGACATCTATCTCGTTGATGGGGAATTGTGGGTCGCTCATTCCCAAGATGAACTGAAACCCGAATGCACGCTTCAATCACTTTACTTGAACCCACTGCGCAAACGAGTGCAGCAGAACAATGGATCGGTGCATGGTGCAAACGATCCGTTTTATCTGCTGATTGATATTAAGAGTGCTGCCGAGCCCACGTATGCGGCACTCGCAAAAACTCTCGCTCGCTATCCCGAAATGATCTCGGTGGTTCGTGACGGGCAACTGCAACGCAAAGCGATCAATGTGATCGTCTCTGGCAATCGGCCGTTCGAAATGATGACCGCAGAATCCGTACGTTACGCAGGGGTGGATGGCCGGTTAAGCGATCTGGATTCGCCACTGCCAAGCCATTTGATGCCGCTGATCAGCGACAATTGGCGTAAACATTTTCGCTGGAACGGCAAAGGAACGATCAGCACCGAGGACCAGCAGAAGTTGGATCAAACGATCGCATCTGCCCATGCTCAGGGCAGACGCGTTCGCTTCTGGGCGACCCCTGACACCACAGCGATGTGGCGTGTCCTGCACGACAGCGGTGTCGATATGATCAACACCGACGATTTAGCAGGACTGGAAACGTTTCTTCGCCAAGCGGGCAAAGACCGTTAGTCCACTAGCGTTGGCTGTACTTAGCGATTTCCGTAAACCGGAGCCTTCCAATCTTTGGGCAATCGGCCTTGCGGTTTCACTCCGTAGGCATCGCTGGGGATCGGATGATCCTCGGCCTTCAGCAGCGGCAGATCGTCGGGAAGATGCTTGATCTTGAAATCTTTGTACTGGATCTTCATCGCGGGACCGACATGCACTTGCACGGCCAGCACTCCTTCGAGTGAACGTCCCTTCTCGTCCAAGTCGATTAGGTCGGCGGTCGGATGCCCGTCGATCCAATGTTGATGGTGATTGCCGCGAACCAAGACGCGGTAATCGTGCCATGCTTCGGTGTCGAAGTCTTTGATCGCATCACTTCCCGCCAATTGGCCAACGACCCACGGTTGTCCGCTGCTGTCGATGATCACTTTCTCGCCGGTATGCGACAGGATCCGTCGTCCCTTTTCTTCGTAAAGCATCCCGTTGTAGTTAGGGTTGTCGGCAACGACATCACACTGGTATCCGGTTACGATGTCCAAACCGAGATCAGGACGCGATGTGCCGCGATACTGAAGTCCACTGTTGCCGCCGGCGGTGACTTTGACTTTAACTCGCAAATCGAAGTTGCGAATCGTCGAGTTCTTCCAGGTGATGAAGCGATTCATCTTTAGCGAGCCATCGGTCACACCGGTCAACGCACCGTCTTGAACCGACCAATACTTCGAGTCGCCCGACCATTGACGCAGCGTCTTGCCGTCAAACACGCGGACGAAACCGTCTTGGTCCGCTCGCGTGCCGACTGCGGCCGAAGCCTCGGGATGAGGCACCGTGGACGGAGAGAAGTTTTTCAGCGGATCGAGCGGGCCACCCAGTTCTGCGACACGCTCGGTGGTCCGCTGACGCATCGCTTTAAGTGTTTCGGCATGCTCAGGATCCGAGGCCAAATTGACCAATTCGTCGGGATCGTTTTTCAGATCGTGCAAGAATTCATGGTTGCCGTGATCAAAATAGCGAACGTACTTGTACCGCTCGTTACGGATGCCTTCGTAGGCTGGAATGCGATTGCGAACCGCAAAATGCTCATGGAATGACTCGGTTCGCCAATCCGCTGGTTTTTGCGATTCGACGATCGGTTTTAGGCTGTGCCCCTGGTAACGCTTCGGCACTTCGACGTTAGCCCAATCCAAAAACGTGGCTGGCAGATCCAAGTTCAATGCAATCGCATCAGCAACTTTGCCTTGCTGAGTTTTAGGGACCCGCGGATCCGCAACGATCATCGGCACGCGGAGTGCCTCTTCGTAATGCGACCACTTGCCGGCAAACCCGCGATTGCCCATGTAGTAGCCGTTGTCGGCCGAGTAGACGATGATCGTGTTGTCGGCCAATCCGGCTTCTTCCAATGCGGCCATGAAACGGCCGATCGCACCATCGATACCGCTGACCATGCGGTAATAGGCTCGCATGTTGGTTTGATATTTTTCGTCGGTATTCCATCGCCAAAAATAACGTTCGCGATTGATCGTGGTTTTCAGAAAGTCGGGTTGTCCGTCAAAGATCGCAGGGTCACCCAGACGCGGCGGAGCGATTTGGACGTCTTCGTACATCCCGTCGACGGCGCGAGGCCAAGGGAAATGCCCGATCCCGGGGCGACGATCACCGTCTTCGGCGTGACAGGCGTTGAACCACATGTTCAGTGCGAACGGTTTGTCTTTTGGCTGATTTTTAACGAATTCAATACCGCGATCGACGATCAATTCGGTTTCGTGACGCAGGCTGCCATCGGCTTGTTTTTTGTAGTACGGGTTTCGCCCGATTGCCTCGAACTCGTCAAAGTGATCTTGATTTCGATACCCCGCAGGCATCTTGGCGTGCCATTTACCGAAGTAGCCGGTGCGGTATCCGTTTTCTCGCAACAGGTCGCTGTACAAGGACTCCACTGCATCGGCTCGTGCCGTGTCTGGATTCGCGGAGGTACCGAAGCTGCGCCCTGTTAATCCCGACAGGATGGTGGTGCGGCTGACCCAGCAAATGGCTTGGCTGACAAACGCGTTTTCGAATCGTGTGCCTCGCGCGGCCAAGCCGTCGATGTTGGGCGTTTGAATCACATCGTTGCCGTAGCAGCCAATCGTGCTGGTGGTTTGATCATCGGCAAAGAAGAACACAATATTGGGACGCTCGTCGGCACGCGATCGTCCCGGCATTAGCAGCAATGCGGTAACGACAACAAGCGATAACACAGGGAGATATTTTTTCATCATGGCGGTTGGGAGAGGGGGGAGAGGGGATTTTAGAAGTGGGGATGCATGACTTGGCTATTCAAAGTCACTTGTCATCTCGGCTCGCAATTTCAGCAACCGCTGTGTGATATCGGGTCGAGATTCTGCAACATTATTTGTCTCGCCAATGTCCTGGCTTAGATCCGCAAGAAACAGTTTATCCTGCAATCGGCCACCGTCTTTGCGCTGGGTTTCGTTTGCCGACGTGTCACGAGGGTTGCCGATCAATTTCCAGTTCTCCTCGCGGACCGCCCATTGAGCGTTTTTGCCGCCGCCGCCGAACTGCCAATAAAACGTTTCGCGTGGCGGCTTTGCATCATGACTTAAAACATCCACGATCGATACACCATCGAGCGTGTTTGCAGGCGGTTTTACGTCGCAGAGTTGACAAAGGGTGGGCAGCCAATCACACGCGGTCATGAATTGGTCACGGGTTTGACCAGCCGGGAATTTTGGCGGAAAGCGAACGATCGATGGAACTCGAATGCCCCCTTCGAACAGCGAAAACTTGGCTCCCCGATAGGGCCCGGCGTTGCCGCCGCCACCAAAGGCGCGAATCTCGGTGCTGTGGCCATGGTCGGCTTGGTAGATGACGATCGTGTTTTCGCTCAGCCCACTGCGATCGAGGTGCTCGATCACTTCGCCAATGTACTGATCCATCGTCGACAAAAACGCACCGTACTCGCGTCGGGGGGATGGCAGGTCCTTGTAACGCTCGAGCCAATCAGGCGTTCCTTGATAGGGGTAGTGCGGCGCGTTGAACGCCCAATACAGGAGCCAGGGTTGATCGGACGGTTTGTCGATAAACGTTTTACAGCGATCCACCATCAACTGAGGAAAATACTCGCCCGGTCGATAGACTTCGCGTCCATTGTCAAACAAGTCGTGACGGTTCGGGCCGGCCCAGAAAAAGAAGTGCGAGTAGTTATCGATACAGCCACCGAGATGGCCAAACCAATCGTCAAAGCCTTGTCCCTTCGGATTGTTTTGAGCGGTTTGACCGAGATGCCACTTGCCGACTTGTCCGGTGCGATATCCGGCGTCACGAAAGGTTTCGGCAATCGTGACTTCTTCGGATCGCAGATCACCGTTGCCTGGTTGTCCTGCACGTGCGGGGTAACGTCCCGTTAGCAATCCCACGCGACTCGCCGAACACACCGGTGCGGCCGAATACATCTGAGTTAACAGCAGTCCTTGGTTGGCCAAGCGATCCAGGTTTGGCGTTTGCAGATCGGTGACGCCCATACATCCCAGATCGATCGAACCTTGGTCATCTCCGTAAATGATCAACACGTTCGGCCGTTCGGCCAGGGAAGGTTTCGCAAACACCGCCAGCAAGATGGTCAACGCTACGACGGCAGCAATCCAAGAAAATCGAATCATGGTCAGGCTTGGGTAAGAGAACGGCGAGGTAGTGTCGGGGCACCAAACGGTCCGTGTCGTACAAGAACGTCCGGCTTAGTAAAATCACTACCCGACGCGTATGTTTTGATGTTGCATGTTTATCTTTAGGGGCAAAGCCCCGGACGTTTACCTAGCCCAGCCCAACGGGCTGGGACCAAGAAAACCAATGAATGGAAGGGCCAACGGCCCGGCCGTTTGCTCGGATCTACTGAGGGCGGCTGGCAAATGGCCGGGCCGTTGGCCCTTAGGTTTCTTTGCATCGAAAACCTGGCCCGTTGGGCCAGGCTATGCAAATTGCTGGGCCTTTGGCCCGGGGAACGTCTTCAAAACGCGTTAGGATGGTTATTGCTCAGCGGTCCCAGGTGGTCACTCGGCGTGATAGCCGCGCCACATCCACACCAGCGTATCGGCGAGCGTTCGCTCGAACACTTTGCGATCACAGTGCCGGGTTGCTCGGCTGAAGATGTAGCGATAATCGTAACCTTTGGCTTTGAGGGCTGCGGCAGTCCGCTCATTGGCCATCACCCAATTGTGATGCGTTCCTTCGGGATCGTTCGCGCGGTTGTCGTTCTCGGACACATGCGTAAAGATCCGCAGCGGTTTCTTTTCGCTGTTGGCGATCAACTTCATGCTCGAATGGTATTCCCAAGCACCCAGCGGGTAATCGCCTTCTTCGGGAGCGTCGTCGTCTTGTTGGTCCACAAAGGTGCCTGAGTAAGTGATCAAGCGGCGAAACAAGTCGGGGCGGAACCAGCCCATCGTCAGCGCTGCGGCGCCTCCGGAACTGCATCCCATCGCGGCTCGGCCCCACGGATTTTCGGTGAAGCCAATGTTGGGATAGTCCGCTTTGATTTTCGGGTTGTTCAGCACGGCAGGCAGCACTTCGTCGTTAATGAACCGAGCATAGCGGTCGGACATCGTGTCATATTCCAGTCCTCGCTCGCTCCCTTTGCCGTCGTTGCCTCCGTTTTGGATCGCGATCGCGATGAAGGCGGGCAACCTGCGGTTGGGGTTCTTTGAGATCGTCAGATTATCCAGTGCGTTGCGGACCAAATCCAATCGGCTCGGACCATCCATCGTGACCAAGATCGGTGCCTTCGTGCCATCGACGTAGGCGGCAGGAACGTAGACAAAAATCTTTCGTTCTTTGCGGACTTCCTTTTTCGGATTCAGCGTGGTGTCCGTGCCCGGAAAAATCTTGCTGTTGGCAAGTGGCATTGTGAATTCAAAATACTTGCCTTTCGGATTTCCTTGGTCGGTCAAATCAGGATCGATCGAGTAATCGGGGCCGACGACGTGGTTGCCGTTGCCCTCGGTCCCAGGATTTTCGGAATAGGTGTCTGCCGCCGAAACGGGACTGCAGTTCGCCGCGATGGCAAGGAGGGCGACGAAGCAAGTGGACGTCAAACGAACCATTGATTTGATGAACATCGAGAACTTTGCGGAGAGATATTGGGGGGGGAGGCACGGGATGCTGGACGACTTGTCGACAAACGCCCCAGAGGGGACGCTATTCTACTTAGAATTGCCGCCTGACGAGTTCGAGTTCGCAAAGAAATTGCAGAGCGATCGAAAGATTCCAATGGCAAAGAAATGAAAAGGCTCCTGCCCGGCGAGATATTGGGAATTCGAGAATCAACATCAACAATCATTGGAAAAAGAAATGTTGGCCGACGACATACGCAATCTCTACATAAACGGTCTGACAAAGCCGAACGCAGATATCCTACGCAAGCAAACCATTGAAAAAGGGAATCCCGGCTCGATTTTGATCGATATCCATATGTTGATCGAGGCGATTGGCGAGGGATTGCCGACCACCAGCAAGTATTTTCTCTTGCCGCAAGGTCGGCTCGATGAATTCAACCAACGGCTCACCACGCCGCTGGTTCACAATATCAAGCGACCGCAACTGAGATCGTTTCCCGCTCTGATGGGATTGTTCTTGTTGCTGCGTTCCAGCGGGTTGGTCGTAGGCGAAGACAAGCCGAAACGCAGGGTGTTCGTTGATCCTGAAATGCGAGCGCAGTGGGAATCTCTAGAGCCCACGGATCAATACATGTCATTGCTCGGCACTTGTATGACGACCGCCTCTTTCGAGATCGTTGGAGAACGTGGCATGCATTCGCATGGTTTGAAAGATAGATTCGAAAACGCGTATTTATATCTCGATAGGCGTAACTCATCTATTCTTGACGATCTAGGGCTTGAGTATCACGTCGCATACAACTTGATGCATCAATTCGGTTGGTTGCGACTTAAGTATGCATCCGAAGCCAAAGCCGGAAAGTCGGCTGAACTTCAGTGGGGCGAGCGACTTCCGTTCGGAGATGCAATGTTCTGTGCCTGCTGCGGGCTCAAAAATCGTGTCTCCGACTCGGACGAGGAATTTCAGGCTACGTTGAAGCCCTACTTTCCTGAATGGAAAAAATCATTGACAGAGCCCGAGCCTGAGTTTCAAGAATTTCAGTTCACGCTCAAAGTCTCGTGGGGTGATGTCTGGCGTCGAATCGTCGCTCCGGACGAGACAACGCTCGAGGAACTTGCGGCGCTGATCATCGAAGCTTTCGATTTTGAATTCGATCACCTCTACCAGTTTGAATATCGCAACAAACGCGGCCAGAATGAGACCGTCATTTGTCCGCAATTAAGGGATGGAGTTTACTTCGCCGACGAAATGATGCTGGGGCATCTGCCCATCGGAAAGGGCGAATCGATGCTCTTTCATTTTGACTTTGGTGATGATTGGAAATTCAATGTCTTGATCGAAGACTTAAGCGATCTGCCCGAAGAGTACGAGGAACCGAAGATCACCGATCGATTCGGTGAGGCACCCAAGCAATACCCGTTCGAAGATGAATGGGATGATGAGGATGACGACGAGGATGATTACGGGGACGAGGATGAATCAACGCAAGGATGACCCAGGGCGGTTTCAAGTTTAGCGTGGTAGTGGTAGGTCGGTTTCGATGGCCTTGCGGCTACCTCTCCCAGCTTCGCCGGGCGAGGTGACTTGCTACAGCATGGTAGGCTTTCGAAATCGACCAATATTTAGCCGTTACACTTCGTTGGGTTCGAGTGTGGCTACGCGATCACGTCGTCGATGATGCGGCCGTGGACGTCGGTTAACCGAAAATCGCGACCGGCATAGCGGTAGGTCAATTTCTTGTGATCAAATCCCATCAACTTCAGCATCGTGGCGTGCAGGTCGTGCACATGGACGCGGTTTTCAACCGCTTTGAATCCAATCTCGTCGGTCATCCCAATCGTCTGGCCGCCTTTGACACCGCCGCCAGCCATCCACATGGTGAAGCCATGATGGTTGTGGTCTCGACCATTCATCTTGCCCTGGTTCGAGCCCTCTTTGGGCATTTCCACCACAGGCGTTCGGCCAAACTCGCCACCCCAAATCACCAGTGTTTCGTCAAGCAAACCGAGACGTTTCAGATCGGCCAATAGCGCCCCGATTGGCTGGTCGACTTGGCCGGCGAGCCGTTTGTGGCCGGCGTTCAAGTCGTCATGGTTGTCCCAAGGTTGTCCGGCTCCGGTGTAAAGCTGAACATACCGTACGCCTCGCTCGACCAACCGGCGGGCGATCAAGGTTTGACGCGCAAAATCACCTGGTCCATAAGCGTCCCGCACCGCCGATGTCTCTCGTGAAACATCAAACGCGTCGGTCGCTTCGTACTGCATTCGATAGGCAAGTTCGAACGACTGGATTCGTGATTCCAATCGTGGGTCCTCGGGACGCTGCGATGCATGCTGCTGATTGATCGACGCCAGCAGATCTAATTGTTGACGCTGGTCGTATTCCGAGACTCCGGGCGAGCGAATGTTGTCGATCAGTTTGTCGACACGCTCGTGACTCGAATCGATATAGGTACCTTGATACTTGCCCGGCAGAAAACTGTTCTGCCAATTTTGGGACTCTTTGATCGGGTAGCCGCCGGGACACATGACGATGAACGATGGCAGATTTTCATTCTCGCTGCCCAGACCATACGTCATCCACGATCCAACACTGGGGCGGACCAATCGTGATTCGCCCGTATTCATCAGCATCAGCGAAGGCTCGTGATTGGGCACATTCGCGTGCATGGAATTAATCACGCAGATGTCGTCGATATGCTCGGCTGTTTTGGCGAACAGTTCGCTGACGTGGATTCCACTTTCGCCGTACGGTTTGAATTTGAACGGAGACCCCATCACGTTGCCGGTTGGACGTTCCGTCTTTAGCGTTCCCGTCGGCGCCGATTTGCCATCGAATTTGGCCAATGCCGGTTTGTAATCGAACGTGTCGACATGGCTCGGCCCGCCGTTCATGAACAAATGGATGACGTATTTTGCTTTGGCAGGAAACTGCAGCGGTGAGGATCCGGCGGCCATCGCGTCTCGGCTAAGCATGTCGCCCAATGCGACCGCACCGAATCCGGTACCACATCGGCGCAACATTTCACGACGCGAAATTGAAGACGAAAAGAGATTCATCGAATCGCACTCAGGGAAGGAAGGGAGGGAAGGCGGGAGCGAGCGAGGGGGGGATCTTGAGGACGCTGCTATTCTAACGGATCTTGCCAGCGTGTCGTGGGCAATTTCTAGGTGTCCGTCGCTAGGTGTCCGTCAGGGGGCGTCCGATCCGAAACAAGGAAAACGCGATTGACGCACGCCTCACCGCGAAACAAACCTCGTTTACAGTCCATGTCGGTGCATGGGACTCGCTAGCGGTGCGTCCAAAACGTCCTTGCAGTCGGCGTTCCGCCGCTTCCAGGACTACTTCTTGCAGGGCTATTTCAGCTCTTCGAACCCTTCAAACGCGTCGTCGCCATCCACCATCGGTTCACCGCCGCCAAATCCATCGTCCGCGGGCACTTCGGCCGCGACCTCGTCGCCAGCAAAACCCTCGTTTTCGCCGAACGCTTGCTCTTCCGCTTCCTCGGGCATGGCCTCGGGGTCGGCGGCAGCCTTGGGCTCTCGTGGTTTACGGTTGCCCATCAGCGATACAATCGGTACCGCTAGGATGACCGCTAACAGAAAGACGACCCAGAGTATGAAATAGATCATCGATAGATGGCAAAACTCACGAGGAACGAAGGAAAACGTGGGTCTGTTAGGATAGTTGCCGCATGGCGACCACGCAACGAAAACATCCGCAGATGCCCGCGATCTGCTATTCGTAATCCCATTTCATGATCCACGGGTCCTGCATCTCTTTCTGCATCGCCTTTAGCTTGGCCTTGTATCGCTCCAGGATATCTTTGTGCCCTTCGCTGTCGGCCAAATTGCTTGTTTCGTTCGGATCGGCCGCGATGTCATACAGCTCGAATTGGGGGCGGTGAACATAGCCGTCCACCGTTTTGTTGCCGTACGGCGTGTCAGGACCTTGCTTCCACTGAGCCTGCCAGCTGCTGGCGGCCCACAAATCCGACGCGAACGGGTACGGCAATGGATAGGCGATATTCCAGATCAGCTTGTACTTGTCGTCGCGAACGACTCGCATCGGGTAGTACATTTGGATTTCATGGAACGTGTGCGAGGCAAAAATGGTTTCGTGATGCGGTTCGGCAGGATTGGCCAAACAGTGCATCCATGATTTGCCGTGGTAGGAGTCGAATTTCTGTCCGCCGTCACGGTTGTCTTTCATCGCCTCGTCACGCTCGGCCCAATACTTTTTGACGTTGATTGGATTTTTAGGACCGTTGGTTTTGGGATCCAAACCGCCCGCGAAATCGAGGATCGACGGAGTGATGTCGATGTGGCTGATCAGTGCATCGGACTCGACCCCACGTTCGCTTTGGTAGGGATCGCGAACAACGAAGGGGACTCGCAAGCCACCTTCGTAAACCGTGGTTTTGCCACCGGCGAACGCCATGCCGTGGTCGGCGGTAAAGACCAGCATCGTCTTGTCGTAAAGATCGTTGGCCTTCAGGATTTCGACCAAGCGAGCGACGCCTTGGTCAATCCGCGAACACGATTGGTAGTACTGAGCCAACTCTTCGCGTGTCTCAGGCGTGTCGGGCAAAAACGGTGGCACGACAACGTCCGCAGGGTCGTAGAAAACCTCATCGACGCCGGGATAGGCCTTGCCGTTGGGTTTGTTGCCAAATAGGTCGGGCTTCAGTTCCAGTTTGCTGGTCTTGTCAACGCCGCCGCCGCGATGCGGGTCGGAGGTGGCGAAGTACAAAAAGAAAGGCCGGTCGTCGCTCGAATCGGTGATGAAGTCGCTACTGGCATTCGCCATTTCGACGGCGTTGCGGGGATTGCCTTTCAGATAAGTTTCAAAATGATAGACCGCCTCGGGCGCAACGTGGTACTTGCCAATTTGTCCCGTGCGGTAGCCTGCGTTCTTCATCACTTGCGGCATCGCCAAACCCACCACGTCATGAAACGACGCAAATTTGTGGTAGTGGTGTTGGTGACCGAATTGTCCGTTACGATGGTTGTGTAGTCCGCTCATCACCACGCTGCGGCTGGCGCTACACGACGCGGTGGTCGCGAATGCGTTACGAAACAACATGCCGTCCGCAGCGATCGCATCGATCGCGGGCGTCTTGGCGACCGGGTCGCCGTAGCAACCGAGTGTCGGACTCTCGTCATCGGTAATGATGAAAATCACATTGCGTTCGGCTGCGACAAGAGTGCTGAGCGAACATAATGAAAGGATCGGGGCAAGCGTCAGTAGTGCGAAACGCATGATCTGCGATCCGAAGCGAGCAGGATATTGCATGGGATGGGAAGGCATTGGGTTGGAGAGGGATTGGGGAGATTGACATCGATATCACAAGGGGCGTGGGCGATACCGATTGGAGGAGGCTTCAGGCAGTAGCTCCCTCGCGTTTATGTCAGGACCAAAAACGAGGGGGCGATCGTAGCGGAAGGCGTCAAGACTTTCGTTGCATTGCTGAATGATCCGAGACGCTCGACACGTTCCGCTACCTTAAAATTTACCTTGGGCAGAGCGTTAGTTTAATAGATCCACAATCAGATGGCGAATACGTTGCATCAAATTCAAGTTTTTCGTTCGCGAGTCCAACGAATTAGCGGTTCGACGCAAGCCGTCCGGTTGCAGCGTGAAAAAACGTTCGATTTCGACCGGGCGGCTTACGACACACCGCTACAAAATCACCCGGTTAGTGCCAAAGTCGATGGCCCGCAGCTAGCGCCGTCGACTGACAATTTGATGCGGCACGCCGCGTTTGTCATGGCCGTGGTCGCATTGGGCATCACGATGGTCGCGCCGTCATTGGCGGCTGACCGGACGACGTTTGCGGTCGCGTTACCGCCGGATGCTGCTGCAGTGGATCCGGCAAAATGGGAAGACGCGACCTTTGCAAATCAAGCGATGCTGGACAAACCAGCTGCGACGGGCACGGCATCGGGGACAACCGACTTAGCTTGGCGGGCTTATTCCGAACTTTGGCAGGCCCATGCTGCCGATCCAAGCAATCGAGCGATTCGCCGATTTCTCGGACTCCCCTTGAGCGGAACGATTGAGATTCGGTCGGCTCGGGGGCGATCGGCCCCTTCGTGGTTGCAATGGCGACGCGGCAGTTATCAGCAGTTCGAATCGCCTCACTTCACCATCTATAGCCGCGCTTCGGATGCCGATTCACAACGAGTTGCCGTCGACCTGGAACAGTGTTATTGGGTTTGGACCCAGATGTTTTTCCCGTTGTGGGAAGGCAACCAGCAAGTCGCGTTGGCGTTTGCCGAGTGGACGCCGGGAACATCGATCGCCGATCTTCTAGCCAAAAAAACATCGCGGCTTTCGACGCGTGCGAAATTGACCGTTGTCTTGTTTCGTGATTGGAACGAATACGCTGCGACTCTTTCGAAGGCGATTCCAGGGATCGAACGTTCCACTGGTTTTTATAGCGACGAGAATCGCACGACGTTTCTGTTCGCCGGGCACGAGGAGACCGAAGCGACACGTCGCCACGAGCTGACGCATCAATTGTTTCGCGAAGCCACTCGTTCCACTCGGTCGCGGACCAGCCGATCGGCGGTCGACAAGATGCCCGGCGAAGACGCTGGGTTCTGGTTGATCGAAGGCATCGCTGGCTATTTTGAATCGTTGCAGTTGCACCCGAGTCACGCGACACTTGGCGGATGGGACGCTTCACGGCTGCAATACGCTCGTTACCGCACGCTGGTCGGGGGCGATTTTATGCCGCTTTCGGAGCTGGAACCCGAAGGCCGGTTGCAAGCTCAGCAGCGTCCCGATTTGGCTCGCTACTACGCGCACGCGATCGCCCATACGCATCAATTGCTTGATGGTGGAAACATTGAAAACCGAAAATGGATCTATCACCATTTGGCCGAGCTGTACGGAATCGAGTCACCGTACCCAGACGTTCCCGCCCCCGACACGGGGGTGCAGCCGATGCGTTCGTTTTTGACCGTTAATGACGAAGATCTAAAACGCAACCCGCCCGATCCCGCGACAAAACGCTTGTGCTTGTCGTCATGCGAAGTCACGGCCGATGGGATTGAAGGTTTTCCAAAACTGCCCCAGCTCGATTGGCTGGATCTTTCGCGAAACCGCCAAATCGATTCGGACGTCGTGGATTCTGTTCTGGCAGGCGCCACATCGCTGACGCAGTTAAGTCTCGAGGCGACCGCAGTCGATAACCGGATCGCAGATCGCTTGAAAAACGCCAAGAAGCTCGAGGAACTCGATTTGAGTTTTGCTGCGATCGACGATTCCTTGATCCAGGCGATCAGCGGGCTGAGCGAGCTGCGGACTTTGTGGCTGACCAAGACCGAGGTGTCCGACGCGGCGATGGATGTAATCGAGACGCTGCCGAAATTGGAAGTTCTGGACGTCCAGCAAACCAAGGTCACCGACGCTCGGCTCGAACAATTCAAACGAGCTCGCCCTAACGTCAAACTCAATCCGCTGGAGCTACGCGTGCAATGAATGCCTCCGTGGAATCAGAACTGCCGCAATGTTTCCGGCTCCGCCAACACTTCGCCTCGCTCGCGGTGGACAATGTC
>TARA_R110002073_G_scaffold145854_9_pt1 | contig 19971 bp, 8 predicted proteins | sample TARA_R110002073 | Tara Oceans TARA_R110002073 (sample SAMEA4397174) | marine metagenome | biome: Polar Biome; feature: [DCM] deep chlorophyll maximum layer (ENVO:01000326); material: water (ENVO:00002006), including particulate matter (ENVO:01000060) such as... | depth 40 m
CGTAGAGACCGCTTGATGGATTTTCAACTGCAAACATCAACGAACGCCCGTCGCTTAAACCATGAGTCCAGCGGACCTGGGACTGACGCTCAAACAAGGTGCCAACCGGTCCAACAAAATCCAGGGTTTCAGGGAGGGTGGAAACATTAAAGAACGTAGACCAAGTCTGACCAGCAAGCAGTGAGCTATTTTCATCATACTGCCAGTTAACGAAGGCGTGACGAACTCGGGTCACCGATGAGTTGCTGATACGTTCGTCGCCAATCTGATTGACGCCAAAATCCATTTCCAAATGACTGGATATATTACCCGCCTCTGTAGGCGTAACGGTCTTAAACCAAATCCGTGAATGGCGCGCCTGCATATCAAAATTGGCGTCGCCAGATTCGCCGCCAACAGGGATAGTAGATGGCACTAAAAAATCGTCGCCAACCGTCGATGTCGGCCGCTCGCCACCGCTAAACTTACTGGCCAAGGCATCCAGTTTGATATAGCCGCCAAAGCTATAGGTGGTTTTCCCCAATGACTTTTCTTCCTTTTGCGTTTGGGTGTCTGCAAGCGCGGCTTCTAATCTAGCCACCCGCTCCTCTAGGGTTTCAGCAGATGCTGACATTGTAGAAAGGCTAAGCGGTAAAGCCGCCAATATCGACGTTAAGGCAAGAAGTCGTCGTTGCTTGTTATTATCTTTCATTGGTTTCGCTCCCGTTGGAATTTGATCATGCCTAGTGTTTATAGGCCGAGAACGGCTTGCTGAGTATTAGCCATTAGTCATGTGTAGACTAAAGTCTAAGAAACTTTCGCTCATTTACGAGCCTCAGTTTCAATCCACTTTTAATCGGTCGCTCGACTAAGGTCTAATTTCTATTGGCTACTGCTTAGGGAATACTTCCAACAAAATAAAGGAGGATATGTGATGTCATCAACCCGCTACCCAGTGATAGAAGCCGTTCGCAAGCAAGCTAATCTCAGCGCAGAGCAGTACGAAGCGATGTACCAGCAATCGATAACTGACCCAGATACCTTCTGGGCAGAGATTGCTAAACGTATTGATTGGAATCACTTCCCCACTAAAATCAAAAACACTAATTTTGACAAAGACAATCTCGATATCCGCTGGTTTGAAGATGGCCAGCTCAACGCCAGCCACAACTGCCTAGACCGGCATATCGCAAAACAGGGTGATAAAATAGCACTCGCATGGGAAGCCGACAGCGAGAACGAAGCTAGCCGCAAGTACAGCTATCAACAACTGCTCGACGAAGTCTGTAAGCTCGCCAACGGCCTCAAATCACTGGGCATCAAAAAAGGCGATATCGTTACGCTTTATATGCCCATGGTGCCTGAGGCGACCATTGCCATGCTGGCCTGCGCCCGCATTGGTGCGGTTCACTCGGTGGTTTTTGGTGGTTTTTCACCTGAGGCCCTAGCGGGAAGAATTAGCGACGGCAAATCAAAACTGGTTATTACTGCCGATGCCGGACGGCGTGGAGGCAAAAGCGTCCCCCTCAAACACAATGTGGATGATGCCCTAGCACTATGCAAAGCAGATTTCGTGCAAGCCGTATTGGTTCTCCGTCACACCAACGATGAAGTAAATTGGTATCCGAAGCGAGACGTGGAGTACCACACCCTGGTTGACGGTCAGTCAACTACCTGTGCCGCAGAAAATATGAATGCCGAGGATCCGCTGTTTGTCCTGTACACCTCTGGCTCAACCGGCCAGCCAAAAGGCGTTGTACATACCACCGGCGGCTATCTGGTTTACACGTCCCTAAGTCACCATTATATATTCGACCACAAAGCCGATGACACCTACTGGTGTATGGCTGATATCGGCTGGATCACTGGCCACAGCTATGCCGTGTATGGACCCCTGTTGAACGGCGCAAGCTGCGTGATGTATGAAGGTGTGCCCAACTATCCCGATGCCGGTCGCCTAGGCCGTATTATTGACAAACATCAGGTCAATGTTCTTTATACCGCCCCGACAGTCATCCGCGCACTTATGGCAACAGCTGACGAAGCACTGGCAGGTAATCACAGAAATTCACTGCGCTTACTTGGTACTGCCGGCGAGCCCATTAATCCAGAATCTTGGATATGGTTCTTTGAAAAATTCGGTAACGGCCGCTGTCCCATAATGGACACCTGGTGGCAAACCGAAACCGGCGGCGTGATGCTCACGCCACTGCCCGGTGTTACTGAATTAAAACCCGGTTCGGCCACCAAGCCCTTCTTTGGAATTCAACCCGCACTGCTAGACAACGAGGGCAAGGTTCTGACTGGGGCCACCAACGGCAATCTGGTTATCTGTGATAGCTGGCCAGGCCAGATGCGCAGCATCCTTGGCGATCATCAGCGCTTTGCCGACACCTATTTTTCTAGCTTTGCAGGTAACTACTTCAGCAGCGACGGAGCTCGCCGCGATGAAGATGGCGACTACTGGATTACCGGTAGGGTAGATGATGTGTTAAATGTATCGGGACACCGCATGGGAACCGCAGAGCTAGAAAGCGCTTTGGCTGGGCATCCGGCGGTTGCCGAAGCCGCCGTAGTGGGCTTCCCTCACAATATAAAAGGTGAAGGCATCTACATCTATGTGACCTTGGTAGAAGGTCAGCACAGCAGTGCTGAACTCCTTACCGAGCTGCGTCAGACACTGCGCACCGAAATCGGCCCGATTGCCTCCCCCGATGTGATTCAGTGGGCCGACGATCTACCGAAAACACGTTCCGGTAAAATTATGCGCCGCATTCTTCGCAAAATTGCCGCCGACGATTACGACAGCCTGGGCGATATTTCTACCTTAGCTGATCCGTCAGTGGTCGCCCGATTAATAGATGAGCGGCGTGCAATTTTAGGCAACGAGGTATCATAGAGGCTGAAAGGATATTAGCCGCTGAGCTATCTAGCTTAGCGGATAGCACCCATCGACAGCGGTGTGGATCATTAAAGTGCAGCGCACTACTCTGGTTTGAAAAATGACATTTGCTATAAGCTTGCCCCGCCAGTCGGGGCTTTTTTATACTCGATGCATCAAAATAATAAAACAGCTGAGAGATATCACGGAGCTTGTCGCTACTCGCTCGTCCGCACCTTGAATTAACTAGCCACACCCTCAATCCCGCCTGATCATCGGCAGAAGTATCAACACAAGGGGAATATCTAGCCCAACAAATGCCGAATATACATTCTAAATAGACCCAATAAAGGCCATAATCTGCGTAAATCAACCGTAAAATATTCAATATCTAGATTAGGCCTGCACTATGAGTACTGAACTAAGCAAACAGGACCTTAGCATTCTCGGCATCCTTCAAAGCGATGCGAGTAAAACATCAAGTGACGTTGCGGATATCGTAGGAATGTCCCAGTCACCCTGCTGGCGACGTATTAACCGTATAGAACAAGATGGCGTTATTCGCAAAAAAGTCGCCCTACTTGATCGTCACGCGCTAGGAATGGACTTGGTGGTTTTCGCAACGATCAACCTCACCACATCAGGTCGCCAAAACCTGGAGGAATTTGAACACTCAGTGCAAAATTTTGATGAGGTGATGGAGTGCTACACCATGACCGGCATTTGGGATTACATGCTTAAAATTATTGTAAAAGATATTCGGAACTACGAGAGCTTTGTGCGAGACCGCTTACTATGCCTTCCGATGATTCGCGAAATTCATTCCCATATCGCGGTAACCGAAATCAAAAACACCACCGAGCTACCACTAAAAACTCAACTTTAATCACTGAGTCCGTACAATTGGGATATAAGCTCAAGATGGGCTCAAGAAAGCTTTATATCCCTGCACACCAAAGTATCGAATCGATTTTTTAATCTTTATCTTTTTTGCGATCAAGGCATCATCGCGATATATCTTAAGGACCTGCTTATTGGTATTGGTATCCATCTCAAAGGAATGCGCACTATTCTGCTGAAGATTTTCAAATTCCGTTTTCATGATTAATATCATGCTGCTTTACCCATAAAGAAACTTATGTCAGATCCAACTCGTTTTTACTCCAGCGCCATCTCGACGTCAAATACTCGCTTGGATTATGTACTCCTATTTATCGTACCGACAATCTACCCGAACTAAGCAGATATTCAGACAAGCTAAAAGAGCTCGTCGATATGATCATGAACTCTAAACTGAAGATAGAACAAACCCTGCGCAGCGAAACTTCCTATACGAACAAAACCTACGCGCTATATTCAACGTTGCGGCATTTAGCCACCGCTCGGGGGATTTGAAACTTAGATCAATGAAGGTGGCACGTCCCTGTGCCCCCTCATATATCGGCGCAAACGCCGAACTATGAGATAGGGAGTAAACATATTGCAAATTCAGCCATGATCATTTGCAACAGCCACAAGCAAATACCCGATATGAGTTTTGAAGCTAGCAGCGCACTCTGCATATAAATATAGTCAGATTCAAAACAATGCACATCCCCCTATTTAGGGGGCTATCTTTATATGCAGTACTGTAAAAATAGGCAATAAATCAACTAACACTGGCGCCTAGTCGGCAACCGAAAACCGACAACATCTAATATATTGAGGCAACACACCAAAACGGATCAAAATACTTACCACTCAATTGTCGGCTTGTACTTGAGCAAGTACTTCCAAGTAAAGCCGTTAAAAGAACTATCTCCAAGTCAGCGCCACCCTAAGAAAAGCGTACTAGAACCATAAGTGCCCGAAAATTTTCAATACTGCTTAGCAAACACAACCTCATAACCCATTGAGCTGCCCCAATTCCAATTACGATTCGCCAAGTTGTTCACCGCATCCATTTCTGCCGCGCCAATCGACTGACCAAAACCCATACCGTAGGTCTGATTATTTGCCCCGCTGTAATCCTTCCCCTGCCATATCACGACCACTAGCGCGCCAACCTGATTTTCATCATTGCGTTCGCACGATGGCGTCGTATTGTGCTCAGCAGCATGAAGCTGTCGTGCCAGCCCGTCAGCCTTCAACGGCGTAATATTGCGATCAAAAGTGTAAACATATGCGAGGTCAGTCTTAATATTGTTCCCATTCCGTCCCGTCGCAACACAAACAGCAGCACCACCATCTCCACTTCCTTTCGTAGTGTTGACGACTGACGCGGCGGCAGCGGCCACTGAGCCAGAACCGGATGCCATGGCACCGGCTTGCCGCTCATCCTTAAGCCGTTTAGTTTTCGCTTGCGCCTGCGCGATCGCATCCTTTGTGCTGAGGCGATTGGATACTTTACCATTTATATAAACGCTCCCACCGCCAGTTGTATCTAATGACTTAGACGGCATAGCAACTGGGACAATGATGGTATTTGCGGGCTGTTTTACCACCGAATGTTGACTGGCTAAATAGACTGCATTACGCGCTTTAACATCAGCGATTTGGTCATCAACCGACTTTCTCGCCGCCGCAATGCTGCGGTTCATAGATTCGCGCTGTGCCTTTTTTGCCAACCGATCAGCGTTTAAAGAGGACTGAAGCTTACCGAGGAATTGTGCCATTGCCGCATTGCGTTTGGCCTCCTTCAGGCGATTGGTCCAGTAATATATATCGTTGGTAAGATCTGATGCCTGCTTGTAATAGCTGCGGTTAAGCTGATCCAGCGAATCCGAAAGGTTCTGTTTAAAGCCACTAAGCGCCGTTACGAGCTGCGCCATGCGCTCAGGGTTCGGCTGACAAGAACTGTTGTTAACATTTTTGTAGCGATTGAGGGCGTCCAGACGCTGATCAACATCCTTTTCCATGCTAACTAGGTCGTCCCAAACATATTCCTCGAAATCGGTCATTGGTGTGTGCGTGGCGCTGATGCGATTGATGGAGGCGCCCATGTCACCCCAAAAATCGTCCAACACGTATTCGTATTTCGAAAGACGCCTTTCAATATCTGGATCAAAGTCCAAGGCCTTTTCAGCGTCAGTAACCGCCGCGACCATCTTGCTGCAGGTCTGCTGATCTCGCCCCTGGCTTGCAAACTGAACCAATTTGTCCGAGAACGGATCATTGCCCGTGGCCAATGCGGTCAGTGTTACCTCAGACTCAACCGTTTGCTCAACCATAAAGGCATCGACAGACCAACGGTAGAACGCCTCCTTAGGGAACTGCCCTCCGGTTAAAAGGTAGACACTGCGACGGTCAATATCTGACCACACATTAACGACGTACTGGTTAGCCGACAATTGGGTCATCACCGTTAACGGAAACAGCGGCGCGTCAGCGTCACACTGTCCAGACAACACCACCATCCCCTGGGTTTTACCCAGGCATTGCTGGTTGACGCTCAGCTGCCCATTAATAACAATCTCCTTCAGAGCCGGTAAGGTCAAGGCTGGCGCCTTCTGATAAGCTTGCAAATAGCTCTTTCCCGTCATGGCACTGTATACAAAGGCCGATTGCCCTTCATTGATCCAGGCATGACGTGGGCCCGTTGTTTCATATACGTTTGACTTCGTTTGTGTCGGCTTGAAAGGCCTCAACAACAAATTATCGGCATTGATTCCTCTACTCTTAAACAGATCGAACAGGGAGTATTCGCGGGTAAACAAGTCACGATCCGTTTTCCAAGAAGTCAAGCTAGTCAATTGCTCAGGGGCCGGCAGCACAAACTCAAACTCAGGCAGACCGCTTACCTCGGTGTAGATAGCACTTTTTTTGCCCGTAGCTGATGTCAATAAAATTTTCCGATCAGTCCATTCCGTGTTTGCCAGATAATCACGATATTCGTCAAACTTGTAGTAGTAAGTGTGGTAGCGGTTGATAAGATAACGTTTTCGAGTCAAAACGTTATCTGAGTCATAGCGCTCCTCAATTCCTTGTTTAAAGAGCCTAGCATTCGCACGGGTCTGACTGAGCCAGTGTTCTTTGTAATAAAGTGCAGAAAAGGCCCCTGTATAGACGGCGCGGCTGCTATCTTTGCCATACATAGTCAGACGCCCAATATATGGCATCGGCTCACCCTGATTCTTTTTCCAACGTAGCATATAGCCTGAATAAAATTTCCGACCCTTTATCCCCGGCGCCCCGGTCGTACCTCTATATACTTCAAAACGTGTTCCCGGCTCGGTGAGCAATAGGTCGTACTCACCCTTCCTACCTATCAACAGTAAACCGTCGCCCGCATTCTTGTACTGCGAAAGATCAATGCCATTCAAAGGCTGGAATAACGGGTCTTCATAGTTGATTTCTGCTGTGGCAGGAGCTGCCGGTAACGGGGCAGTAGCGGGCGATTTAGCTGCCGGTAACCCACCTGACGCCGCAGCGACCAAAGGCGTTGCACCATCATCCAGAATAGCCGCTACAATCTCACTCACATCGCCGCTACGCAGCGACGCCGGCATTTCCGATATCAAGCCACTCTGGCACAAAGCCGCGTCATCGGCATGATTACAGTCTTTCAAACGATCTGGAATAGACGAGGGTTTCAGGGCCAATGCTGCCCTGGCGATATAAGGCTCTACAAATGTGTATTCTTTCTTTACCTTGTCCCGAACTTCATCCCAAGACAAGGCCTCTAACTTGGGCTCATTACCAACAAAAAGGGGATCCGTACTAGTCCACGCCGCCCACTCACCGGCACCGCCGGCTTTAAGTGACAGCTCAGTTTTTCCGCTGTCCTTATCATAAAACGCGTTTTTTACAGCAAAGGAGTAATCCTGATTCGGCAACAGTTCGAGTTTGATTGCCTGCCCCGTCAGAAAATTTCCCACCATGACATCATTTAATTGCAATGCCAAAGTACTGGGGAAACCATTCAGAGCAATACCCATATCACCGCCAGCGTGAAGGTAATCCACAAAAAGATAGAGAGTAAAGACGTCGTCGTTTCGCTGTAAAAGAGCCTCGCCGTCTTGCACTGGAGATATTGCCGCCGCTGGCGGATAGGGAGATTTTTTGGTGGAGGACGAAATCGATTCGTCACCAGTAGTTGCGCATGCAGCAAGTACCGCGGCCATCATTAGGATGAAAATCCGATTTTTCATAGTCCTTCCCGTTAAATCTTTTGTACTAGCGCCATAAAGTAATTAGCACGCCATCTATATATGTTTTTACCGATCTAAATCGCCCATACCCACAAACTAAATTTACTGTTGGACAACTACATCGAAACCCTCAAGGTTCAATCTCAAAAACGAACAGAAATAAGTATTTTCATGGTGAAAACGACACTGTAGTCAGAATCACAGTAGAACCTGCTGACTGTTAGTTAAATGCATCTGACGCGAGGTTCAGTAAAGGGTACTAATATAGAACGAAGGCGTAAACCTTAGCGCAGCTGTTTTTTGCCAAAAAAATATCGATATCTGAGGCGCTATTCAAATATTAGCAACTCGAGCATGGCGACTTGGAACTCCAATCAACAAGCGCGATGCTATTGTGAGAAGCAACCGTTCGACGGTTACTTCAAGCAATCTATAGATTGCTTGAAGTATCGACCTCCCTAAATAGCGGAGTGAAATTTATCGAAAGTCAATCAGGCCCAACCGCTTCATTTTTTCCACTTCAATGGCGGCGCTGTATCTTAGTGGCAGCAAACATCGCAACGGCCTGGGCATCATTGAACAATCTGCCGATTAGCGACATCGCCAGCGCCTTGCATATATACCGCACAGTTATTCTGAATTGGGTAGCTACATTTATAAATTTTGCGCTTCACCCTTATATATCCAGGCATACCGTAATCCTTAGCAAGGTCCGCATCGCTCTCTGCTAACGCCTTCTGGCAATGCATCACGTAGCCCGACTTATCATCGTATTTCCACGCTTGTTTATAATAATCACTGGCATTCAAACAACCAGCTAACCGCGCTTGTTGCAGTAGGCCAGGCTCGAAAAGGGATGTCGCGTCATTAGCCAAGCTTTTATTGTGACCGGGCCCACGGCAGCGCCAATGGTCTTTTTTGGTGTCGTGCTCCCAGCAAAATGCGAGCGACTCGACAACAAGCTGATATTTTTCCGGTTGTTTTTCTTGCTCTTGCTTTCGCTGCTTTGCCAGCGCAACTTGTCTTGCAAAATCTGCCTCTCGCTCTTGCGCCTGCTGCTGTCGAGCGCGGTCGATTCGCTGCTGCTCTATACGTGCCTGCTCTTGTCGCGCTCGATCTCGTCGCTGCTGCTCTATACGTGCTTGCGCTTGGCTCTGCTCAGCTTGATAAGCCCTCTCTTCGGCTTCCCGATTCCTTTTCGCCTGCGCGTATTCGCGGTTTGTTCTATTAATTTGCTGCTGCAGGTTTGCGGAAGTTTCCTCAATACTAGGTACACTCGCATTAACGCGATCCAATGCTTGATACAAGGAAGCTGCCGCACTTGTTGATGGCCGATTAAGTTCTTCCTGCTGCAAACGTGCTATTTCTTGCCACTTCTCTTTCTTTCTTCGCTCTTCATCCCGCTCACGCTGCTCCCTTCTTTCTATCCTAGCAAGACGCCTCTGCCTTTCTTCTTGCTCTTCACGGCGCAATACAATGCGTTCATTGCTCAGACTCCGCCTTAATAAAGATACCTCCGCCTCCTGCTCCTTATTTACTGACAAGTCGTCCGCTGCGTGAATACTACGTTCAGCACACCTAAAGCTACGGGCTGCTATACACTCCCTAGCCTCATCCACCTGCCCTTGAAACTCAAGCTCATCCAACATGTCTAGCTGCTGTAATAATCTCATTCGACTTTCTGCATCAGCAGCTAAAGTAGGCAGAGAAAAAAATAGTACCGCTAAAACAATATACTTTCGAAACATAGCCTATTTATTTCCTAATTCTTTGTAACTATTAATATTATTTATAATCTCCGCCCAATAATATACAGCCGTCTTCACATCCGCCCACGCCTCTGGGTCTAATGACTCCAAATAAAGGTTGACCTGCTTCAACAACTTCGCTTTATCTTCTGCTTGACAGGATTTACGTGTCGATTCGCTTGCGAGCTCAAGCGAATCCGGAATGCCATCGCGGCGTTTGATAGGCTTAATTCTTTCTCGCAGGGGACCAAGTACACATTCTGAAAATGCCACATAAGACTCGGAACTCATACTCTGATGCATATGCGCTTCAATCTCCGCCACACCATACTTGCTAAAAAAATAGCCCATCTCGGCATTCATTATTGACTCGAATTTAACCAGGCTAAGTTCTTCGAGCAACAGCTGCGCTTCGAGTAGATATGCATCACTTTGCAGTCTAGCTATATAGCTTGTATTTTCTTGAACAGCGTTATCCCGCAAAATAGGATTAGTCGATAAATAATCACTAAGAGACGAGTATCTATGATCTTGCATAGCTTCATTAACAACGTCGAAGGCCTTGTTATAAATAGCTTCCGTACTGGCAAAATAGAAACCGCCCTCTTCCGCCAGCTCTAAATCGGTAAGTGCTGAAGAAGTAGCTATAGCCGTCGCTTGCAGTGCCTGGAAAAACGAATCTGGCCGCCAGTAAAGAGTCTGCAGTGACAATTCATCGGAAAAATTTGGCCACATTGCGGACAACGCCAACTGCATTAAGCTAGAACAATTGCGATGAGTGAATTTATAATCTCCAGCGAACCCCCAGTGAATTTCAGCCAAAGATCTAAGCATACCCTCCCGCTCTTGCTGGCTTAATTTTAAAGGCATGGAAGAAATATTGCGGAACTCGCTAATGGTGTATTTTTGATACACATCCATAAAGCTATTGGCGTAGAGGTAGGCTTTATAATCGCCGAACAGACCTTTCAAACGATTAATTTTTATATCATCAACATGGGCCATATACCCCAAGACTATGTGTTGATACAAATTAGCATCGCACTCCGCATCAGTACTATTTTCCTGCGGGCAAATAACCAGCCGAAGAGAAATATGACCAAATTTGGACATCATATTGTCATCTTTGCTGGCGAATACGACGTGAATATCTCGCAGCCGCTTTGGGTCAACATAAACAATATTATTCGCGGAGTAACGCGATAGCACATTGAACGGGATTGCCGTTTCGCAACTTACCTCTTTTTCATATAAATTATAGCGTGCCTGAAAATACTGATAATACAGTGGTTCTTTACATGCAAAGTCAGCCTTGGAGATATATCGAGCTAATACTGACCAATACACATCTTTAGCATCTAGATCATTATCACTAACAATATCTGCTAATTTTTCAAATCCAGCATCTTCTGACAAGCCTTTCAAATCAGCCTTATCAAAATTTTTCAACAACCATTGTTCTGCATTTAGGTCTGCTGCGGCCGCCATTTTTATTAAGATTTGGCGATCAACAGAAAGGGTAGAAAGATTGCGATCGAATTGAATAATCGGCATACCATTCTCAGCGGACAGAATGATATACAGTTGCTCTTGGGCTATCTGCGGCGATATCGAGCAGGCCGCACTGAGTAGAGCCACTAGGGAAAACGCGATCAGCAATCGCGCTTTCACGTAGATATAAGGCATAAAAATTACTGCTGTGCGTAGGCTTTGGCTACCATTGAGTTGGGTTTATCCCATACCGCTGCACGAGCATTCAATTCATTTTGTAATTGCCGATGCGTTGTGGCATTAAACGGTGCCGATACAAGGTCCGTTGCCAGCCCCACTGCCGTTACCACAAGTACGGTTGGTGAAAATGTCACTATTGAGGACGCAGCACTGGTATCTCCAGCCTTAGCATCCATACCAACCATTTTACCCGCAGCTATAAAACCGCTCAGATAAGCTTTACCGGATTGATAACCCCAAAGCTCTGCTTCAACTTCTTGTTTTCTCTTTTGATTCGCTTTAGCCAGAGCTTGCTGCACCTTTTCCTCTGCAGCCTTGGCCTCCCACTCAGCCGCTTTTTCACTACTTTTATCGATCCCTTTACCCTCACGGTAAAACTCTGCCATTTGTTGCATAGCAGCGATATCACCTTTTTTAGCTAACGCTAATACGCGACTGGTTTCTTGGTTTTCTAATACAGCAATAGCCTGCTCACGCTTTTGTTGCCAAAATTGCGCTTCGGCCTCACTTCTCTCTACCCCTTGACCTTGCTCATAAAGAGTTGCTAATTGCGCCATGGCGTCAATATCACCAGCCTCCGCGCGTGTCAAAATCGCCCTCGCCGCATTTTCATCTTGTTTATCTATGGCTTGACGAGACCAATATTCAGCGTTCTCTGCGTTTTTAACCAAGCCTAATCCTTTCTCATAGAAGTCAGACACTTGCTGCATGGCAGCGATATCACCGTCCTTGGCCTTCTGTAATGCTTCTTGAGCCTGGACCTTCGCGGCTTTTTGGTTTAACTGTGGAGATGCCAATACCACATTAACTATTTCCGGCCGGTTATCTCTTAGCATCAAGGTAGTTTCGAAAACTCGCTCACGCTCAGCGTCGACCGTTTTAACAACTCGGAGCGAAATCTCACCGGCGTCTAAGAATATATCCGCAGGACACTTGCCGTACGATTTACCGTTGATAAAAACAGCGGCATCGCTAGCAGAATCCTTGCATTTAACGCGCAATACAGATTCCGCACTAGCATATGAAATTGCAAACAGCGAAAAAATGAGGGGGATACTGCATTTATTTATTAGTTCTTTTACTGACATTATTTATACCATCTCAATACACGTCGATTTATGTTCAAGCAGACTTGTTATGCGCTCGCCTGATGATTAACCCAAGGAAAATCACACAACAAGATAGAATATGGACGTAAGAAAATTCCCAAAGGTGACAGAATTAATCACCGCAGGCTTGGCGTTAGAGCTCTGTGCGTAATTTAACGATTAATAAGGGAATGGGCCTCCCCAATATAGGGGAGGAGGCACTGAAAATGCGACTGCACAACGATCCAAGAACGAGCAGATGGTTGGTGGAGATCAAAAATCAGTCATTCAAAATTCCAGACTGTAGGACCGGGCTTAAATTGATGGCTTAGAATAGAGCCGCACTTACCTACTGCTGATTACCTCCAGCCTTAGTCAGGCCTGCCGCGCTACAGAGACATTCGTAACGGTAGGCACCCCAGGATACGCGAGCGCCATTAGGCCTATCCTTCGCATCACAAAGTTGTTCTTTCTTCTAACTAGATGGCGCCAACAGCCAATTAAGAGAACCTGTCTGTAAATTGTAGTTCCCCTCCAATACCGGGGCTCCACCTTTAATAATCGGCGTCGAAGGAGAAAAACAACACAGGGCGCGGAACAATGGCGCCCTGTGGTTTTAGAGGAGGGAAATTACAATAGCAAACGCCGTATATCCACCAGCAACTCACCCAGGTAGGTGAAGAATTGCCCGGCATCGACGCCGTTTATTGCGCGGTGATCATAGGATAAAGACACCGGTAGCATTTTGCGTGGCACAAACTCGCTGCCATTCCACTGCGGCTTAACGGCAAGTTTAGATACGCCCATAATCGCCACCTCAGGTGCATTTATAATCGGTGTAAAACCGGTGCCGCCGATGCTACCAAGACTAGAAATAGTAAAGCATCCGCCCTGCATATCTGCGGGTTTCAGTTTACGATCCTTGGCCTTTTGCGCTAACTCGGCAGACTCTGCAGCCAATTCCCACAGCGATTTTTTATCGACATCGCGAATCACCGGCACAACCAGGCCTGCCGGGGTATCCACCGCAATGCCAATATTGACGTATTTTTTGAAGATCATGCTTTCGCCGTCTGCACTTAGCGAGGCATTGAACTTAGGGTATGTACGCAGGGCCAGGGCCGCTGCCTTTAACAAAAACGGCAGTGGCGTCAGTTTTACACCGCGCTGCTCGCCCTCTTTTTTAACACTGGCGCGGAAGTCTTCTAGCTCACTAATGTCGACGTCATCAAACTGGGTAACATGAGGAAGATTCACCCAACTCCGGTGCATATTCGCCGCCGTGAGTTTGTGTAACTTGCTCAGTGCCTGCACATCAATCTCGCCGAACTGACTAAAATCTACTTCCGGGATAGCGGGGATCCCTGTGCCCGTCGACGCCCCTTTACCTGTGGCGAGATCTTTAACAAATTGCTGCAAATCTTCTTTTAAAATACGTCCGCGCGGGCCGCTAGGCGGCACCTGTTCTAACTCCAAACCAAACTCGCGGGCAAGCTTGCGCACTGCTGGGCCAGCGTATACATCGGCGTGACTAACCACAGAGGGTGACACCGGTGCAGTTGGTTTTGCTGCTGACGGTGGTGCAGAGGCTGCGACTGGCGAAGCCGGCTTTTCAGGCTCAGCGTCGGCTTGGGCAGGCTCTTCTTCCACCGCCCCCTCCTCCGCCGATGCCTGATACTCAATCTCTGCAATGGCTGTACCTTGCTTGGCGCTGTCCCCAGCTTTAATTGCCAGGGAAATTATTTTGCCGCTGTACGGTGAGGGAATCTCCATCGAGGCTTTATCTGACTCCAGTACAACTAAAGAGTCACCCTCACTAACTTCATCACCTTCGGCGACACAGACTTCGATTACTTCAATACCATCGCCACCGCCAATATCCGGCACTTTCACAGTCTCGCGCTGCAAGTCCGTCGACACTGTTTTTTCAGCACTAGCTGCTTTAGGCGCGGGACTCTCCTTCTCCCTCTCTTTCTCTTTCTCTTTCTCTTTCTCTTTCTCTTTCTCTTTTTCTGCGTCTGCATTCTTGTCAGCTTTTGCAGATTTAGATTCTGCCGAAGTTTGCTCGCTAGTATCTTGTTCCTCAGTATCTTGGGTAGCCGCACCAGCCTCTACTTCCAACTCAAGAATGACGTCCCCTTCATGCACGGTGCTGCCATCTTTAACACTAATACTTAGCACCTTGCCGGCCAGTGGCGAGGGAATTTCCATCGACGCTTTGTCCGACTCCAATACAATCAACGAGTCTTCTTTCGCGACTACATCGCCAACTTTTACACATACCTCGATGACGTCGACATCTCCGCCACCCACATCAGGAATTTTTACCGTTTCTTTAGCCACAAAAAAATCCTTATCAACGATTAGCGAGAAAGCGGATTGATTTTATCCACGTCTAAACCAAAGGCCTTGATGGCTTTGGTCACTTCGCTCAAAGCAATTTGGCCATCATCAGCCAAGGCCTTTAACGCCGCAATCACAATATATTGCCTATCCACTTCAAAGTGTTGACGAAGCTTGGCGCGGGTATCTGAACGGCCGTAACCGTCAGTACCCAATACGACATAACGCGCCTCTATATACGGACGCAACTGCTCGCCATAGGACTTAATATAATCTGTTGCGCAAACTACCGGTCCCTGCTTGCCGCGCAGCAGTTCGGTCACATAAGGCACACGCGGCTCACTCTCTGGGTGCAGCATATTCCAACGCTCACAATCCAGACCATCACGACGCAACAGATTAATACTGGTTGCGCTCCAGATATCCGCCTCAACCTTATAATCCGCTTTTAGGATTGCCGCAGCCGCTTCAACTTCCCGCAAAATAGTACCGCTACCCATCAACTGCACTTTTAGTTTCGGCTTCTTAACCGTCGATGCGGTAAGGCAATACAAGCCTTTTACAATGCCCGCCTCGCAGCCTTCCGGCATATCCGGGTGACCGTAGTTTTCATTCATAACGGTGACGTAGTAAAAGACATTTTCCTTGTCTTGATACATGCGCCGCATGCCATCTTGAATAATCACCGCCAGCTCATAGGAGTAGGTAGGGTCGTAAGACACACAGTTTGGAATCATATTCGCCATTAAATGACTGTGCCCGTCCTGATGCTGAAGGCCTTCACCATTCAAGGTGGTCCGTCCCGCTGTGGCGCCAATCAAGAAGCCCCGCGCCTGGGAATCACCCGCAGCCCAAGCAAGGTCCATAATCCGCTGAAAGCCGAACATAGAATAAAAAATATAAAATGGAATCATCGGATAGTGATGATTGCTATACGACGTCGCCGCTGCCAACCACGCTGAAAACGCGCCAGCTTCGGTGATGCCTTCTTCTAAAATTTGGCCCTGTTTATCTTCTTTGTAGTACATGACCTGATCGGAGTCGTGCGGGGTGTACCGCTGGCCCTGCGAGGAATAAATCCCGAGCTGGCGGAACATACCTTCCATACCAAAGGTACGGGCTTCATCCGGCACAATGGGGACGATCCGAGAACCAATTTCCTTGTCTTTTACAAGACTGGATAAAATACGCACAAAGGCCATGGTAGACGAAATTTCGCGCTTGCCCGTGGCTTTTAGCTGCGCGCTAAAGGTCTCTAGCGCAGGTGTTGTTACCGCCTGAAAATCAGCTTGGCGCGCGGGTAAAAAACCGCCGAGCTTTTCGCGGCGCTTGCGCATATAGACCATTTCAGGACTGTCTTCCGCAGGACGATAATAAGGTACGGATTTCAAATCGTCGTCGCTGATTGGCACGCCAAAGCGGTCGCGGAATTTTTTAAGTTCTTCCAAATCGAGTTTTTTGACTGAGTGCGCCTCGTTTTGCGCTTCACCGCCTTCGCCCAAACCGTATCCCTTTACGGTCATCGCCAACACAACGGTGGGGCGACCTTTGGTCTCCATTGCCTGCGCGTAGGCTGCATACACCTTATAAGGATCGTGACCACCGCGATTGAGATACATAATATCTTCGTCAGAGAGATCTTTGACCAACTCCAATAATTCAGGGTATTTGCCAAAGAAATGCTTGCGGGTATACGCACCGCCATTGGCTTTGTAATTTTGTAACTCGCCGTCTACCACTTCGTTCATACGGCGACGCAATAAACCAGTCGTATCTTTTTCTAATAATTTATCCCAGTGACGCCCCCAAATAACTTTGACAACATTCCAACCTGCGCCGCGGAAAACCCCTTCCAGCTCCTGAATAATTTTGCCGTTACCGCGCACCGGCCCATCCAGCCGCTGCAAATTACAGTTCACAACAAAGATCAGATTATCCAAACTTTCACGGCCAGCCAGCGCGATAGAACCCAACGATTCTGGCTCGTCACTCTCGCCGTCACCCATAAAGCACCAAACCTTGCGATCGCCGTGATCAACCAAACCACGGCTCTGCTGATACTTCATCACGTGGGCTTGATAAATCGCCTGAATCGGTCCCAAGCCCATGCTCACTGTTGGGAACTGCCAGTAATCTGGCATTAGCCAAGGATGTGGGTACGAAGATAAGCCATTGCCATCAACTTCACGCCGGAAGCCATCGAGCTGCTTCTCATCTATTCGGCCCTCTAGGTAGGAGCGCGCGTACATGCCAGGTGAGCTGTGGCCCTGATAGTAGATTAAATCGGCCTTTTCACCGCCACGGAAAAAGTAGTTAAAGCCCACATCGTACAAGGTTGCCGATGAGGAAAAGCTCGAAATATGACCGCCCAACCCCTCGTTATTGTCATTGGCACGCATCACCATCGCCAAGGCATTCCAGCGAATCATCGAGCGAATTTTGCGCTCCATAAACAAGTCGCCCGGCATGCGACGTTCATTATTGGGTTCGATGGTATTGCGAAAAGAGGTGGTAATTGCGGAAGGAAGTTCAGTACCCGCACGTGTCGCGTGCTTGGCGAGTCGTTTCATTAAAAATGCAGTACGCGCGCGACCACCGTTTTTAAGGACACCATCAAGGGCTTCAAGCCATTCTTGGGTTTCTTGGGGATCGAGATCTTCACGCAAATCTTGGTCTTGATACATACACAGTCCTTTACCAATACAGTGGGCTGTCTAGACCAGCAAGCATGATGCTTGGATGTGCTCCGCTTACAACTGATTCACCGGAGAGCGATCAGCTCCGTGTGTTTAAAATCAGCCTGTGAGTGACGGTTATCACCTGGCCCAGTTGGGTTAAGCACAGGCCTTTTGAGCCTGCGAACACCCGAATACAGGGTTAATTCCATCGCTCAAGGTCTGGTTTACAGACTTTGAGCGATGGAAATTCTCACAGCTTTTCAACCATAAATCAACTAAATGTAACTATTTATTATATGAATAAATTATTAAAACATCATCATAGAATCTATCAAAAACAACGGCTTACGCCCAATGTCACAGCAACACCCCGTCACTCAAAGCGATAAAACGGCAGTGCTTCTTTAAATTGTGCAGGCTCACCACTAGGCTTGCCCTTTGGCTGTGATTGCGGCCACTTACCGGCGTTATAGACCAAAAGTGCGCGTTGTGCCGCGCCCAGATCCCGCTGAGTGACCGCCAACCAATCTGCATAGCTCAAATCAGTTAAGGCCTGAACCAATAAATCTCGACTATTAAATTTCAGGTAGTCATCCAATAAATCCTGCCAGTGACGACTGGCCGCATCCCATAAATTTTCAGGCTGCTCTGCAAGGCGCAGCAACAATCCCGCTTTATGCTTTTCAAAACTAGCTTCATCAACCCCGGTCTTCAGCCACTGCTGAATATAGGCGTTGATCTCAGCCTGCACCGATGCGGGATCCATTACCGGCGACTGCACTAAAAAGATCATCCCCGCCACTTCTCGCTGGGGATAAACGCTGGCGCTCACCACATAACCTAACTGCTTTTGAGTGCGCAGTTGATGATAAAAATCCGCGCTCAACATTTGCGCACTCAGGCCCATTGCCACCCTCGCCTGCAGACCTTTTACTGCGCTCTGAACATAGAGCAGTACCGCGCTATCATCGTGTTCAGCGTCGATTTCCCGCACGACCGTACCCACCGGAAGATGACTTATAAACTGCGACGGAGAACGCCTTTCCGTTACCGTCGGCAACGTCGTGGTCACTACCTCTGCCAACGACCTGGCGTCGTCTTCACTAAAGTTGCCGTCGACCATCATCCGCAAATGCAACTGCCCCATCACTGCCTGCGCATGATCAGCAACTGCCGCCATCGTCGCGGCTTTGGTTGCGGCTTCGTGGGCCTTTAATCCAGGGTTTTCAAGATTCAACATCCGCGGTAATTCAGCCACAACTTGTTGATACGGTGATTGGCGCGCCGCATTCTCAAACTGGCGCAGGCGCTGCGCTTTTAAGCGCTCAAAACGATCTTGCTGCCATTCTGGCTTTTTCAATACCGCCAGCAATTCGCGCAGCAGCTCACCCTGCTTTTGATTGAAGCCACCCACGCTGATTTGAATTCCGCGCCAGCCTACCGACACGTCAAAATCCAGGCCCGCCAATTGCGCCGGGTAGGCAAGTTCATTGAGCTGGTCTTTCACCATCCGCAGCCACAAATCACTTTTCGCACGCCGATCAGCATCGGCGACCACCTCCTCGGATTCAAGCAGCAGATACACTCTGCCCTTTGGCAACTCAAAAATATCGTCGGTGTTTAACCACAACTCCAGCGGTGCATCGGCGAGCAGTTTGGGGCTTGCCGAACCATCACCTTTTTTGAGCGCAAAGTCAGAAGCAATAAAATTGTTCTTAGCGGGCAAATCTAATCCCTTTGTACTCACGGGTATCAGGGCAGTCAACTGCTCCGCTGTCACCTCCCGCACACCGTAATTAACTTGATAGCGGGGAATTTCAATATCTGCATTTACGCCTGGTGCAACCAGACTAATAAAACTATTTTCCGGCGTCATTTCAGCCAAAAACTCTGCAAGTAACTCAGGACGATACTCATCCATTAAGTATGGGCCGCGCAATAACTCTTGCGCTGGATAGCGCTGCAAACCCATAGACAACTGCACAACTTCGTTAATTGCGGCAGGCTGTGCTCGAAACATAAACTCCTGCATCGCCAACCCTGCTTGCTCCTCAAAACGCCAAGCCTCCACGCCCTTAAGACGCAACTCAGCAATGCTTTGATATACCAAACCGACAATCTCATCGACATGCTTTTGCCCGGACACCGTCAAGGCCACATCGACACCAAACAGCGCGCCCCCCTGATAATCAAAACTCTGCCCTGCGCTTAAGCTGTCAGCCCAGCCCCGCGCTTTTAGAACGGACAGCAAACTACCGCTGCCTTCGTGGCCAAGAATATTACCAATGTAGTTAAGTGGCTTGTTGTGCCAGTATTTTTCCGCGTCTGGCACCGGGAAATTTATGGATAGCGAACGACGATTTTGCACCGGCTGAATATTCACCCAACGCGGCA
>TARA_R110002073_G_scaffold26232_1_pt1 | contig 19936 bp, 17 predicted proteins | sample TARA_R110002073 | Tara Oceans TARA_R110002073 (sample SAMEA4397174) | marine metagenome | biome: Polar Biome; feature: [DCM] deep chlorophyll maximum layer (ENVO:01000326); material: water (ENVO:00002006), including particulate matter (ENVO:01000060) such as... | depth 40 m
TCCAACGCAATTTGAATCCCATCCGGCAATCAATATCAAATCGATCGTTTTGTGTTGACACCAATGCTTAGGGCCAGAGTACACAGCATTGGGCGAACGCCCCCGAACGCGAGGTGGTTTACCCTCGCGTGACATGCAAGTGACCAAATGGATTCAGCTCTTCAGCGGCACGCGGATCGGTCGCGTGCTTGCAAATGGAAGTCGCGTGATTACCAACCCAAACCGTAGCCGCGGTTACCCAATCCACCGATGCCGACGCCACGTCCGATACCGATCGAAATGCCACCAGATCGGTAACCGGGATTGCCGTAGTAAGAGCGGCCGAAGTCGCCGTACCCACCGTAGCCCCGATATCCACTGTAGTTTCGGTATCCGCCGTAGTCTCGATATCCACCGTAGTCTCGATATCCACCGTACCCACCATAGCCGACGCTGACGCGTGGCGATCGGTAATTGGTATAGGCCGAGGTGCCATAGTAGGATCGAACCGGTGCCTGGTATACCGCTCGGCTTCCACAACCGTCACGATGATGGCGATGGCCGAACGCGCTGGCTTGTCCCGACATCACAACCGAGCTGACAAGAACGGCGGCAGACAACATAAGAGTGCGAATCATTGATTCTTCCTTTGCATCCATGGGGAGTGTTTATTTAACAGAGAGAAATTATCTCGTCGCCGCAGGGTTCGCCAAACGTGCGACAGGATTTCGCAAATAAGAATGCATCTACTGTGCCAAAAGAACACCGCATACCAGTCGTGACAGCTTTTGCGGAGAACGTGAACTCATCTATTCTCGTCAGCGTTGTCTCGGAGGTCGAGCTGATCGCTTGGCCACCACTTGCGCAGGTGCTGAACGCGTAGGACAAAAGCGATGCAAATCGCGATCTACTTATTGCTTAACGCATGCGAGATCAACTGCACGCCGTAAACAATCGTAGCCGATCAAAGCCACGTAATTGCAGGCCGTGACCAGTAATGCAAGCATCACAGTTGCTCAACGCTTTTTACCAAGCTCTTCGAGCAAGTCGGTTTGCACTTGTTGTATTTCAAGCAGTCGTTGCCACTGATGGGTCAGCAACAAGTCGAGCTTAGAATGCAGATGGCGGATTTCGAGCTCGGCCTTCAAGTTGACAAGATAGTCGTTCTCGGATCTCAGTCGGTCTTTGCTTTCTTGGCGATTCTGGCTCATCATGATCACGGGCGCCTGGATCGCAGCGAGACACGAGAGGACCAAATTTAGCAGGATAAACGGAAAGGGATCGAACGGTTTGCTAAGCATCGCGATCGAATTGATCATGATCCAAATCGCTAACACGCTGGCAAACAGGATGATGAAAGTCCAACTGCCTCCGAACGAAGCGACGCGATCCGCCAACCGCTGGCCCAGGGTGGATTCGTCATCGACCGTTTCGTTCAAATTCTGAGTCAGGATGTCGTGTTCACGCAGACTCTCGATCACCTCTTTTTCAAGTGCGCTCAGCTCTCCCTTTTCTTCCAACAACACGCCCTGAACATACAGACTGCGGTAGCGGTTCAAGTCATTGTGACAGATGTAGGTGTCGCCGTTCCAATCGGGATGATCCGCGGCAATCAGGGCTGCCATCGCGGGGCGAACCAGTCGGCTGGGCGATACATCCGCAAGTGCGAATTGCTTTTTGCAGACAGAACAAGTGACATGAACATGATTTCGCATGAGACGGATTTCACAAAAAGAAATGAATGGATTCGCCACACGGCCCGCAATCAACAAGTCCGAATGTGGAATTTTGGTCGCCCCTCGATGTCCGCAGGCTGCGGACATTGCCCATTTTTTCCTGCTTCAACAGAGCGTGACTTTTGTTGCCACCAATCCACTATTGTAAAACACCGGTGGGCGGAATGTGCTGGCTGTGACGTTAGCGGATGGATTCAAATTGGCCGCACGATCCCGCCTGCGAGAGGTTCGCGACTAAACCTGAATCTAGTTCAGCCGCATCGCAGCTGTTACGATTGAATTAATGAACTCGTTACCGATTCCTCCACTGCCACCGCGACTGAGTTCGTGTCCATTTCCGCCTTATGCGTTTGTCCCGGGGATGCATCCGCATCCTGTTTCCGGAGTCGGAGGGCATCGTTATCGATGTGACGAGGATGCGGGGTTACAGAATTCTTCAACGTTTCATCAACTGCACTTTCTGGCGCTCGATCTACTGAACCATGGCTACTACTGGGAATCGCACGAGGCGTGGGAGACGATCTGGACGGCAGCGGAACCGACGACGACACGAGCCGCGGTCGTAAAAGGCCTGATAAAGCTTGCCGCCGCGGGTGTCAAAGCGCGGCAAGGAAGTTCAATCGGCGTTCGGCGGCACTCCGAGCGTGCCGCCGCGTTGTTTCTGACCTGCCAGCGGGATGTGACGTTTGACGATCGGGGCGAATTCGGAATCATGGCCGGGCAGTTGTCGCAAACCGCTCTGCAATTGGCAGCCAACGCCGAACAGATCATCGATACGAGCGTGTGTCCCGTTCGCCGAGTCTTGCCGTTTGTGATCATTCCAGACTTTGCACTCCCTGTGGCGAAATCATGATCCGAATTCGCATTTGTTTTAGCTGCATAGCAGGACATTGTGCCTGAGTGCTGCTTCGGCGAAGCGAGACCTACGGAATCGGGAGTGCAAAATCGATTTCGACTCAGAAGGGCGCGCCGCCCACTTTCGCAACGAATCAGTGCAGACCGTAGCGGCCCATTTTGTAGTGCAGCGTGCGGACGCTGACGCCGAGTGCCTTGGCGGTTCGCTCGCGATGCAGGTCACACGCTTGCAACGCCAAGTGAATCGTCTCACGCTCGCAGCCTTCGACTGCCTCGGCCAACGAGCGAGGCAACGTCCGCTGCGTGCCTTCTTTTCGCGTCAATTCGGCCGGAAGTTCTTCGCTATGAATCACATGGCCGGTGTGGGTGACAACGATACGTTCCATCACGTTGCGAAGTTGTCGGACGTTTCCAGGCCAATGAGCCGCGACCATCGTATGCATCGCCTCGGGGGAGAGCCGTTTCGCCGGTCGGCCGTGTCGTTTGCAAAAGTGTTCTAGGAAATGTTCGACCAGTAGCGGAATATCCTCACGACGGCCACGCAGTGGAGGCACTTCGATCGGAATGACATTCAAGCGATAAAACAAATCTTCGCGGAAGGATCCTTCGGCAATTAAATCTTGGACGGTGCGATTGGTGGCCGAGACAACGCGTGCATCCGCATGCAGCACCTCTTCGCCGCCGACGCGGGTGAACCGTTTGGATTCGAGTACCCGCAGCAGATCGACTTGGCTCTTGGCGGACATCTCCGTCACTTCGTCCAAGAACAGCGTCCCGCCCGCAGCCTGTTCGAAGCAGCCCGGTTTTTGTCGCGAAGCACCGCTGAAGGCCCCTTTTTCGTGGCCAAACAGTTCGCTTTCCAACAGTGTTTCGGGCATCGCTCCGAGGTTGACTGCAACAAATGGCCCATTGCTGCGATCGCTGAGGTCGTGCAGTGCATGGGCCACCAATTCCTTACCGGTGCCGCTTTCGCCTTGGATCATCACCGTGGCTTCGGTCGCGGCCACTTGGCGAATGTGCTGGAAAACGCCTTGCATCGCTGCACACCCGCCGATGATGTTCGAGATTTCGCCTGCACTGGCGAGCTGCGTTCGCAGTTTCTGGTTCTCCATCCGGAGCTGGTGGTACTCGCGTGCCTTGCGGACTTGTTGGCGAACCAGATTCAAGTCGAGCGGTTTCAAGATGAAATCAAAGGCACCCGCATGCATGGCTTCGACCGCCATTTCGACGGTGCCATGCGCGGTGATCATGATGACCGCGGTCTGTGGCCGCGAGAAACGAATTTTTTTAAGAAGTTCAATGCCAGTGATACCGCAGTTCAGCCGCACATCGGCGATGACAAGTTGGTAGTTGGATTGTTCAAATTTCGCCAAGGCCTCGTCGGCGTTCTCGGCCGTGTCGACCACGTCGGCTTCGGCTGCCAGACCGCGGGCAAGTCCGGAACGAATGTTGGGCTCGTCGTCAACGATTAGTAAAGTGAATGCATCCGAGTTCATGGGCTTCCTTCCATTGGCAACATGACCGAAAACTCGGTTCCGGTCGGGCCTGTGCAAAAGTCGATACTGCCGGCGTGTTGGCGAATGATTTTGTCACATAACGCTAACCCCATCCCGGTTCCTTCGTTGCGGGTGGTGAAGTAGGGATCAAAAATCTGCGATTGAATCTCAGACGGGATACCATTTCCGGTATCGGTGACATCAATACGGAGGAAATCGTGTTTCTTGCTCAAACGAAATCGCAAGGTGCCTCCCTGTGGCATCGCGGCGAGGGCATTGAGGGCTAGGTTCAGCAGCACTTGTTCGAGGCGAACAGAATCGGCTTCGATCGCACCAAGTGATTCCGAAGGCAGATCGACCTTGACCGTGACGTTTTGTTTTTTGGTTTGCGGATGCAGGAAACGAACGAGCTTTTCAATCAAGGTGGCGACATCGACCCAGGAACGACCGAGTTCGTTGACCGATGCATAATTGCGGAAACTGTCCAGCACGTTGGTAATGCGAGCCACCTCGGTGTGAAGCACATTTAGCAATTCTTGGGTCTCGCCATCGTGAGTGTCGTCGGCCAGTCGCTCGCACAACAGTTGGATGTGTAATGAAAGGGCGCTAAGCGGGTTCTTGATCTCATGCTGCAATCCTGCGGCGAGCGAACCAAGTCCCATGTAACGTTCCATTCTTCGCAACCGCTGCTCCATTAACACACGCTCGGTGACATCGCGAATATGAATGACCGTTCCGATAGCTTCGTCTCGCTGATTTTTGAGTCGGGTACATCCCGCACGTAACGTTTGTTCGTGGCCATTTCGGTTGATCGTATAGTCGCGATCACGGATCGCGGTTTGACGCAAATTGACTTCGTTGCAAATCGATTCGAGTAATGAATGCTCGGGACCTGCCTCTGACGGCGTCATCCCCACTCCTTCGTTTTCGCCCAACCCCAGCAGTTCACGGCCGCGCGGATTCAAACTTGTCATCGTGCCGTTTTGATCCGTCGTAATGATTCCTCCATCCATGCTGGCACGGATATCGGTCGCTAGCACTTGAGCATCTCGCAACGATTGTTCGCTGGACAAGTAGCCGCGAACGACGAGGGCAAAGGCAATTGCTGTGCCAATGATGTTCAGCACCAACAAAAACGAGAGCTTGCTTCGCAGTCGCAGGTCGCCTGATAGTTCTTCGGCAACCGCCATATCGCTCTCGGGCAGATGCTGGATGATGCGTGCTACGATTTCCTGTTCACGCGCGACATCAAACAGAATCCAAGTAGTGAGTGTCAACGCGATCAGACTGAAGACCGCTAAACTGGCCGCAAAACGCCGCACACCGCGTCCGTCGGGTACGGCAAACATCGTCGGGTTCGTCTGATTCTGAGGCATGCTGGGGCGATTCAGTGGATAGGAAAATGAAGCAATCTTCGTCATGACCGTAGGCGGCTCGATCCGTGATCACGCCTTGACGAAGTCTTTCAAAATTGCGGAAATTTCGCAATGAGCCTGCTAAAAACCTAGCGGTTCCGGTTCTAAGGCGACCGCGATGTGCAATGAATTGCAGTTGTAATGCACACGATTGCAGTCCCGCCGTGACGCTGCTGTGATGCCAGCAACCTGTGTTATAGTGTGTCAGTTAATGTAGCCGACCCGCTTGTCTTTGCATCTCATTCGCGTTTGGATCATCGTTGGTTTGTGCGATCAGATCGATGGCTAGCTGGCAAGAGGGGGGGCGTGGATGCCGACTAACACAGCGAATTACCGTTTTTATGACCCAACTCCAATCCACCCCATCGATTCGTGAATCCGGTCGCAACGCGGCTGGCAGTCTGATTGAAATCGGGGTGGTTGTCGCGGGACCGCTGGACGCGGTGGATTCTCAGGCGGCGAAGTTGGCAGTCGAACAGACCGACGCGCGTCTTTCGGAGTTGTTTCCGTCGTTTCGTTTCAATTTTTTCGAAATCAAACGTCCCGAGTTGGCCGGGACCAGCATGAGTGTGAGTGGGCGTGTCGAGCCCAGTTTGTTGCTTCAACAAGCGGTGGAAGAACGAGATTCTCGGCACTGGGATTTTGCATTCGTGTTGACTGCTGCCGAACTTGTCGGCAACTACTCGCCTTACTGCTTTGCTGCCCTGAGCCGACCCTTGGACACCGCGATTATCTCGATGTCACTGATCGATCCTCAGGCGTTAGGTGTCGAGGCGAATCCCGAGGAAAGGATCGAGCGGATTGCCCGACGATTGAGCCGGTTGATGCTGCACAGTATCGGCCATTTGACCGGGCTGGCCAAAAGTGATCATCCGAATGATCTGTTGTATCATCCGCCTAACGCGCAAGCACTTGACTTGATGGCGGGGATCGACAAAGAGAGTCTCGCGCGTCAACGCGCGGCTCTCGCCGAAATCGCGGATCAACGACTCGAAGAAGGCGCTGGACGCCGTTTAGCGTATCCCACCTTTGCCCTTCGGGCTGCATGGATCAATCGTAAAGAGATTTATCAAGCGGTCTGGGCCGCTCGCCCGTGGCAGTTTCCCCAGCGGCTAAGTCGCTTGACCATCGCCGCGTTTTCGACGCTCGCGGTTCTGTTGATGACCGCCGAAGCTTGGGATTTGGCGCTTGCTCAAGGCGCCGGCAACGTGTTTGTGTTGTTGGCGATCACCATGTTATCGACCACCGTCTATGTGGTGCTCCGCCAACAATTGTTGGTGCGGCGTGGGACACGGCGGAGCGAACAGTCGATCGTCACCTCGGCCGCAGCGTTCGGAATCGTCTTTGTGGGGATGGCGACGACGTGGATGGCGTTGTTTGTCGTGGGAGTGATCTTGACGCATTTTTTGTTTCCCAATGCGTTGATTGCCACGTGGGCAGCATCGACGATTGACAACGCACGCCAATTGAACTCGATCGATCGTCCTCACATGGCCGTTTTCGCCGCGTCGTTGAGCTTGCTGATCGGTGCTCTGGGGGCCAGTTTCGAGTCGCAACACTATTTTCGACACATTATCTTCGTCGACGAAGAGATCTAAGGGAGGCCGCATGGCATCGCGGTGGGCACGACGACGATTGTCTCAACTCTCGGATCCCTCGGTTCTTTCGGTTCCCTCGGTTCCCTCGGATCCCTCGGTTTGATGCCATGGGGGGACAAGATGGCATGCGTTTTGCCCGATAGGTTCCTGTTGACGCGGGCAACTACAACGGCATGTCCCTCGTCCCTTCGCGTCATCGTCCCCTCGCGTCATCGTCCTCTCCTGCCATCGTTTTGGATGGCGATCGTCTTGAAGGGCCAGTGTCTCGGAGGGCCATTGTCTTGGCGAGTTCGCGTGACGCATCTCGAACGTGTCCATTCTCAATCCGATCCAGTCTCAAACAGATCCACAAAAAATGAATTCACGAAAAGCAATTATCACGGGTGGCAGCACCGGAATTGGGCGTTCCACGGCGATCTGTTTGGCACGAGCGGGCTATGATGTCGCGATCACTTACGTGACCGGTGATGACGAAGCGAAGCAAACCGCCGCCGAAATTGAATCGCTCGGACGCCGCTGTATTGTCAAACAACTCGATCTATCGGACCCCGAATCGGCCAATCCTTGTGTGGACGAAATGGCGGACGAATTGGGTGGATTGGATGTGATGGTAAGTAACGCGGGGATGATGGTTCGGCAAAAGATGCCGAATCTCGATCTGGAAACGGCTTACAAGATTTTCAATGTCAACGCCTTCGGCGCCATGATGGCGATCCAACGCAGCATCAAACACCTGTTGCCGGGCGGATTGGAAGGACCGCCGCGTGAAACGCCTGGACGGATCATTGTGGTCACCAGTGTGCATGAAGTGATCGCGAATCCCAGCGACACGCTCTACACGATGACCAAACATGCTCTGGGCGGAATGGTCAAGTGTTTGGCGTTGGACCTGTCGCCGCTAAATGTCACGGTCAACTCGGTGGCACCGGGTGAGATTGCAACACCGATGAACGATATGGGCCCCGAGGACATTGCGAGTTCCAAACGGCCCGCGATCCCGGTTCGCCGGCCCGGTTATCCGGATGAAGTCGGTGCGGTGATTGAGTTCTTGGCAAGTGAGAAAAGCGGGTTTGTAACCGGAGCACGCTGGACGGTTGATGGAGGGTTCGAAGCGGCCGCACCGATGGCGGCTTCAGGATATCGCGAAGCGTATCTGAAAAACTCGTAGACTCTGCACGTGAATCTGAAAACGCCGGCGCACTGGCCGTTCATCAGCCAGGTCAACCGATCAGCGACCAATGATGAGTTAACCCACGGTGGGAATGAGCCAATTGAGCATCGGATGTAAATTTTTTTGATCTGGCACACCGCTTGCGTGAATGGCTTGATCGCGATGAGTCAACGGCGTTTGGTTGCAATGGGTGCCGACGTCCGTAGAACTCGCCGCTATCAGTTCAAAGAAGAACCTCCCACCCTCAATAAGTTTAGGAACGAGAACGATGAAACTTGCAATTTCCACATTGGCACTGTCGGTTTGTTTGGCGGCCGCCGGATGCAACGACAGCGTGTACGACGAGCAAGCCGACGCTGTCCGCGACAACACTCAAGAGTATGCGTCGGATATTCGCGATGAATCGCAATCCACCGCCGAGGCGATTCGCGACGAAAGCCAGCAAGCTGCTGAAAACATTCGCGACCGCTACGAGTCGGCTAAGCCAGCGGTCGAAGATAATGCCGAAGAGCGTGCCGACGCTATCGAAGATCGCGGTGAAGCAAAAGCCGATGCGATCGAAGAGCGTGGCGAAAACAAAGCGGATCGAGTCGAGTCGCAAGGCGAAGAGAAAGCGGACCAACTCGAAGAACTTGATGACGACGATGCTGTAGAAGAAATCGAGTAAACGTTCGACTCGGTAAGCCACACGCAAGTGATTGACTCATTTGCCTAAATTGAAAACGCGTAGCGATAATCGCTACGCGTTTTTTTTGTGGGATAGGGTTGCAGTCTGTCTTTCAAAATGTTTCGCAAATGACATGAACCCTCCGTTGGCGTTTGGGCCGTTCCGTTAGAGATTTACTGGAATAGGCGTAGGTTGGCCAGCTTTGGAGGTAGTGGACGAGGTTACGAGTCCCAGCGACTGAGTGACACGACGGGACTCGTAGCCTCGTCCACTACATAGAAAACACTTCACCCGCGTGATTTGTCACAAAACTCGAATGTTACTGAGCAAGGCTTACTGGGCGAGGCTGCCACCGTCGAGAATTTGTTGTCCCACAAAAAGATAGCGGGGTTTGCCGCCACGACGATCAAGTCGATACAAGGCCGCACTTCGTACGTCCGATGACTCCGCCATTCGCTCGCCTCCGAGAAAACGAAGCGTTGCGATACTGAACGCTAACCAGACAGATCGGGGCACTTTATCGACCTTCGAGCACGGCTGTACCAAACCATCATACGGTCCGCCAATAAATTCGATCTCTTCTTGGTTGATTCGGACGTCGACATCACCGCTCGTGACACTCGATCGACCGCGAAAAACGTGCTCCAGCATTCGCTGGAAAAATACTATCACTCGCATTTGGGTCCCCCCGGACAACGGTGGTGTTAGTAGGGTTCCTATCCAGCCGGATTTCCTTTCCGGGGTCCCCAACCCAAGCGAATGTCTGATGCAAGCAACCTGAATGTAGGGTGAACCATTCTCAATCCTTGGTTACCCAGAACGAAGCAATCAATGTGCCTTTGACAAGCGGATTTGTGGCGACAAATGAAAAAGGATGGGAGTCGCCGAGAATCGCTCCGCTAATGCTCGGTTAAGTCGCCGTTGGATGCTCATTGACCAGCACGACTTTGCCTTGATCGACTCCGTTTTCAACACGTTGATGGGCGGCGGCAGCATGAGCCAGGTCGAAACAGCTATCGATGGTGATGGTCAATTTGTCTTGTTCGTACAAATCGATCAGGATGCGAAGGTCATCACCGCACGGTTTTGCCAACATCACCGTCCCCGACTTGGAAAGCGGCCACGTGACCAGCGTCATCAGCATGCCTTTGACGTCCGGTTCGGTTGACACATAGCGTCCGCCGGGGTTCAACACATCACGCGACTCGAAATAGCCCGATTTTCCCGCAGCGTCAAAAATGAGATCCCAGCGTTCGCTTGATTCGGTAAAGTCGACTTTCTCGTAGTCATAGAAATGATCGGCTCCGAGTGACATGCAAAACGCTTCGTTGTCGCCACTGGCGACCGCATCGACGTGACATCCGAAGGCCTTGGCAATCTGCACCGCGAACATTCCAACGCCTCCACTTGCACCGTTGACGAGCACGTGGTCGCCCGCTTCCATATTGCCATGGTCTCGTAACGATTGCAGTGCGGTCGTGCCGGCCAATGGGATGGCGGCGGCTTCTTCGATCGTCATCGAGTCGGGGATCTTTGCAGTCACGTCGATCGCACAGACCGCGTAATCAGCGAGCGCACCGCCGCGGGCATGATCGAGAAACGCGATCACACGATCGCCAGGCGAAAAGGGGGCGTCGTCGGCACAGTCGGCAATCACTCCGGCGACATCGTATCCCGGAACGCGTGGGAATCCGCCTGGCAGCAACCCTTTCATTTCTCCGCTGCGAAGCCGATAGTCGATCGGATTGACGCTCGACGCCAATACCTTGATCAATACCTGGCCGGGAAGCCGACGAGGGATCGGATGACTCGCCAAATGCAGCACTTCGGCGTCGCCGTAATCATCGTAGACCACCGCACGCATGGTTTGATCAGAATGAGGAGCAGTCAAAACAGTGGATCTCCCTAGAAAAGTGACGCATCCGTCGCCACAGCACTCGCAGGTCGCCACCAAATGTGTGCGATTTACGTTGCGATAAAACCTAATAAAACGAACATCAACAAGAGTGCAACTTGCGTACCGGCGAAAGTGCGCCTTGTACACTGTTAGTTTGTGCCTGATCACCCGGCCTACTGATCACCTGGCCGCGTGATCAACCGGCTTACTGATCACCCGATGTGAACCTCCTCGTACCTGCCGGATCGCGGCAAGGCTGATACGAATGAATAGTTTTGATCAAGATCCATTCGGGTCTGCAACGCACGGGCCCGCAACGCACGGGGCCGCAGCGCAAGGTCCTGCAACCCAGGGGCCTGCAACCAGCATTCGTGATCCCACATCAAGACGTCGCCGCATTTTTCTGGCCACCGTTGCCGTCATGATCGCGGTTTGGTTTGCGACGAACATCGCGGCATCGGTGCTGAATTCCTTGTACTTTTATCGCGGCCCGTTTGGGGAATCGACGATTCTGTCGATGATTTCGACGGGATTGATGGGCATTACCCAAGGGATCCTAGTCGCTGCTGCGCTGCAAATCGCGGTGTGGTGGCAATGGCCGGTGCCGCGGCGACCGTCTTGGAAGCTCCTCATTTTCTTGGTTGCCAGCTACAGTGCGGTGAATCTTTATCCGTACTTGGACTTTCAGATGTGGGAGATGTTTGCAGAGCGATGGTTTGTGATGCTTGTCTTGATGCTCGTTTTTCATCTGATCGTCGTTCCGCTCTATCTGTTAGGGATGAGTGTCCCGGGACGGCTGTGGCTGTTCCGCTTGCTGGATACCCGGGAGGACGAGAGGTCGAGCCAGCTTTCGTCGCCATCGCAGCAGCGCTGGAGCATTGCGGGGTTTATCACTTTGACGCTTTTGGTTGCCGTCTTGATGGCGGTGTACCAAGGGATGCGGCGGCTCTTTGAAACCGAACTCAGCAGCTCGGTTGTGGTGAGCTATCCACCGAATGATTTAGTCATGATGGTTTACCACGCAGTCGATATTATTACCGATTTAATCGTGTTATGGGCGGCCGCACTGAGCTGTTTTAGACGGCACCGTGTCGTCTTGCTGTTGTTGCTGTTTTCGATGACGCTCTCTGCGTTAGCCGAATTTGCCTACATGTCGATCATCAACCAAGGGCAATCCGTCATCCCAATTGGATGGTTTTCCATCTTCGTTCGCCATGGGATCAACGTCGCTACGGTCTACCTGGTTTCGCGATGGTGTTTTCGTCGCTGGCGGACGGCGGGCTTTCAGATACGAGGGTGGGTGCAGGGCCGCGAATTGGCAACTCGATGATGTCGTTACTTCTTCCTCGAGCGACTTCTTTCTCAACGGCCTCATTCATTGCGATGTCATTGGGGTTCTGACTTCACGCCCCAGTCATCGTAGTGTTTCGCACTGTCGGCATTCCAAGTCGGCGAGGATCCCCACAGCGGGACGGTTGCCAGCGATGCTTCCCATTCCCCCAGCATCTTGTAGAGCTGTTCGGCACGCGAGCGGTCGGTATCAAAACGGTCGTCGGCTTCGGCAAGATCGCTGGTGACTTGAAATAATTGAGCAGGACGATGTGACAGCGTGATCAGTTTGTCCTGGCCATCGCGAACCGCTGTTTGGCCTTGCAGTCGCCAAAACAGCGTGCGACGAATTGGATCCGATTTTCCCTGTAGCAGTGGCAACAAATTGATGCCATCGTAGGCTCCATACTTTGCTTCGGCGCGACGCCGATTGCGTTTGTCTTCGTGAGACGGAGACGGTTTCAGTGGCAATAGCTCCGCCCCAGCCGCGGCCATAAACGTGGGCAACACATCCAGACTCGAAACCACCGCGTCGGTTCGTTTGCCTGCGGGTATCTGCCCCGGCCATGACCAAATCATCGGTACACGAACGCCCCCTTCGCGTAGAGAGCCTTTGACGCCCGAAAGCGGCCCATTCCAGCTGGCATTATTGGTGGCACCGCCGTTGTCCGAAAAGAAAACGATCAAGGTTTCTTCGAGTTGGTTGGTTTCGTCGAGATAGGCCCGAACACGTCCGACCCCACGATCCAGTGCGTACATCATCGCGGCATAAGTGCGACGTTTGGGATCGCGGATATGGGCGAACTTCGCAAGATCTTGATCCGTCGCCTGCATCGGCGTATGAGGGGCGTTGTAGGAAAGCATCACCATCCAAGGCTTCGATGCGGCTTCGTCTTGGCTTTGGATCCAGCGAAGTGCTTCGTCGGTGAAAAAGTCGGTCAGGTAGGGACTGGAAAACTCACGTAGCGGTTCTCCATTTCGCTGCAATTGATGTTTGTCGGGTGTGGGAAAGTAATTGTGGCTTCCGACCAACATGCCACAAAAATGGTCAAAGCCGCGAGCGTTGGGGTGATGCACTTCCTCGCTGCCCAAGTGCCATTTGCCAACGAGCGCGGTGGCGTAACCAGCCGAGCGAAGTTGATCTCCCAGGGTGTGCTCGCTCGGTGACAATCCCAGCAATTCGGGACGCGTGCCATAGGCGGCAGCGGATTGATTCAAATTCGACTCGTAACCAAAGCGACGTGGATCGCGTCCGGTCAACAGCCCCGCACGCGACGGTGAACAGACCGAGCTGGTGACATACGCCTCGCTACAAAAGACACCCGACTTCGCGAGTGATTCAAGATGCGGTGTCTGCAAATGCTGGCTGCCGGTGTAGCCGAGATCGCCATATCCCATGTCATCGGCTAACACGATCAACAAGTTGGGATGATCAACCGACGCCGCAGACACGCCACGGTGACAGACTCCGAAAAATGCGGCGAACGCGACCAATGCCGCAGAAAAGGATCGTAAACGCAGCGGAAAAACAATCGCTGCGTTGTCGTTTGGTTTTGAGCTCATGATGTCCTGTGCCGGGCAAATTCGCGTGTTAAAAATTCCTCAGTGGCTGACCAATATCTTAATCCACAATCGTGAGCCGTAAGGCACCGGGTAGAGAGATCTTGGGTAAGTAAGGCACTGGGTAAGTAAGGCACTGGGTAACGCGTCAGACCCGGCCGCTCACGCGTCACGGCTCACTCAATCAACGGCCAACGAGCATCCAAAGTCTCACACACCTGTATTGCGATGCGGCAAAAACAGCAAGCCCTTTTTGTTTTTGATAAAAAGAAAGCGAGCCTGCCAGCCTAATCGTTGTCTAGATCGATAGGGGGCGGTTGATCCGCTCGGCGTGTAGGGCAACGGCCACTACGGAATCAGGCAATGGACGCAACGGGAACAACAAAATGAAAACACGTGAACTCAGCAATCTCGGCGTTCCCAAAGGATCGGCGATGCAAATCGCCAAAGATACGATCAAGGCGGCGGAATCGGGGCTGCAACGCGCTGTGCTTCGTGACACGATCGCCAGCGTCGTCGACTCACCCAAGTCTTTCCTTGAACATGAATTGTGGGGGAAATTGGCAGCCGAGTTGGCGGGGGTATTCGCCGCCCAATCGCGTTACGTTGGTCGCGAGCAAGCTGCGCCCTGGCGACAATGGGGCAGCGATCTGGATCCGACCGCCGTCCAGCAGATGGCTCATGCCTGCGAATTGCCGATCTCGGTCAGTGGCGCGTTGATGCCGGATGCGCACCAAGGGTACGGGTTACCAATCGGCGGAGTGTTGGCGACCAAAGATTGCGTGATCCCCTACGCAGTGGGTGTCGATATCGCTTGCCGAATGAAAATGACGGTCTTGGATTTGCCCACCACCGCACTGCAGAAACAGCAAGACCGTTTGCGGGGGGCGATCGAGCGTGAGACGCAGTTTGGCATTGGAGCTCGGTTTCGCAAACCTCGCCAACATGACGTGATGGATGCCGATTGGAGCGTGTCACACATCACGAAAATGAACCGTGACAAGGCATGGAAACAATTAGGAACCAGCGGAAGTGGGAATCACTTTGTCGAGTTCGGAATTCTGACGCTTCCTGATGATGATCTCGGTCTGCAAACGGGGCAATATTTGGCACTGCTCAGCCACAGCGGGTCGCGAGGTACCGGCGCGGCGGTTTGTGATTACTACAGCCGCGTGGCCAAGCAATTGCATCCCGGGCTGCCACGTGAACTGGTCAACCTCGCTTGGTTGGATCTCGATTCCCAAGCGGGCGGCGAATACTGGGCCGCGATGAATTTGATGGGGGAATATGCCGCGGCAAATCATGCCTGCATTCACAAAGCAATCGCCAAACACCTTGGCGTCGACGTGATCCTGGATATCGAGAATCACCATAATTTCGCTTGGAAAGAAACCCATGGTGGCGAAGAATTGATCGTCCATCGAAAAGGGGCCACGCCCGCAGGAGCCGGAGTATTGGGGATCATCCCCGGTTCGATGGGGGCTCCGGGGTACGTGGTTCGCGGCAACGGTGTCGAGTCGTCGCTGCAAAGTGCAGCACATGGTGCAGGCCGCAAAATGAGCCGAACTGCAGCGAAACGTCAATTCAATTGGAAAGACGTAAAACCGTTTCTAGCCAAGCGAGGCGTGACGTTGATGTCGGCCGGGTTGGACGAAGTTCCGATGGCCTACAAGGACATTGATGAAGTCATGGCGTCGCAACGCGATTTGGTGCAAACCGTGGCTCGGTTTGATCCCAAATTGGTCAAGATGGCTCCCGCCGGCGAACGTCCCGAGGATTAGTTGCGACTTAGTTGCGACGTGGCGTCTGATTAAGCGTAGCGGAAGTCGTCAAGACTTTCGTTCGATTGACTTATATCCGCCGAAACTCACTCGCGAGTTTCACTACAGAATGCTTGATTTGCAGCCTTGGTCCGGCCTACGGGGATGGCTGCAACAGGTCCAATAACGATGCGGTCATCGTCGTAAATGCGGTCTTTAGCGTTTCCGGAGCATCCGGGTAATAGATTCCCGAATGCAGCGACGGTGCGGGGATTCCGAGCTGCTCGAATCGATCGAGTCGCGATTGATCGACGGAGCCAACGGAGTACATCAAGATCGGTACTCCGGCGATCCCATACCGGCTAAAGTCCTCGCCTCCCATCGATTGTTCGCCTGGCACCATGTTTTCTACCCCAAGCACATCCGAAAACAGCTTGGTCATTCTTGCCGTTAATTCGTCATCGTTTCGCAATGATGGTGTCCCTTGGCTGATCAGCACATCGGGTTCTTCGGCGTTGTGCGCCATCGCTACCGCCAAGGCACGTCGGCGAATCGCGGCGAGCACTTGTTGTCGCACTTCCTCGCTGTAACTTCGCACGGTTAATTGTAACTTGCAGTCATCGCCGATCACATTGTGTTTTGTTCCGCCATGGATCGAACCCACGGTCACTACCGCAGGCTCGATCGGTTTAACCTCGCGGCTGACGATCATCTGTAGCGACAAAACCAATTCCGCCGCTTGCACGATCGGGTCAATTGTCGAATGCGGAGCCGAGCCATGACCGCCACGCCCCTTCACGGTGATGTCGACGCTGTCGACGTTAGCGAGCGAATAGCCGGGCATCAAGCTGATTGCGCCGGTGGGCTTGTCGGCGCTAACGTGAATGGCCAAAGCATAGTCGGGCTTCGGAAATCTTTCGAACAAGCCATCTTTCAGCATCGCTTTGGCTCCCTCGCCGAGCTCTTCGGCCGGTTGACCGATCATGATCAGCGTTCCTGACCATTGATCCCGGTGTTCGCTCATGTAACGGCCCACTGCGGTCACATTCGTCATATGAATGTCATGACCACAAGCATGCATAACGCCCGTGCTGCTGCCGTCTTCGCGAGTTGATTGCACGGTCGACGCGAAAGGAACCGGAGTCTGTTCGGTCACGGGCAACGCGTCCAAATCGGTGCGAATCATCACGACGGGGCCCTTTCCGTTGTGCATGATTCCGACGATTCCGTGACCTCCCACGCCGGTGGTCATTTCGAAACCGAGTTGTTTCCAAATTCCCGCCAGCTTCGCGGCCGTTTTCTCTTCTTCAAAGGAAAGCTCGGGGTGCTGGTGCAGCCAACGATAGAGTTCGAGGAAATGATCTTGGTTCTGTTCAAACCATTGCGCAGGCGAGGTCGTGGCGACAGTCGATGTGGCCGGCGATTCCGCCAGCACCTGCGGCGTGTCGATCATTCCATTGCCGAGTAGAACTGTCAACAATACGATCACGGTACAAGAGCGAACACGCATGAAAATACCTTTGTCGAGGATCTGTGAACAACGCCAGACCTGCATTCTAAACGTTCGTCGTTGTGTCTGCTATGATTACGCGAGTTCAATCGCCCTTGATGGCTCAACAACGTCCTACCCCCTGCATAATGCCATGCAATTTTTAAGCGGTCTGCTACGCTCGGTCATCCGGCCGGTTTATGCTGACAACGAATGTCTTGATGACTTCCGCTGCGGACAACCCTGATTTTTCAGCCTGCAGATAGCACTCCCAGACTGACTTACACTACTGGCTAGCAGCCTATCCCACTTTTACCCACCTGATTTGACTTATGCGAATTACATCCCTCCCGTTTGCATTTCTGGTTCTTGGCGGCTGCCTGTCGATGAGCACAGGCTGCGATTCGAAGCAGGAACCGGCGGATCCCGCTCCTTCGGCTGCCGTTGCCAAAGCCCAACCCGCCGCCACCGACGATCCCGATGCGGTTGCGGCGATCGAGGCAACATCGGCAAAAGTGAAGAAGGATGCCGACGGAGCGATTGTGGAAGTCGATTTCCGTGGCACCTCGATCGATGATTCGCAACTCGCTTTGCTGAAACCTCTAAAACGCGTCCGTTCGGTCTTGCTAGGCGGCACGGCAATCAGCGACGAGGGTCTGAAAACACTTGCCGAGGTTGGCACCCTGGAAAACGTTGATTTGCGGGATTGCAAAATCGGTAACGCGGGACTGGCCAATCTGACGCCGCTTTCCAAATTAAAAGCACTGCGATTGTCAGGCAAAAGTGGCGACTGCTCCGTTGACGACGACGGCATGCAGCACGTTGCAAAATTAGAAAACCTGAAAGTATTGGCGATCGACTTCTTGTGGATCAGCGAAGTGGGGCTTGAAGAATTAACTGGCCTGAAAAACTTGCAAGAGCTGTACATGGCCGAAACCACAATCGGCAACGATGCCATCACGATCCTGGCGAACTTTCCAAATCTTAAAAAGCTGCGTTTAGCGAAAAACCAGATCGATGCGATGGGGATGGCCGAGCTGCCGAAGATCAAGAACCTCGAAGAGCTTGATATCAGTGAGTGTGCTCAGCTGTTTGATGATGCAATGCAACCGCTCAGTGAACTGACTCAGCTGAAGAAACTGAACGTGTGGCGAGTCAATATTTCGGATGCGGGGGTCGAACCGCTCAAGGGGCTGACCTCGCTTGAGTCGTTGAACCTGGATAACACACGGCTTACCGATGCGGGAATGCCTTACCTGAGTGATCTGAAAAAATTAACGTTCTTGCATTTGGGATCGACGCAAATCAGTGACGCGGGACTGGTTCACTTAGAGGGGCTGACGGCACTAAGAGATCTGAAAGTGACCCGTACCGCGGTCACTCAAGAGGGCGTCGATAAGCTGAAGAAGAAGCTGCCCAAGACCGAGATTCAGCTGAAGTACATCGAAGGCGAGTGATCTGATTCGTCAGATCAGGCAGCTGTGTTCCCGTCGCGAAAGTCGCGAAGACTTTCGACCAAGCTTGGACGTCATCAGCGACTGCGTTGCCGGGCCAATGGTTGTCGCTCGGCTTTCCAAGCCGTTAGCGGGCGGCAGACGACGACGCTGTTGCATCGTTGATTTGCCGATCCGCGTAATAGGCGGCAATCAAGGCTAATGCGGAACACAGCAGCGGATCGTTCTCTTTCATCAATCCGCTTTGCTGATTGACGATGCTGGCGTCAGGTCTCTGGTGACGCTGCAAGCGATGCACTAATTGCTCAGCCCAATCGCCGCCGATCCCAAGACGCCAATAAGCCTCCGCTCGCACAGCTTGATGGTAAAAGTAAACCGCATCGCCCCACGGTTCAGGATGCTCGCGAGGAATACCTTCGGGGTATTCCCAGTCGCTGTGTTGCTGGAGCCATGCCCGGGCGGACATCACGCGTTCATCTGACGCGTCGCCTCCCGACGCCAGCAGAGCGATCACACCATCACACGTCGCCGTCGCATAACTGCGAAGATAGGTGTGCCCATTTTTTTGCCCCATTCGTCCCTTGTTTGCCGCTATTACAAGCGGTGAGAAGTAAAAACCGCCGTCATACAAATAGCCTTTCGCACGCGGGTCGAGATTGACAGCGCTCATATCGCCAGGATGAGGACGCGGTTCACTCGGATGCTTTTGCAGCAATCGAAGAAAGTGCTGCGCGTTTGAGTAGATTTGATCCAGCTCAGGATTTGGCGTAGTCGATGCCTGATCATCATACGATGACCTGTCGTCGGTAGCACGGATCGCCGCCAATGCCCAACGTGTGTGCGACAAATCCATATGCCCGGTTTGTCCCGGTGGTTGAGTTCCCCCGAATCCCCATCCGCCGTATGCGAGATCTGACTTCGAAAAGCCACGTGACTCGGTAAATTGTTCACGGATTAAAAAACGACGCAGTGAATCAACCGCGGCGTCGTTGTCAGGCATCGCCTCAAAACAACGCAGTGCAAACGCACTTGCAAACACCGGATACTCCAAAACATCCGCGTCCGCCACACCGAGGACACCGTTTCGCATTTGGTTGATCATCCATGATCTCGCCCGAGCTGCGGCAACCGATTCGGCAAAACTGGAATTGCAATCTTGCAGGATCGACAACACAAATGGCGTCAACGCCTGCCCGCTTTTCAGCAACGCATACGTCTGACTTTTCCAGCCTCCATCGGGCGATTGTTGACCAATCAGATAATCACTCAATGACGTGATCAGCGACTGAGATTGCGATCGCATTACGTCACGCTCCGACGCAATAAGTGACCTCAACTGCGATCCGGGGATCGATGCGGCGATTCCGCTTGCCAAAAAAATGCGACGAGATATTGGGGTGTTCATAACGCAATAACCAACATGGGGACGGAGTTTGCGATGTGGAGGTTTGGCGTCCAAACGGAACCGACCGAGTGAGCCGTGACGCGTGAGCGGCCGGGGGCCACGCATTACCCGGCCCACACATTACC
>TARA_R110002073_G_scaffold174557_6_pt1 | contig 19927 bp, 15 predicted proteins | sample TARA_R110002073 | Tara Oceans TARA_R110002073 (sample SAMEA4397174) | marine metagenome | biome: Polar Biome; feature: [DCM] deep chlorophyll maximum layer (ENVO:01000326); material: water (ENVO:00002006), including particulate matter (ENVO:01000060) such as... | depth 40 m
TCAAGCACTAATCTCAACAGTTTGGGTGTCCTTGTTTGGATTTATATTAGCAGGTTTAGGTGGCTTGGCGGTTTGGTTTTTTGCAGGAAGACCAATGCGGTTAAATAAAATAATAAATGATAAACTCATAGAACAAGAAGCACAGTTAAAATTAATTCATGAAACTTCTAGAGAACAAATAAAAAAAAGCGAAACAAATTTAAAAAGAGCACAGCAAACAGCTAAAATTGGCAGTTGGGAACTTGATAAAGTAACCAATAAAATGACTTGCTCCAATGAAATGTATAGAATATTTGAAATAAACCCTGAAGAACATCATATTTCAAAAAATATTTTACGTGATGCTATTCATCCCGACGATAAAACAATAACAACAACAAAATTAACTGGTTTAGAGCAAAATAACACACCATATATAATAAATTACAGGTTAAAATTTGATGATGAACGCATTAAATATGTAGAGGAACAATGTGAAGTAATTTATAATGAAAATAAAAACCCCATAAAAACCTATGGTACAATACAAGATATTTCTGAACGAAAAAAAATCGAGCAAGAATTAAAAAATAGCGAGTTGTTATATAGAAGTCTTACTTCCAATGCACCAGTTTTAATTTTTAATGCTAATGAAGCAGGTGAATGTACTTACGTAAATGAAGAGTGGATAAAATATACAGGAATGAGTTTTGAAGACGCAATGGGTTATGGCTGGCAAAATGCTTTGCACCTTGAAGATAAAGAAAGAGTATTAAATGAATGGCAAAAAGCAGTGTTAACTAATACAGATTTTATATCAGAATTTAGATTTACAAATAAAGGTGGAAAAATCACATACCTTTCAGCAAAAGCAATGAAATTGGTTGATACTAATAATAATACACAAGGACTTATTGGCATTGCTTCGGATATAACTGAAAGGATTAATCAGGAAAAAGAACTATTAGTTTACAAAAACAATTTGGAAAAATTAGTAAATTTAAAAACACAAGAGCTCCAAGAAAGCAGAGAAGCTTTGTTAAATTTATTAGAGGATTTAAATCTTCAATCTACCCAATTAGAAAAAGAAAAAGTAAAAGCACAATCCGCCGATTTAATGAAATCTGCGTTTTTAGCAACCATGTCACATGAACTTAGAACTCCCATGAATTCTATTATAGGGTTCACTAGCATATTATTAAAAGAATATGCTGGACCTCTTAACGAAGAGCAAAAAAAACAGCTGTCAATGGTTAAAAAAAGCAGCCAACATTTACTTGGGTTAATTAACGATGTTTTAGATATTTCTAAAATTGAAGCAGGTAAATTAAATGTGTCATTTTATCCTTTTAATTATATAACAACCCTAGAGAAAACAACTGAATTTTTAATGGCTCAAGCAACAAAAAAAGGGCTAACTATAAACACAGAAATATCGAGTCTCAAAATAATTATAGAAAGCGATGAGCGAAGAGTGGAGCAAGTGCTTTTAAATTTATTATCAAATGCTATAAAATTTTCTAATAATGGAACTATTTTAGTAAAAGTTGATATAATAGACCAGTGGCTTATTACCCAAATAATTGATCAAGGAATAGGCATTAGTAAACAAGATCTTAATAAATTATTCATGCCATTTATTCAATTAGAAGGAGGTCTTAATAGAAGTCACGAAGGTACAGGTCTTGGTTTAGCCATTTGTAAAAATTTAATTGAGAAACTGGGAGGAACAATTCAAGTAAAGAGTAAAAAAGGAGAAGGAAGTAATTTTACATTTAAACTGCCAATCAAGCAAGAATAAAACAGTAAAAATATAAATCATTTTACTATATTTAAGTTCAATATTCTCATAATTAATCACATAGAAAGCTTTGAAAATGAAACCAACACTATTAATAATTGAAGATAATGAGCAAAACATGTATATGTTATCTTTTCTGCTTGAGCAAAGCAATTATAACGTACTTAAAGCTTTTAATGGAATTGATGGATTAAAACTTGCGCACGAAAATAGTCCAGAAATTATTTTAATAGATATTCAACTCCCAGATATGGATGGTTATGAAATTTGCAATAAATTAAGGCATAATGGCCTTCCAAAAACAACAACTATTATCGCTGTGACTTCTTATGCCATGGGTGGAGATAAAGAAAAAGCTATTGAGGCAGGCGCAGATGGGTATTTAGAAAAACCAATTAATCCTGAGACTTTTGTAAAGCAAATGGAAAGCATAATAAATACAAAAAAATGAATAAAAAAACTATTTTAATAGTAGATGATACCTACGAAAATTTATACTTATTAAGAGTCATTCTTGAAGAAGCAGGTTTTAATATTATAGAGGCCAATGATGGTAGTGAAGGATTAAAAAAATTATATGAAAACAATAATGTAGATCTTATAATATCTGATATTTTAATGCCGATAATGGACGGCTACCTTTTCTGTCAGGCATGTAAAAAAGAGAAATTGTTTAAAAACATACCCTTTATTTTTTACACTTCAACATACACTGAAAAATTAGATGAAGATTTTGCGTTAAAATTGGGTGCAGCACAATTTTTGAGGAAACCTATAGATCATGATGAATTACTTTTTACAGTAAATGATGTTCTTGATACTGGAAAGAATAAAGTGAAGTATGTTAAAAAAGTAAGGATATCTGAAGACGAAGTTTTAAAATTGTATAGCGAAAGACTCATTAACAAATTAGAGCAGAAAAGTTTAGACTTAGGAAATGAAGTTTTAGAAAGAAAAAAAGCAGAGCAATTATTAATTCAAAAAAATAAAATTTTAGATTTAATAGTTTTAAACACACCTATAAACAAGATTTTTGAGCGCTTACTATTAAATTTTGAATCCATTCACCCAAATTATTTTGGAACCTTAAGTTTAATGAATGAAGATGGATTACACCTTGATTTAGTTTCTGCACCATCATTACCCAAAGCATACAATGAAGCGGTAAAACGTGTTGCAATTGGTGAAAAGGTAGGTTCATGTGGCACAGCAGCATTTATCAAAAAACCAATAATAGTTTCAGATATTAGTAAAAGTAAATTATGGATCGATTATAAAGATATAGCACTGAAGCATAATTTAAAGTCATGCTGGTCATTACCAATAATGTCTAAAAATAATAACGTATTAGGCACCTTTGCAATTTATAGTGAATCTATTAATACACCTTCGTTAGACGATATTAGAGAGCTTAATTTTGCAGTTAGTTTAGCTAATATAGCCATTGAAAAATCAAACATTGTAACTGAAAACAGAAAAAAAGACGAGTCCTATAAAGCACTGATAAATCAGGCAAGTGATGCAATAATAACGTACACACTCGATGGTACTATTTATGACTTTAATAGAGCGTCTTATAGTGTTTTAGGCTATACAGAAAAGGAGTTTTTAAAATTAAAATTACAAGATATACTTGTAGGTGATATTGTTGTAAACTCTAAAAATCTTAGTAAAATACAAAAAGGAGCACCAATAATATTTGACCGTCAATTTAAACGAAAAGACGGCTCAATAATAGATGTTGAAATATCAGCGAAATTACAAAGCGACGGTAAAATACTTGGTATAGCGCGTGATATTACAGAATGGAAAAATAATCAAGAAGAACTTAGATTAACCAATATAAAACTACAACAAGCCAATAAAGAACTTAAACTTTTGCAAAATCAATTAGAACAAGAAAATAGTTACTTAAGAAATGAAATTGATCTGGTTTTTAATTATGAAGACATGGTTTATGGCAGTACTGAATTTAGTAACGTATTAACCGAAGTAGAAAAAGTAGCACCTACAAGCGCTACAGTACTGTTATTAGGTGAATCAGGTACAGGTAAGGAGCTATTGGCTAGAGCCATTCATAATACAAGCACTCGAAACAGTAAGCCATTGATAAAAATTAATTGTTCAGCAATACCTAAAGAACTCATCGAAAGTGAGTTGTTTGGGCATAAAAAAGGATCGTTTACTGGAGCTTATAATGATAAAAAAGGAAAACTTGAGTTGGCAAATGGAGGCACTTTATTTCTAGATGAAATTGGAGAACTACCTCTAGATATGCAACCAAAAATTTTAAGATTCCTAGAAGAAGGCGAAATCGAGGTAGTAGGAGGGACTGGTACAAAAAAAATAGATGTTAGAGTTATTGCAGCAACAAATAGAAACTTAAAAGATGCCATAGAAAAAAAAGAATTTAGAGAAGATTTATATTTTAGACTTAATGTGTTCCCTATAGAAGTGCCACCACTTAGAAAGCGAAAAGGCGACATTCCTTTATTAGTTGAACATTTTGTAGATAAATTCAATAAAGCTTATAATAAAAATATTAAATATATAACTGATGAAGCCATGAGTAAACTTAAAATATATGATTGGCCTGGTAATATTAGAGAACTAGAGAATTTAATTGAGAGAGCATCTATATTATCAACGAGTGAAACATTATTAATTCCTGGATTTGAATCTTCAAATCAACAAAAAAAACCAATTATTAATAGAGACTTATCGTTGGCTTCTGTTCAACGAAATCATATTCTTCAAGTGTTAGAGCAATGTCATTGGAAAATAAGTGGTACCAATAGTGCCTCAGAGCTATTAAATTTAAAACCAAGTACTTTACGTGATAGAATGCATAAACTTGGTGTAAAAAAACCAATTAAAAATTAACGAAATACCGTGAGGCACTTAATTATTTAAAATTTTTACTCACGATATTCCGTGACAACTTCAGGCAACTAATTTTTAAAAATAGATTTAACACGCACATTGTTAGATGTTTGTGTTTTGTGTAGTTCTTTTTGGTACATCAATTGGATAAGATTTTGTTAAAGAAAAGCTATGAAAAACGACATCCAATTAGAAGGTATTAAGTTTTGGGTTGACGAAAATATAATTTATTGTAAAATTAGTACAGATTTTATTATAGACAACCAAGAAAAAAATATTGAAGAAATTTTTTATAATGGGATTTCTCAATTAAATCAAAGAAGATACATGCCCATGTTGATAAATATGCAACAAATTAGCAGCTCAAATTCAATAAAAATATTCAAGAAATTGGCTCAAAGCCATAGTGTTAGAGGATTAATTCTCTCTCAAATATTTTTGGTAAAATCTATAAGTTTAAAAGTATGCCTTATCGTTCATAATATTATTAAAAAACCATTTTTTATTAATAAAATATGTGATGATTTTAATGTAGCTTTAAAGTATTGCAATATGGATAATAAAGTTTTTAACTCACTAAGCTAACAAAACAGTTTTAATAATATCCATTACTATTAGTTAAATTATCCTAGTTTAACTGTGACAATAATCACTTTGAATAGATAACAATTTTCAGATTATGCTACTTCAAATATCGTAGTATAAATGAGTAAAAGATTTTTTTGAATAACAAAATATGGTTTCAATAAATTTTGATAAAAGTAGCCGTTACCAAAAAATACATAAATCTTCTAGTATAGTAGAGCTAAGACAAAACTTCAAACTCCATGAAATGAGAAAAATAACATGTTACATCGGTAAATAATGTAATTTGAATGGGAGTTGAAGTCCGGCAAATAATTTTTAACTAAATAATTCTTAAAATATTCTTATTTTTAAGGTTTTATTTTGTCAATTTTTTTCAAAATAAATTGAAATTATGAAAATCAAAAAATTAATTATAACATAAAAACAATGAAAAATTTAATTCTACTTATCGCCTTTAACATTCTAATAGTTGGTTGTAAAAATAATAAAGCAACATCAGAGGATAAAAACCATGATCATAACACTACTGAAAAAACTGAAGAACCAAAGAAAAAGCCATTAAGTCCACACACAGAAACAATGGCAATGATAGGCGATGCACATATACATATTGACTATTCTTCCCCAGGAGTTAGAGGAAGGATTATTTTTGGTGGCTTGGTTGGTTATGACAATGTATGGCAAGCAGGAGCGCATAAAGCTACCTGGATAGAAACCAACAAAGATCTTATAATAAATGGTGAAGTGCTTCCAAAAGGGAAATACGGCTTGTTTACCATTCCATCAAAAGGAGATTGGACAGTGATGTTTAATAAAAACTGGGATCAACATGGAAAGGATGAATATAATGAAAAAGATGATGTTCTAAGGTTTAAGGTTACACCAACCATTTTAGAAGATATTACAGAGCATTTAGAATATAAAGTGAATAAAATAAGTGACACAGAAGGTGAGATTTTGCTTGCGTGGGAAAAAGTAAAATTAAGTTTCAATTTTAAAATTTAAACTTAACAAACATCGTAACCTTATATACTTTATTTGCTGTGATTAATTTTAGGTAAAACTAAAGTGGTCAGCTAAATTAACCAAAATACCACAACATTCTCACAAGTTGGATGTGCATGTAAAATTCTATGTTAAGTAATTGAATTTTTTGCTACCAGTTTAGTCTTTTATTATAACCAAAGTTGCCTTATAGCCAGTTCTAATAAGCCACCTATTTGATGCCAAGGTGTTACCATCTGGATCTAAAACAATAAGTTGTGCTGTGTTTGGAGAAGATGCACCTTCGTTTAAAGCAATAAAATTAATAGTATTATAACCTTCTTTTAAATCGACATCGATTGTGTAAAAATCTCCATAAAGAGTTAGGTTTGGATGAATAACCACATCATTAACTGTTATTTTTACCCTATCACCATCTACATATTCATGATCTCGACTTTTTATAACTACTGTTTTTGAAGTAGTCCTCAAATCACCTAAATAATAATCCTTAGCAAATTGACCTAAATCTTGCCTAACTTCGCTAAAGCGTTGTTTAACTTTCCATTCCTTATCGACCAACGAACTTTTTTTGGTCATATCTACGGTATATTTCTTTTTATTCGACTCAGGTATAGATTTGTAATTGAGTGTATATCTTATGTTTTTATTCGTTAAACCTTTAATAGGAGACAGTTTAAACGATATTTTTAAATCAACTTGCATTGTACTATCAACTGGATCTATTTTAAACCCTTTTTGCGAGTCATTTACCTGAGCCATTGTGACATATGCAAAACACAAAAAAAATATAGAAGTTGTAAAAAATTTCATAACTTATTTAGCATAAATAATGCATGGGGTTAAAGATATATATTTGATTCTTATTTTTTAAACCAATAATAATATTAACGATACTTTATAACAATTTATAGTTATCTTAACAAAAACTATTCCATAGCTATAACTTGATGGATAGTTTATTATTTTTGCATCTGTTTAATAATGATTAATGCTTATTGTTTATGTTAGAAGGATTACAAAGAAATTATGGCTACTTGTTCGAGGATGACCTTTTAAAAGAAATAAGTGAGATAGGTACATATAAAAAAGTTCCCGAAGGTTTTATAGTAATAGATATTGGCGAGCAAATAAAAAGCATCCCATTAATTTTAAGTGGCGCCATAAAAGTGATGAGAGAGGACGAAGAAGGAAATGATTTAATACTTTATTTTGTTGAACAAGGCGATACTTGCGCCATGACCATAACTTGCTGTATGGGTGAAACCAAAAGTGAGATTAGGGCTGTCGCCGAAACAGACACAAGAATAATAATGATTCCAATCCAGAAAATGCAAGAATGGATGCATAAATACAAAAGCTGGCAAAGTTTTATACTTCAAAGCTACCATGAACGTATGAAAGAGCTTCTAGAGGCAATTGACACCGTAGCCTTTTTAAAAATGGACGAACGTTTGTATAAATACCTAAGGGATAAAGCTATGGTCAATAGAGATGATCTAATAAAAACAACTCATCAAGAAATCGCTCAAGACTTGCATACTTCCAGAGTGGTGGTTTCAAGACTGTTAAAAAAACTTGAAAACGAAAATAAAATTAAACTACATAGAAATAGTATTAAAATAATCGATTTATAGTTATACTTTTTTCAAGTAACAAATGTTACAAACACACAAATATTAATTACTTATTTTAACAAAAAATTTATTATGGATTTTATTTTAGAGCCTTGGCCATGGTACATTGGTGGACCTCTCATAACACTAATCATGTTTTTTCTTTTTTATTATGGGAAGAAATTTGGAATTTCTTCAAATCTCGAATCTATTTGTGCAATGGGTGGCGCAGGAAAACTTCATGAGTTTTTTACTTTCGATTGGAAAAAAAACAGATGGAACTTAATGTTTATAATTGGAACTGTTATAGGAGGCTTTATAGCTTTTAAATTCATGACTCCAGATCAAGCAATTGCATTAAACCCAGAGACAATTAGCGACTTATCAGAAATTGGATTTCAAAATGCAGGAGCTCAATACTTACCAGACGAAATCTTTGGCTTAGAGGCAATGTTGTCAATAAAAGGAGTTGCCATTTTGATTATTGCTGGTATTTTAGTTGGTTTTGGATCAAGGTACGCTGGAGGTTGTACTTCAGGTCACGCCATTACTGGTTTAAGTAATTTAGAATTACCTTCATTAATAGCTGTTATTGGTTTCTTTATTGGAGGTTTAATCATGACGTGGCTTATTTTACCGTTATTATTTTAATTCCGAAAAATTATGAAAAATATTAGATTTATTGTTTTAGGTGCACTCTTCGGAATTGTTTTAAGTAAAGCCGAAGTTATTTCATGGTATAGAATCTATGAAATGTTTAAATTTCAATCGTTCCACATGTATGGAATTATTGGTTCAGCGGTCGTTTTAGGAATCATTTTGTTCTCATTCTTCAAAAAAGGAACTATTAAAAATTACTTAGGTCAAAAGATAATAATAGAACCTAAGGAAAAAGGCTTTTATAGAACGATTATTGGTGGAACTATTTTTGGATTGGGTTGGGGCTTGATTGGTGCTTGTCCTGGACCAATGTTTATTCTTTTAGGTAGAGGCGTGCTGTCCATTTTAATTGTCATTTTAGGTGGGCTTTTAGGTGTGCTTTTTTACCATGCCATTAAGCATAAGTTACCTCATTAGTTAGAATTAAAATAAATAGAGTAGTTAAGTAACCATTGTTACAGTTTTTTGATCAAAGTTGGTTAACTTTGAGATGTAAGCTTAACAATTAACTATTCAAATTTAATTATGAAGTACGGCTTTATTATTGACAATCGTAAATGCATTGGTTGTCATGCTTGTACAACTGCCTGTAAATCAGAACACGATGTAGCAGTTGGTGTTAACCGAACCTATGTTAAACAAGTAGAAAAAGGGGAATTCCCCAATACCAGAAGGATTTTTTCCGTAATGCGTTGCAACCACTGTACAGATGCGCCTTGTGTGGAGATTTGTCCAGTTGAAGCCCTATACATTCGCGATGATGGCATTGTAGATTTTGACAACAACAGATGTATAGGTTGTAAGTCGTGTATGCAAGCATGCCCTTATGATGCATTATATATCGACCCAGAAACACATACGGCTGCAAAATGTAATTATTGCGCTCACAGAGTTGAGGTTGGTCGTGAACCTGCTTGTGTTACTGTTTGTCCGGAACATGCCATTATTGCAGGAGACATGCACAATCCAGACACAGAAATTTCCCAATTGTTAGCACGTCAAGCAGTAAAAGTTAGAAAGCCTGAAAAAGGAACCAATCCCAATCTATTCTACATAGATGGCGATGAATCATCACTCAATCCAGAAGCTACAGACAAATCCGGTCCAGGTTTATGGAACTCACAAGCTCGTGGTGTTGGTCATTTTGCTAAAGCTGCTGAAAAAATGTTGCATACAAACGATGATGTAGATTTATTACAAATGAGTATTGATAATGAAATGCAGGCAGCCTATCAAAGAAAAGATTCCGAAAACCCGAATTACATAGATGTACTCAACGGAAAAGCCCGTAGAGTTTATGACACGCCAGACAAAGGCATACTTTGGGGCTGGGAAGTATCAGCTTACGTATTTACAAAGGCTATTGCTGCAGGTGCATTTTTAATTCCATTTTTGGCAATTATTTTGGGATATGAAGTATCTAATACCGCGAAATTGTGGTCGGCAGGAATCTCGTTAGTAGGATTAGCATTAACGGGTTTATTCTTGGTAATGGATTTAGATAGACCAGACAGATTCCTAAACGTATTATTACGTCCACAATGGAATTCATGGTTAGTAAAGGGTGGTTATACCATTACAATTTTTGGATTATTGGTAACCCTTTGGGGAGTAAATACTTGGTTCCAATTAGGCATACCAGAAACACCATTATTATGGGTAACCGCTGTTTTTGCAGTATTATTGGCTATTTATACGGCATTTTTATTTGCTCAGGCTAAAGGTCGCGATTTCTGGCAAAGTCCAACATTACCTTTACACATGTTAGTACATAGTGTAATGGCAGGCGTTGCAGTTTTTGTATTGGCATCGTTAGTTTTTGGAAACGAAGGTTGGATGTCAATTTTAGGCATCACATTAATTGTTGCTTTAGCAGTCAATTTATTTTCGATGGTAACAGAATTAACAATAACACACCCAAGTACAGCGGCACATACAGTTGTAGAAATGATTACAAAAGGACGTTATAAAAATTTATTCTGGATTGGAGTTGTACTAATCGGAAATGTAATTCCATTAGCATTATTAATTTTTGCACCAAGTACAACAATGCTAACTGTTTCAGCAATTCTTGTGTTAATAGGAATTTACATAACAGAAAAAATTTGGGTAGAAGCACCGCAGCGCATTCCGCTTGCTTAATGATTGATGAATCAGAATTGATGAGTTATGATTTAGAATAATTACGGAACTATGAAATGAGCATAAACAAATTTCATCATTATTTACGAACCGACATGATTAAATTTTTTATGAGAATTCCTAAATGTGAAGAAATTTTTAGTTCCTTTATTTTCAGCGAACTATAAAATTTTAAACAGATGAAAAACCAATTAAAAAATAGGACTAAAAAATTTGCGGTTGACATTATAAATTTTAGCGAACTCTTGCCCAATAAACAAGTTGGTTGGACCATTTCAAATCAAATTTTAAGATCCGCAACTTCAGTTGGAGCAAATTATAGAGCAGTTTGTAGAGCTAAAAGTGATAGGGATTTTATTTCAAAAATGGAAACTGTTATTGAAGAAGCAGACGAAACCCTTTTTTGGCTTGAAATAATTGAGGAAGCAAATATTTTAAATAAAAAATCGCAATTGCAAGAACTTAAAAAAGAAGCAGATGAATTAGTTGCTATTTTTGTCAGTTCAGTTATAACCATCAAAAAGAGATTGAATAAGAAATCATAATTCCAAAATCATAATTCAAAGAAATGGGATATAAAAAGCCATCATTTATAGAAAACATCGCAGAAAAATTGGGAATCATTCCTAATCTGCACAAAGAGAACTATCAAGATTTTCAAGACGATATGCGTCATTTTACCGACGAGGAAGTGGCTCAAATGTACGAGAACTTTCCACCACCGGAAAAATGGGACAATTGGGTAGAATACAATCCAAAAGTTTGGCCTAAAAAAGATAAGAAAACCTATCAAATTGTACCAACTACATGTTTCAATTGTGAAAGTGCTTGTGGTTTAACTGCATTTATTGATAAAGAAACACAAGAGGTTAAAAAGTTTGAAGGCAATCCGCATCACCCTGGAAGCAGGGGACGTAATTGTGCAAAGGGACCAGCAACCATCAATCAAATTACAGATCCTGACAGAATATTATTTCCATTAAAACGTAAAGGAAAAAGAGGGGAAGGAGAATGGGAACGTACTTCATGGGATGAGGTTTTAGATACCTTTGCAGCTCGCATCAGAAAAGCCATTAAAGAAGACAGACACAACGAGATTGCCTACCATGTTGGAAGACCTGGACATGAAAAATTCATGAATTGGATTCTTCAAGGTTGGGGAATCGATGGCCATAATTCGCATACCAATATCTGTTCCTCTGGAGCGCGTTTTGGATATAATCTTTGGTATGGTTACGACAGACCATCACCAGATCATGCCAACGCTAAATTCATTTTGTTGGTATCGGCACATTTAGAGTCTGGACACTACTTCAATCCGCATGCACAGCGTATCATTGAAGGTAAAATGAAAGGTGCCAAATTAGCAACTATGGATCCTCGTTTATCCAATACAGCATCCATGTCAGATTATTGGTTACCATCCTATCCGGGAACCGAAGCGGCTGTTTTATTGGCAATGGCATTAATTATTTTGGAAGAAGGATTATATAACAGAGCATATCTTGAAAATTGGACCAATTGGAAGGAATACCTAAAAGCAAGACACACTGATAAGGAAGTTACTTTCGAGAATTACATTGCCGCAATGATTGAGGAGTACAAAGAATTCACTCCTGAATTTGCAGAAAAAGAATCGGGTGTAAAAGCTGAAATGATTATGGATATTGCTCGTCAAATTGGTGAAGCAGGAGAACGCTTTGCATCCCATAACTGGCGTGCAGCAGGAGCATCAAACCTTGGTGGTTGGTGTGTGGCAAGAGCCTTACACTTTTTAACGGTGTTAACTGGAGCTGTTGGTGCAAAAGGAGGCACCTCACCAAATTCCTGGAATAAGTTCAAGCCTACGCAGCCAAATCCACCAAAACCTCAAAAGGTATGGAACGAATTGCACTTCCCTAAAGAATATCCTTTGGCATTCTTTGAAATGAGTCAGTTATTACCACACTTTTTAAAAGAAGGAAGAGGAAAAATGGATGTGTATTTTTCAAGAGTATTCAATCCGGTTTGGACCTATCCTGATGGATTTACCTGGATGGAAACACTTGCAGATGAAACAAAATTCGGTTTGCATGCAGCCTTAACGCCAACTTGGAATGAGACAGCATTTTATGCCGATTTTGTGTTGCCTATGGGATTGGCATCAGAGCGTCACGATTTGAATAGCTATGCAACACATGGTGGAACTTGGATAGCTTTTCGACAACCAGTATTAAGGGAAGCTGCTCGAAGAAATGGAAACCCTGTGGAATTTACCTATCAGGCAAATCCGGGTGAAGTATGGGAAGAAGATGAATTTTGGATTGAATTATCTTGGAGAATCGATCCAGATGGCAGTATGGGAATTCGCAAACATTTTGAATCCCCTTACAGACCAGGGAAAAAAATTACAATTGATGAATACTATCAATATATTTTCGAACGCGTGAAAGGATTACCTGAAGCTGCAAAAACGGATGGATTTACAGGGCAGTTTGCCGAATTGGAGTACATGAAAAAATATGGTGCTTTTGCTATTGAAGAAGGCGAATCGTATAAAGTTAATGAAAATGAACTTTCCAAAGAACAATTAAAAGGCTCAAAAGTAGATCCAGAAACTGATGTTATTACAAAAGATGGTAAGCCAATTGGAGTCATGATCAAAGGTAAGGCAATGGTTGGATTCCCAACGCCATCACGTAAAAACGAATTCTTTTCGCAAACTATGGTCGATTGGAAATGGCCGGAATATGCAACTCCAACTTATATTAAAAGCCATATTCACAATGATGTTTTAGACAAGTCAAAAGGTGAATATGTATTGGTTCCAACATTCAGATTACCAACCTTGATTCACACACGTTCTGGTAATGCCAAATGGCTGGTGGAAATTTCCAACAGAAACCCAATTTGGATGCATCCCGATGATGCTGCAAAATGGGGATTCAAAACAGGTGATTTAGTAAAAATGAATACCGATATTGGTTATTTTATCGATAAGGTTTGGGTAACCCAAAGCATGAAACCTGGAGTAGTTGCTTGTTCCCACCACATTGGACGTTGGAGACGACCACAGGATAAAATAGGTAATCGTTGGGCAACCAATACCGTAAATATTGAAGGTGATGGAAAAGGTGGTTGGAAAATGAATACCATTTCTGGTATTAAACCTTTCGATTCCCATGATTCCGATTCTAAACGTATCTTCTGGAAAGATGGAGGTGTACATCAAAATATCACGCATGCAGTTCATCCAGATCCAATTAGCGGCATGCATTGCTGGCATCAACGTGTTAGAATTGAAGTGCCTGGAAAAGACGAGAAATATGGAGATATTTATGTGGACACCAATAAATCCCACGAGATATTTAAAGAATGGATGGCAATGACACGTCCTGCTCCAGGACCAAATGGCGAAAGAAGACCGCTTTGGTTTAACAGAGCCTTTACACCAGATAAATCCGAAGGAGGATGTTATTATATTGACTGAAAAAGTGACACCATTTGTTTAGTGACACCGTGACTTTGAGTCACGGTGTCACTAAAACTTAAATATTTAATATCTTGACTTTAAAACGAGAGTAGCACCGTGACTTTGAGTCACGGTGATACTAAAAAATAGTATTATGCAATTTGAAAAAGGCTATTTGTATCATATTTACAACCAAGGCAATAATCAAAGGGATGTTTTTTTTAACACCGAAAACCATCTTTTTTTCTTAAAAAAAATAAAAAAGTTCATTCTTCCTTATGCAGACATAATAGCTTGGTGCTTGATGCCCAATCATTTTCATTTAATGGTTTTGGTTAGGGAGGAAAGAATACCTGTAATTGAGAGCAACACCGTGACTCGAAGTAATAGTAACACCGTGACTCAAAGTCACGGTGTTACTAAAAGTGAAAATGACACCAAGACTCCAAGTCACGGTGTTACTAAACAGTGTTACAAATAAATAAAATAATTAAATTAGTAAATGCTTAAAAAAGTTTTCCCATTCCTTACTTGGTTACCAATAGCAAAGCACACGCTTAAGGATGATATTATTGCTGGTATTACCGGAACTATTATTGTCATTCCACAAGCTGTGGCATTTGCTATGATTGCGGGTTTACCTCCAGTTTATGGATTTTACACAGCTATGATTACACCAATCATAGCAGCCTTATTTGGATCGTCCTATCATTTAATTTCTGGACCAACAACTGCTATCTCCATTGTGGTGTATTCAACATTGATAAAGTTTGTGAATCCAGAATCCGATTTGGAAGCATTTGTATCATTGGCATTGGTATTGACATTTTTAGCTGGATTTTTCCAATTGGTAATGGGATTGTTGAAAATGGGAAAACTGGTAAACTTTGTGTCTCATTCGGTTATTATTGGCTTTACAGCAGGTGCTGGAATTTTGATTGCTTTCAAACAACTAAAGCACGTATTTGGTATCAAAGTACCTCAAGGCAGCACAATAATAGAAATCGTTACATACATATTCAACCATATTTCGGAGACCAATTGGTATGTTTTTATTGTTGCTGTAGGAACATTACTTATTGCATTAATTATAAAGTTATTTATAAAACCTATTTCCAGATACTATATGTTGATAGCCATGGTTTTGGGTAGTTTAATTGCAATATTGCTTGGAGGAGATTCAAACGGAATTGAAACTGTTGGCAAAATCCCATCCAATTTACCACCTTTTAGAGTTCCAGAATTAACCTATAATAATGTAAAAATATTAAGTTCTGGAGCTATGGTTTTGGCATTATTGGGTTTAATAGAAGCTGTTGCAATAGGCAGAGCCATTGCCTTACATACACATCAGCGAATAAATGGCAACCAGGAATTTATTGGTCAAGGCGTATCAAATTTAGTAGCAAGTTTCTTCTCAAGCTATGCTGGTTCAGGATCGTTTACGCGTTCTGGCGTGAATCATCAGGCAGGAGCAAAAACGCCAATGTCGGCTATTTTTGCTTCGGTTTTTCTTATGGTGGTTTTGCTGTTGTTCGCTAAATATGCATCCTTTTTACCAAAGGCTGCAATGGGAGGCATCATTTTGCTGGTTGGATATAATCTAATCGATTTTCATCATATTAAACAAGTTTATAATTCCAGTGGAAGAGAACTAATTGTTTTGGCAATTACATTGTTCGGAACTTTGTTCTTTGATTTAGAATTTGCTTTATTAGCTGGAATCCTTACCTCGTTTTTCTTTTATATGGAACGAACATCAAAGCCCAACATCGCTGTCATTGGATTGGACAAAAACAAAAGGTTTATTAACATGATTAGAGATGATGAAGCAACAGAATGTTCAAACCTAAAAATAGTCCGCATAGATGGTTCATTATATTTTGGATCTATTGAAAAGATCTCTAATTATTTTTCTAAAATCTATGGTAAAAATGAAATTCAGTATGTACTCATAGCTGCAGATGGTATCAACTTTATAGATTTGGCTGCTGCAGAATGGTTGACTAATGAAATACGTAAATGGCAAAAAAATAGAGGAGGCATTTATTTTGCTGGGCTAAAGTTAATTAGTCAGGATGTATTGAAAAAAGGTGGGTTTTTGGATAAAATGGGAAATAATATTTTTTACAAGAAAAAGCGGGATGCTATTCACGAAATCCATCAACAAATTAAAAAGCCTTGTAAGGAAAAGGTTTTTGATGAATGTAAAACTAGCTAATGGCTTACTTAGTGTAATTCGTATTACATACTATAGTACAACTTACACTATCTTTGTTCTTGTAAATTAATTCTATGAATTTAAAATCTATTCTACCTATTCTAAATTGGCTACCTAACTACAAAAAATCTTGGTTAAAAGGTGATATTAGTGCAGGGTTAACAGTTGGTGTAATGCTTGTTCCACAAGGGATTGCTTATGCTATGATTGCTGGTTTACCACCAATATACGGTTTATATACAGCTTTAATACCACAAATTGTATATGCTATTTTTGGAACGTCAAGACAGTTATCTGTTGGTCCAGTAGCCATGGATTCATTAATTGTTGCCTCTGGTCTTGTTGCTTTGGCAGAAATTGGCACACAACATTTTATTGAATTCGCAATATTATTAGCGTTCATGATGGGAATATTGCAATTTCTTTTCGGTATTTTTAGATTAGGATTTCTTGTCAATTTTTTGTCAAAGCCTGTAATAAGTGGTTTTACATCAGCTGCTGCATTAATAATAGGTATAAACCAATTTAAACATCTATTTGGAATAGATATAGGCAGGAATAATAAAATACAGTTTTTATTAAAAGATACTTTTAATAATATACTAGAAAGTAACATAATTACTACTGTAATTGGAATTCTATCAATTATCATTTTAGTGTACCTAAAGAATAAGTATAGAAAAATTCCTGCAGCATTGGTTGTCGTTGTTCTTGGCTTATTAGCTGTTAAAATATTTGAATTAGACCAATTTGGAGTACAAATTATTGGAAGTGTTCCAGAAGGTTTACCCAGTTTTAAAATTCCTTCATTTAATAAGGAAATAATCATGCAACTAGCTCCAGTAGCACTCACATTATCTTTTGTTGGGTTTTTAGAAGCTGTATCAGTTGCAAAAGCAATAGAAACTAAGCATACTGAGTATAAAGTGCTCCCAAACCAAGAATTAATTGCACTAGGATTATCTAATATGGTTGGTTCTTTTTTTCAAACATATCCTGCTACTGGAGGTTTTTCAAGAACAGCGGTTAATGATCAAGCAAATGCTAAAACACATTTAGCATCTTTAATTTCTGCTGCAATAGTAGGTTTAACATTGCTTTTTTTAACACCAGTATTTTATTATTTACCAAAAGCAGTTTTGGCCGCAATAATCATTGTTGCTGTATTTGGATTGTTGGACTTTAGAGTTCCAAAACAATTATTGACTTATGCCAGAAGAGATTTAGTAATTTTAAATATTACGCTATTGATTACTGCAATGGTTGGAATTACTGAAGGAATTATTGGTGGTGTGGTTTTATCCTTAGGAATGCTAATTTATAAAACCACAAAACCACATATTGCTATTTTAGGAAAAGTACCAGAAACTTATTTCTATCGTAACAAAGAACGGTTTAAAGATGTTATTATTCATGAAAATATTTTAATAATTAGGTTTGACGCACAGTTATATTTTGCCAATACAACTTATTTCAAAGATAAATTGCAGGAATTTAGTAAATTTAAAAGAAGTAAATTAAAATTCTTGATTATTGATGGAGAAAGCTTAAACAGCTTAGACAGTAGTGCTATTTTTGTTTTAAATGAAATATATTCTTATTTTAAAGACAAGCATGTACAAATGGCTTTTACGGGTTTAAAAGGACCAGTAAGAGATATAATGATTAAATCTGGGCTTATGGAGAAAATTGGACATGAGTTTTTCTTTATGAGTATTCAAGAAGCTGTAGATTATTATGAAGGCGGTTTTAAAAAAGGATCAAAATTCGATAAATACATTAATCAAGCAAACCAGTAAAAAAAGTTATATTTATTGTGTAACTCAAGTTACAATAGTTGGCGTGATTTTTGATTAAATTTAGCTATTAAATAATTATGAATCAATAAAATAAAATAATATGAAAGTAGAACAATTGTTTACTGGATGCCTTGCCGAAATGGCCTATTATATAGAGTCTAATGGTGAAGCCGCTGTTATTGATCCTTTAAGAGAAACAGAGCCATATTTAAGAATGGCAGAAGCCGATGGAGCGAAGATAAAGTATATTTTCTTAACACATTTCCATGCCGATTTTGTCTCTGGACAATACGATTTAGCCCAAAAAACAGGAGCCAAAATTATATTTGGGCCAAATGCCACAGCCGAATACGATATTTATAATGGTAAAGATGGTGAAGAATTTCCATTAGGTGGAGGTAAAATCACATTACTTCACACTCCTGGACATACCATGGAATCATCTTCATACTTAATTACAGATGAAGAAGGAAATACACCTTACGTATGTACTGGAGACTGTTTGTTTATTGGCGATGTAGGACGACCAGATTTGGCTGTAAAACAAGGAAAGCTAACAGAAAAAGATTTAGCAAGCCATTTATACGACTCTTTGAGGAATAAAATAATGACTTTGCCAGATGATATTATTGTATATCCAAATCATGGAGCAGGATCAGCTTGTGGAAAAAACATGAGCAGCGAAACTTTTGATACTTTAGGAAATCAAAAGAAAACCAATTATGCACTTAGAGCAGATATGACGAGAGAAGAATTTATTGAAGAGGTTACCACAGGTTTAAAACCACCACCACAATATTTCCCAAACAATGTGCGAATGAACAAATCTGTTAACACAAGTATCGATGAGGTTTTACATAGAGGCACAACACCATTAGACCCAGTAACGTTTAAAGAAATGAGCGAGCAAAAAGATGTTTTGGTTGTCGATACACGCTCAAAAGAATCGTACGCAGAACAAGGCACAGTCCCAGGCGCTTGGTATATTGGTATTGATGGCAGTTTTGCACCTTGGGTAGGCGCATTAATAAAAAACATCAAACAAAAAATTATATTTATTGCCGATGATGAATTACGTGTAAACGAAATAGTGACACGCTTTTCAAGAGTGGGATATGATAATACTTTAGGCTATTTAAATGGAGGAATAGAGGATTGGTTGGCTCACGGATTTGAAGTAGATAGGATTGGTTCAATGTCGGCAATTGAATTTGCCAAGAGATTGTCTGAAGGTTCTATGGAAAAACCAGTAGATGTTAGAAAAGAATCAGAATATTTATCTGAACACGTAGAAGGCGTTGAAAATTTCCCTTTGGATAACATCCATCAAAATTTTGCCGAAATTAATCCTGATAAAGAATATTTCTTGCACTGCGCAAGTGGCTACCGTTCGTTAGTGGCTGCTTCAATTTTTAAAGCAAATGGTGTAAAAAACGTGACTGATGTAAGAGGAGGGTTTAATGATATAAAGGAAACTAAAGCTCCTATGACAGATTATGTTTGTCCAACTACTTTATTGTAGAATTTAATTACATTCCTGCGAAATCAGGAGTCTAATGGGTTTAATTCTAGACCCTTGGGTCGGTATATATTATTTTTGTAAAGCAAACTCAAATTAATACCTCGCATGCTTGTGTCGAGGTAATTTATAAATATTTTTAACAAAAAAAGACAAGTTTTAGCAGTCATGAATGGAATTTTTTCCGAACATGACTGCTATTTTTAGTTATCCTTTTTATTTAACGTGAGTTCGATATAAAAGTCATTGACTATAAGCTGATT
>TARA_R110002073_G_scaffold8004_10_pt1 | contig 19900 bp, 16 predicted proteins | sample TARA_R110002073 | Tara Oceans TARA_R110002073 (sample SAMEA4397174) | marine metagenome | biome: Polar Biome; feature: [DCM] deep chlorophyll maximum layer (ENVO:01000326); material: water (ENVO:00002006), including particulate matter (ENVO:01000060) such as... | depth 40 m
CCAAACGCCATCATCAGAAGCCCGCCCCACAACCATCCGGCCAAAGGCTTGACATAGGTGCGCAGCACCCATCCGCCATCGTCCTGCGGATCCCCCAGCGCGATGTAGATATCACGCCAGAAACTGGAATCGATGCCTGCCTCGGTGGTCGGCATCCCGGCGGCCGGATAAACCCGCTTTTCGGTGGTCATCTGCGCCACGAATTCGCCTTCCCGGGACACGTCGATGATCGCCATGTCGGTGAAGTAGTTCGGCCCCTGCTCGCGCCGCACATCCGTCAGCGTCAGGGTATAGCCCTCATGCAAGAAGCTTTCGCCGATCTGCGCCACGCGGATATCCTCGCTCGACCAGCCCAGCAGCACCGAGACGGCGAACGCGGTCACGCCCAGCCCGCCATGCGACACCGCCTTGCCCCAGTCCGCGCGCGGCAGCCGGGTCAGGCGGCGCAACCGGTGGCCAATACTCTGACGCCCGGTGCGCATCCACAAATCGGCCAGCGCGCCGACGAACAGCCAGATGCCCAGAACCGCGCCGATCGGGGCGATAATGCTCTCGCCGGTTTGCAGCGTCCAGGTCAGCGCCCCCAAGGCCACCGCCAACACGATGACACCCGACAAGCTGCGCAGCGCCCGTCCCACATTCCCGCGTTTCCACGGCAGAATGGCACCGACCGGCAGCAGGACAAGAAGCGCCACCCAGAAAGGCGTGAACGAGGCGTCGAAGAACGGCGGACCGACCGACAACACCCTTCCGAAGGCCAGTTCGGACAACAGCGGCCACATGGTGCCCACGAACACGACCAACGCACCGACCGCCAGCAAGATATTGTTCAGCACCAGCGCGGATTCCCGGCTGACCAGCCCGAACACGCCCTTGGCCTCCAGCGCCCCGCTGCGCATCGCGAACAGTGTCAGCGATCCGCCAATGAACACCGCGAAGATCAGCAACAGGAAAATGCCACGTTCGGGGTCTGCGGCGAAGGCATGCACCGAGGTGAGCAACCCAGACCGCACGATGAACGTGCCCATCAAGGAAAACCCGAAGCCGGTGATGGCCAGCAAGATTGTCCAGGCTTTCAAGGTCTCGCGTTTTTCGACGACGATGGCCGAGTGCAGCAGCGCCGTGGCGAACAGCCAGGGCATGAAGCTGGCGTTTTCGACCGGGTCCCAGAACCAGAAACCGCCCCAGCCAAGCTCGTAATAGGCCCACCACGAGCCCAGCCCGATGCCGATGGTCAGGAAAACCCAGGCAGCCAGCGTCCAGGGACGCACCCAGCGCCCCCAGGCCGCATCCACCTTGCCCTCGATCAGCGCGGCCACGGCAAAGCTGAACGCCATGCTCAAGCCCACATAGCCCAGATACAGGAACGGCGGATGCAGGGCCAAACCGGGGTCCTGCAGCAAGGGGTTCAGGTCGCCGCCATTGAACGGCGGCACTTCCGAGCGCAGGAACGGGTTCGAGGTGAAGAGGGTGAACGCGATGAACGCGACGCCGACGGACCCTTGAACACCCAGCACGCGCGCCTGAAGCGTGGCGGGCAGATTGCCCCCGAACCACGCGGCACAGGCCCCGAACAGCGCCAGGATCATGATCCACATCAGCAGGGATCCCTCGTGATTCCCCCAGACGCCGGTGATCTTGTAGAGCAGCGGCTTGAGAGAATGCGAGTTGTTGACCACCAGCGCGACGGAGAAATCCGACACCACGAAGGCATAGGTCAGCGCTCCGAACGACAAGGCGATCAGCACGAATTGCAATGTTGCCAACGGGTTGGCCGCAGCCATCCAGTCGGTCCAGTTCTTGTGCGCGCCGACCAGCGGCACGATTGTCTGCAAGATCGCCACCATGAAGGCGAGGATCAGCGCGAAATGTCCGAGTTCTACTATCATGCGCGCAGCATATAGCGGCTGAAACTGCGCCGTCAAAGAACTTCCGGCGCCTTGCCCTGCGACACCGGCGCGCAGCCTTCGGGGATTGGTGTCAACGCCCCGAGGGACGGCCTCAGCCGCGCTCGCGGTTGGGGTCGTCCATTGCGTCGCGCCAGGCCTGAAGCGCCGGATTGGACGGCGTGCCCGCGTCGGCACCGGATGCGGGCACGGCGCTGTCTTGCGGCATCTCCGGCGCGCGCGCCACCCCGGTGCGTTCACGCATGTAATACGTCTCGCGCGCGCCGAAATAGAACGCCACCACCGCGCCCAGCAGCCACCAAAGCGGCTCGGGCACTTCGGCCAGCCCGCGCATGCGCACCACAAACCCGTCCGGATCGGCCATCGCGTAGACAAACAGGCCAAGCGTGCCAAGCGCCAGCATGGGCCGGGGCATCCGGTTCAACCCGTTGACAAAGCTGTCGAACAGGCCCCGGCGCGGGTTTCGGAACTCGGCGGCATAAGCGCTTTGGGTGGCCGTGAAGGCCTCCTGGCCCAGTTCCATCCGCCGCGTTGCGTTGGGGCGAAAACTGTCGGCCACATCCGTGCCCGCGCGGGCCAGCCGTTCCAGCCCGCCCTGCGCGAACAAGGACCGGAACAATGTGCGGATCAAACCCATGCGGCAGTCCTTTCGCGGTGTTGCTCATCGGTCAGGTGATAGCGCGGCGAAATGAACTGCTCGGCCCGCACGATCCACCCGCCTTTTCCGCCATCGCGGCGGCGCGCATAGCGGCGGCTGGCCGGGCGCCGGTCGGCCAGCGCGTAATAATAGTCGCGCCGCGCGATCCCATAGGCGTCGGCCAGAAAATCCGGCGCGTCGCGGGCGGCGGCCATTGTGGCACGGACCGTCTGCGGACCGATGACCGCGTCGACATCGATGTCATAGCCCATCTCGATCAGCAGCCGTTGCAGGATGCGCACGGCATTGCCGCCGGCATTCACATACATGTCGAACACCGACGGGTGCAGAACCTGCGGCAAAGACCCGATCCGGGGGCGCTCGAAATAATGTTCGATGAAGATGTCGACGGCCTGCGCGCGCGTCAGCTGGCGCACGTCCCGCGCGTCCACCGTTCCGTCCCCGGTCAGGTCCAGCCCAAGGCGGCGCATGGTGTGAATGGTTACACCAAAATTGGTGGCGCCGCCCGGATCATTGGGGTCATCGACATACCCCCCTTCGCGCGCGACGATCTCGTCGGCCAACTGACGAATGGTCTGCATTCTGCCCCTCCAACACGGATGTCAGGGGCAGAATGCAAGGACTGTGGTTCAGGTCAGGTTTCGCCACCGGGCGTTGCATAGGCGCCGGTATAGCTGCAATCGCGCTCCTGGGCCCCGGCTTCGGTTTCCATCATGCCCGCCACTTCGCGCGGCATGTAGGTCTCGTCGTGCTTGGCCAGGATTTCCGAGGCCTGAAAGACCCCGTCCACCAGCCGGCCGGTGGCCACGGTGCCCTGGTTCTCGCTGAACAGGTCGGGCAGGATCCCCTGGAAGGTCACAGGCACGGACTGGCAGAAATCGGTCACGCGGAACGAAATCACTTCGCCCTGGCCGCGCTGCACCGATCCGTCCTCGACCATGCCGCCCAGGCGGAACACCTCGGTCTCCAGAGGCGGATCGCTCAGCACCTGACTGGGCGAACGGAAGAAATTGATCCCGTCGCGCATCGCGTAACCGATCAACCCGGTCGACAACGTCAACGCCACCACCGCGACCACGATGATCTGGATCCGGCGTCGTTTCTTCAGGTTTTTCATTCCGGCCATATTGGAACCTCCGGCACTCAGGGAAAGACGGGGGCCAGCATCAGCCCCTGGGTTTCGGGCAGGCCCAGCATCAGGTTGGCATTCTGAACCGCCTGTCCGCTCGAGCCCTTGTTCAGATTGTCCAGCGTCGAGACGACCAGCGCCCGGCCCGGCCGACGGTCGCCCACAACCCCAACATGACAGAAATTGGAGCCGGTGACCTGCCCCATACCCGGCGCCTGACCAAGGGGCAGGACGACGACGAACGGCTCATCGGCATAGCGCGCCTCCAGCGCGGCATGGATCGCCTTCGCGTCGCCCTTCACATGGCACGACGCCAGAATGCCCCGGTTGACCGGCACCAGATGCGGCGCGAAGCTGATTTCCACGGGCCGCCCGGCAAGGGCACTGAATTCCTGGTCGAATTCGCTCAGATGCCGGTGCACGCTGCCCAGGCTATATCCCATCACATCGGTGCTGCGCTCGGCGAACAGCATGTTTTCCTTGAGCGACCGGCCGGCACCCGAAATCCCGTTCTTCAGGTCGCAGATGATGTCATCCAGATCGATCAGCGCGGCCTCGATCAGCGGGCGCAGGGCGAACTGCACGGTTGCCGCGTTGCACCCGGTCCCGGCCACCAGCCGCGCATCGCAGATCTGATCGCGGTAAAATTCGGTCAGGCCGTAGACCGCGGTTTTTTGCAGTTCGACCGCGCAATGCTTGGCCCCATACCATTTTTCATAAGCCTTGGGATCGCGCAGCCGGAAATCGGCCCCCAGATCGACGACTTTCACACCCATCGGCAGGTCGCGCACCAAAGCTTGGCTCAGCCCATGGGGCAAGGCGCAGAACACCAGTTCGATCTGCGAAAAGTCGATTTCATCGATGGTGCACAGCGTCGGCAGGTCCAGGTGGCGCAGATTCGGGAAAACCGCGCTCATCGGCCTGCCGGCCTTGCGGTCGGCCGACAGCGCCGCGATGCGCAGCCCCGGATGGGTTGCGATGATCCGGACAAGCTCGGCGCCGGTATAGCCGCTGGCGCCCAGAATGGCGACGTTATGGGTCATCTGGATACTCCCGTCGGGATATAGATAGAGGTCATTCATCTGCCCGGCAACGGGCGCAATTGCCGCATCATGCGGCGCCAGATTTGGGCGCCAATGCGGGCGGCTCAGGCCGCTTGAAACGGTATGCGTCGTCGCAGAAACTGCGTGGCCTTGCGCGCCACGGCCACGGGATCGCCGGTGGTCAAAAACCCCGCCTCGGTGCCCGCGCCGATCATCTCGGGGCGGCGGCGCAGGTAATCCTCCAGGCTGGCCGCGACCAAGTCGGGCTGGGAATACAACTCCACCCGGTCCCCCAAAGCGGCGCGGAACGCGTCGGTCATCAGCGGATAATGAGTGCAGCCCAGCACCGCGGCTTCGGGCCGTGGCATCCGCCGATGCAGCGCCTCGACATGGCTGTGCACCAGCGCCTCGGCCAGGATCATGTCGCCCTGCTCGATCGCATCGACAACCCCGCCGCAGGGCTGCGCCTCGACATCCACACCGATGGCGCGAAACGCCAGTTCGCGCTGGAACGCGCGGCTGGCCACGGTTGCCGGGGTTGCAAACAGCGCGACATGCTTGACCTTCACCTCGCGCGGGGGGCTGTTGTCGCCCCATTGGCGCTCGGTCAGCGCCTCGATCAACGGGACGAACACCCCCAGAACGCGCTTGCCCTCAGGCACCCACCCTTCCTGCATCCGCCGCAGCGCCGCCGCCGAGGCCGTGTTGCAGGCCAGGATCACCAGATCGCAGCCTTCGTCGAACAGGCGTTGAACACCGGCGCAGGTCAGGGTGTAGATGTCATCGGCGTCGCGCACCCCGTAAGGCGTATTCGCGTTGTCACCGAAATAGACGAACGGCACATCGGGCAGGCGCCGCACCAGTGCATCCAGCACCGTCAGCCCGCCCAGCCCGGAATCGAATACGCCAACCGCCATTCCTGCCTCTATCCGCTGTGATCGCACCCCAACCGGGCGTCCCCTCGTCTTACGGCGTCAGGCGACGGAAATCCATCGCCTGATTGCGCCTTTGCGCCGGGATGACACGGCCATCATTGCGCGGCAACCCGGGTGGGCGTGCCGCCATCGGCGATCGCGGCCAGAAGTTCCGCGCGCCGCCTGGCCGCGGCCTTGGCGTTGGCCTCTTTCACCGGGCCGAAGCCGCGGATCGACAGCGGCAGCAGCGCCAGTTCCAGGACCAGATCGCGGGTCTGTTCCGTCACTTTGGGCAGAACGTCCCGCATGTCCGCCTCATATTGCTTGATCAATGCACGTTCCATCTTGCGTTCGGCACTGTAGCCGAACGGATCGAACAAGGTGCCGCGCAACCCTTTCATCGCCGCCAGAACCCGGAAACCGCGCAGCATCCATTCCCCGAACGCGCGCTTGCGGGGCCGGCCGTCGGATTCCTTGCCGCCAAGAATCGGCGGGGCCAGGTGGAATTGCATCGAGAAGTCGCCGTCGAACTGTTCGCGCGCCCTGTCATGGGTTTGCAGATGCAGGCGCGCGACCTCGTATTCATCCTTGTAGGCCAGAAGCTTGTGATAGCCTTTGGCCACGGCCACGCGCAGCGCCTCATCCGAAATTGTATCGACCAGGACCCGGAACCGCCGCGCCAGCCGCCGGCCCTGATACACCGTCAGATGCGTTTCCCGGTAGGCGATCGGGTCGACCGGTAAATCCGACACCGTGGCCGGGGCCAGCACCGCCGCCGCGTCCTGCGGATGCGTCACCGCCCAGCGCCCGATCTCGAAGGCGCGCAGATTGCCCTCGACCGCGGCGCGGTTCAGCCTGATTGCTTCGCGCAGCGCGTCGCCCGACACCGGCACCAGCCCCATTTGCCACGCACCGCCCAGCACCATCATGTTGGAAAAGATCGAATCCCCCAGCAGAACCCGCGCCAGTTCCGAAGCATCGAACAGCGCCAGACCATCTCGCAAACGCGCTTCAAGAGCAACCCGCAAGTCATTGACAGGAATTCTGAATTCCGTGTCCCTGGTGAAATCTCCGGTGATGATCTCATGGCTGTTGACCACCGCGCCCGTCTGGCCTGTGCGCATCAAACCGATCGTCTTGGCCCCCGCCGTGACCACCAGATCGCCGCCGATCACGCAATGCGCCTCGCCCACCGCAACGCGCACCGCGCTGATGTCCTCGGGCCGGTTGGCGATGCGGCAATGGATGTGCACCGCGCCGCCCTTTTGCGCCAGCCCGGCCATTTCCATCATGCCCGCGCCTTTGCCGTCGATCTGCGCGGCTTGCGCCAACACCGCCCCCACCGTCACCACACCCGTTCCGCCGACCCCGGTAATCACCACGTTATGCGTGCCGACGATGACCGGCAGCGTTGGCTCTGGAAAGTCAGGCAATTGCACGTCCCGCGATGCGGCTTTTTTGACCTTCGCGCCCTTGAGCGTGACAAAAGACGGGCAGAACCCCTTGATACAACTGAAATCCTTGTTGCAGGACGACTGGTCGATCACCCGTTTGCGGCCCAGTTCGGTTTCCACCGGCGTGATCGACACGCAGTTCGACTGCACACCGCAATCGCCGCAGCCCTCGCAGACGTCGGTGTTGATGAACACCCGTTGATCGGGGTCGGGAAATTCGCCGCGCTTGCGGCGGCGGCGCTTCTCGGCGGCGCAGGTCTGCACATAGATGATCGCCGAAACCCCTTGGGTCTTTGCGAACCGCTCTTGCACCGCCATCAGTTCCGCGCGTTCGAATTTCTCGATGCCCTTGGGAAAGCCCGCGAAATCCACGTCTTCCTTTTCGTCATAGACCAGCGCGATGGGGCTGACGCCCATCGCATGGATTTCCCGCGCGATCTGATCCGCCGTAAGCCCGCCTTCGTTGTGCTGCCCACCGGTCATCGCCACCGCATCGTTGAACAGGATCTTGTAGGTGATGGTGGTGTTCGCCGCCAGGGCCGCGCGGATTGCCTGAACGCCCGAATGGTTATAAGTCCCGTCGCCCAGGTTCTGGAACATGTGGCCACGCTTGGAAAACGGCGCCTCGCCGATCCAGTTCGCCCCTTCGCCGCCCATATGGGTGAAACCCAGGGTCGAGCGGTCCATCCACTGCACCATGTAGTGACAGCCGATTCCGGCATAGGCACGGCTGCCCTCAGGCACTCTGGTCGATGAATTGTGCGGGCAGCCGGAACAGAAATACGGGACGCGCGTGGCAATCTCGGGGGCGTTGTCGGCGCGGCGCGCCTCGGCCAGCCGCGCCAGCCCGGCCCTGATCGCGTCGGTGTCGCGCCCTTCTTCCAGCAGGATCGCGCCCAGCTTTTCGGCGATCATCACAGGGTCCAGCGCGTAGCGGGTCGGGAACAGTTCAACCTGGCGGCCGTTTTGCCAGGTGTCGCCTTTGTGCCAGCCATAGACGCGCCGCCCGCGCCGGTCGTCGAAGATCGCTTCCTTGACCTGCACCTCGATCAGCTTGCGCTTTTCCTCGACGACGATGATCAGCGCCAGGTCTTCGGCCCATTCATGAAAGCTTTCCATGTCCAGCGGCCAGGTCTGACCCACCTTGTAGGTGGTGATGCCAAGGCGCTCGCAATCGGATTCGTCCAGCCCCAGCAGGCCCAGCGCATGGACCAGATCCAGCCAGTTCTTGCCCGCCGCCACCATGCCGATCTTCGCGCCCGGCTTGCCCCAGACGCGGCGATCCATGCGGTTCGCGCGGCTGAAGGCCTCGGCGGCGAAGCGCTTGTAGTCGATCATCCGCGCTTCCTGTGCGACCGGGGTGTCGCCCAGCCGGATGTTCAACCCGCCCTGCGGCATCTTGAAATCCGGCAGCACGAACTGCATCCGGTGCGGATTGCCATCCACCACCGCCGTGGCCTCGACCGTGTCCTTCATGGTCTTGAGCCCCACCCAAAGCCCCGAAAAACGGCTGAGCGCATAGGCGTAATGCCCGTAGTCCAGAAGCTCCTGCACCCCGGCAGGCGAAACGACCGGCATATAGGCGTCGATCATCGCCCAGTCGGACTGGTGCAAGACGGTCGAGGATTCGCCGGTGTGATCGTCGCCCATCGCCATGATGACCCCGCCATGCCGGCTGGAGCCGGCCATGTTGGCGTGCTTCATCACGTCGCCGGTGCGGTCCACCCCTGGCCCCTTGCCATACCAAAGGCCGAACACGCCGTCATACTTGCCCTCGCCGAACATTTCGGCTTGCTGCGTGCCCCAGATTGCCGTGGCGGCCAGGTCTTCGTTCAGCCCGGGCTGAAACGTCACGCCCGCCGCGCTCAGCACCGGCTCGGCGCGCTGCATCTGCAAATCGACCGCCCCAAGCGGCGACCCGCGATACCCCGAAACATATCCGGCGGTATTCAGCCCCGCCGCCTTGTCGCGGGCGGCCTGTTGCAGCATCAGCCGGACCAGCGCCTGCGTGCCGTTCAACAGGACCGGGGATTTTTCGATATCGAAACGATCGTTCAGGGATATGGATTGCGTCGTCATGGGGCACCTCCGCAGCGGATGGATGACTGTCTTATCATACATGATTTTTTAGGTCACAATTGCTGACCTTCACGCCTTTGTCAGCAAAACTTTGCTTTATCGCAAACACTTTCTGCCCTAGATACACACATGGCCGTTTTGAGGCCCCGAAACGAAAGATTTGGTCTTGCTGGACTGGGACAAACTCAGAATCTTCCACGCGGTCGCCGACGCCGGCAGCCTGACCCATGCCGGCGATGCGCTGGGGCTCAGCCAATCGGCGGTCAGCCGACAGATTCGCGGGCTGGAGGAAAGCCTGGGCACGACCCTGTTTCACCGCCATGCGCGCGGCCTGATTCTGACCGAGCAGGGCGAATTGCTGTTCGACGCCACCCGCTCGATGTCGGCCCGCCTTGAAACCGCCTCGGCCCGCATTCGCGACAGCGAGGAAGAGGTGTTCGGCGAATTGCGTGTGACCACCACCACCGGATTCGGCACCCTGTGGCTGGCCCCGCGCCTGCCCGCTTTGTATGAGCGCTACCCCGACCTGAAGATCGACCTCATGCTGGAGGAGCGGGTGCTGGACCTGCCGATGCGCGAGGCCGATGTCGCCATTCGCATGAAAGAGCCCAGCCAGGCCGACCTGATCCGCAAGCGGTTGATGGGGGTGCGGATGCGCCTCTATGCGACGCCCGCCTATCTGGAGAGCAGCGGCACACCCGAGACGCTGGACGATATGCGCGATTTCCGGCTTATCAGCCAGAACGTCAACGCTCCGCAGGTTGCTGCGGGGGCGGCCTTGCTGCGACAACTCAACGCCCTGCCCGTGACCTCGACCTTTACGATCAACAACTATTTCGGCGTGTTGCAGGCCGTGCTGAACAATCTGGGCATCGGCTTGCTGCCCAACTACCTGACGCGCGACTTCCCCGATCTGGTGCGCGTTCTGCCCGATGTCGATAGCGCCGAAGTCCCGGTGTTCCTGGCCTATCCCGAAGAATTGCGGCAATCGAAACGGATCATGGCGTTCCGCGATTTCGTTCTGGAGGGAATCATCGCCTACCGTCGCAACCTTTCCGCGCATCCCGATGACGCCTGACCCCAGGAACGGCTGTTGCAGAATTGCTCAAAAGTGAGACATGCGCGCAACGCATCGCCGCTATGATGCATACGCAGCGAAGAAAATCTTGAATTAGTGAACTTGTTATATTAGGTCTGGTTTCAAGATACATGGCTTTGCCGCGTATCTTTACCTCCCTGTTGGACTTTGGCCGAGCATCTGCTCGGCCTTTTTTTTTCGCCCGACGGCAATTGCCCGTCAATTGGGCGCCCCCGGCACCGAATGCGCAGCGTGGCAGCATAGACCGGATCATGTCCTGCCCGGGTTTTTGCGCCGGATCGCCCGTTTGGCCTTGGTTGTGGCCAGGTCATCCGCAGGATCATCGGGCAGGCACGCGACTGTGCCATGGGGTTAAGACATCGGCGCCGGGGCCTTTGTGGTCGCCTTTACCAACCCCAATGCGCATGCCTTGGGCCGTCCCTGACACTACCAAGCCGAAAAAAGCGAAGACACTTTGACGCCCGCGGCCCTTTTCCTTCCCCCTTGCATGACTTAAGACGCGCGCAACGTTCTTGCGCCCGGGAAAGCCGCCATGACCGAACCTGCCATCACCCCCGACCTGATCGCCGCCCACGGGCTGAAGTCCGACGAATACGCCCGCATCCTTGAGATCATCGGCCGCGAGCCCAGCTTTACCGAACTGGGTATCTTTTCGGCCATGTGGAACGAACATTGTTCCTACAAGTCATCGAAGAAATGGTTGCGCACCCTGCCCACCACGGGCCCGCAAGTCATTTGCGGCCCCGGTGAAAACGCCGGTGTGGTGGATATCGGTGATGGCCCGGACGGCAGGAAACTGGCGCTGATCTTCAAGATGGAGAGCCACAACCACCCCAGCTACATCGAACCTCATCAGGGCGCGGCCACCGGTGTCGGCGGGATTTTGCGCGATGTGTTCACCATGGGCGCGCGCCCCATCGCCGCCATGAACGCGTTGTCCTTCGGCCTGCCCGGCCACCCCAAGACCGCCCATATCGTCAAGGGCGTGGTCGAGGGCATCGGCAGCTATGGCAATTGCTTCGGCGTGCCCAATGTCGGCGGCGAGGTGCGCTTTCACGCCAGCTACAACGGCAATTGCCTGGTCAATGCCTTTGCCGCCGGTCTGGCCGACGCCGACAGCATCTTCTACTCGGCAGCGTCGGGTGTTGGAATGCCGGTGGTCTATCTGGGCGCGAAAACCGGGCGCGACGGGGTCGGCGGCGCCACCATGGCCTCGGCCGAATTCGACGACACGATCGAGGACAAGCGCCCCACGGTGCAGGTCGGCGACCCGTTCACCGAAAAGCGCCTGATGGAAGCGACGCTTGAGCTGATGCGGACCGGCGCCGTGATCTCCATTCAGGACATGGGCGCGGCGGGGCTGACCTGTTCGGCCGTGGAAATGGGCGACAAGGGCGGCCTGGGCATCAGGCTGCAATTGGATGACGTGCCGCAGCGCGAACCCGACATGACGGCCTATGAAATGATGCTGTCGGAAAGCCAGGAGCGGATGCTCATGGTGCTGCACCCGGAAAAGGAAGCCGTGGCGCGCGCGGTGTTCGAGAAATGGGATCTGGATTTCGCCATCGTCGGTGAAACCATCCCCGAGGACCGGTTCCTGATCCTGCACGGCAATGACACGGTGGCCGATCTGCCGTTGTCGAAGCTGTCATCCGAGGCCCCTGAATACGACCGCCCCTGGGTGGAAACTCCGCCCGCGGCGGACATGCTACCAGTGCCGCAGGTGGACCCACTCGATGCGCTCAAGGCGCTGATCGCCAGCCCGAACTACGCGCACAAGGCCTGGGTGTGGGAGCAATACGACCACATGGTCATGGGCGACACCGTGCGCGCGCCGGGTCTGGGCGCGGGTGTCGTGCGGGTGCATGGCACCGACAAGGCCATCGCCTTCACCAGCGACGTGACCCCGCGCTATGTGCGCGCCAACCCCGTCGAGGGCGGCAAGCAGGCCGTGGCCGAAGCCTTCCGCAACCTGTGCGCGGTGGGCGCGCGGCCCTTGGCAACCACCGACAACATGAACTTCGGCAATCCCGAAAAGCCAGAGATCATGGGGCAGTTCGTCGGCGCCATTCAGGGCATCGGCGCGGCCTGCATCGCGCTGGACATGCCGATCGTGTCGGGCAATGTCAGCCTTTACAACGAAACCGACGGCCAGGGCATTCTGCCGACCCCGACGATTGGCGCGGTCGGCCTTCTGGACAGTCTGGACGAAATGATCGCCGGGCACCCCAATGCCGGCGATTACGCCGTGGTCATCGGGGAAACGCAGGGTCATCTGGGCCAGTCCGCGCTGCTGGCCGAGGTCTTCCACCGCGAGGACGGCGACGCCCCGGCCGTCGATCTGGACGCCGAGCGCCGCAACGGCGAGTTCCTGCGCGCCAACCGGGCGCTGATCACTGCCGCGAGCGACCTGTCCGATGGCGGCCTTGCGCTGGCTGCGTTCGAGATGGCCGAGGCCGCCGGTCTGGGCATCACGCTGGTCAGCGCCGATACGCCGCATCTGTTCGGCGAGGATCAGGCGCGCTATCTGGTCGCCTGCGGGTTTGACGCGGCCGAGGCGCTGATGGTCGCCGCCGCGCGGGCCGGCGTACCGATGCAGACCGTGGGCCGCTTTGGCGGGGACAGCGTCAGAATGGGCGCCAGCAGCGCGCCGCTGGTGGATCTGTCGGCGCTCTACCGCTCCAGCTTTGCCGCCACCTTCGGCTAACGGGCGGGGCGGGGCACATCGGCCGTCGATGACCTCGCATGGGAAACCGGGATCTTGCCCAGACCGAAACATCCGGGCAAGAACAGGATCATGAGCACCCCGCCCGTCCTGCCCTCCTTGACCGCCGACTGCGCGTCCTGCGCCGGCCTGTGCTGTGTGATGCTGGCCTTCGACAAAGGCGAGGATTTCGCGCTGGACAAACCCGCGCATCAGCCCTGCCCCAATCTGTCCGCTGATTTTTCCTGCGCCATCCATGACCGCCTGGACCAGGCCGGTTTCCCCGGATGCCGGCGCTATGATTGCCTGGGCGCGGGGCAGCGCGTGACGCAAGAGGTGTTCAAGGGCAAGGACTGGCGCAGCCACCCCGAAACCCTGCCTGCCATGGCCGATGCCTTTGCCATCCTGCGGCGGGTGCACCGCGATCTGGAACTGCTGGCCGCCGCCCGCGCCCTGCCCCTGACGGCGGCCCGGTCCGCCGAGCTTTCTCGCCTGCTGTCCGAGGCCAACCCGGCAGACGGATGGAGCGAGCCCGCGCTGGCGCGTTTTGCCCAGGGCGACCACGGCGCGCGCGTCGCGCGGTTCCTGCGGGGCCTGCGGGACCATGTTTGACGCCCACACCACTTGCGCACGGGTCATGCGGGTTCTACATCTTCCCTAACGACCCACGGAGATCCGCTCGTATGGCCATATCGCTCACAGAACTCGAAACCCTGCTGCTTGAATCCTTTCCCCACGCCAAGGTCACCGTCACCGACCTGGCCGGGGACGGAAACCATTACGCCGCCGAAGTGATCGACGAAAGCTTTCGCGGAAAGAACCGCGTGCAGCAGCAGCGCGCCGTTTATGCGGCGCTGAAGGGCAAGATGGACGGCGCGCATGGCGAATTGCACGCCCTGGCGCTGACCACGAAAGCGCCCGACTGAAGCCCGCGCCCGCCCCTGTCAAAGACTTATGCCATCAAGGCCCAGCAAGGACCCCAACCATGACCGACGCAAAGACTCAAATTTCAGAAACCGTCAAAGCCCATGACGTCGTGCTGTTCATGAAGGGCACCAAGACCATGCCGCAATGCGGATTTTCCAGCCGCGTGGCCGGGGTGCTGAACTTCATGGGTATCGAATACGCCGATGTGAATGTTCTGGCCGATGACGGTGTTCGCCAGGGCATCAAGGAATATTCCGACTGGCCCACAATCCCGCAGCTTTATGTGAAGGGCGAATTCGTCGGCGGCTGCGACATCATTACCGAAATGACGCTGTCGGGCGAACTGGACACGTTGTTCGAGGAAAACGGCGTGACCTATGACAAGGACGCCGCCAACAAGATCCGCGAAGCAAACGCGTAAGCGCGGTCCACAGACAGACCGAAACCCGCCCGAACCGGGCGGGTTCTGACATCTCGAAGCGCGGCGGCTCAGGCGCCCTGTTCGATCTGATCGGCCAGGGCCTCGGCCCGGGCAGCCATTTCCGACAGGCTCTCCACGGTCGAGTCCGGGATCGCCGGCACTTCGACCCGCTCTCGCGGCGCGGCGCGCAATTTCACAAGTTCGGCCTGCACGTCCGCCAGCTGCGCCTCCAGGCTGCGCACCCGATCTTCGGCGGCGGCGGTCTTGTCGGCCAGCATCAGGCCCGACATCAACAACATGCGCGATTCCGGCAAGCGGCCGATCTGCCCGATCAGGGTGCGGGCCTCGGCATCCAGCAGGCTGGCAGCGGTGTGCAGATAGGTCTCCTCGCCCGCCTGGCAGGCGACATCAAAGCTTTTTCCGCCGATGACGATGGTTTCTTCGGGCATTCGTGCCTCCTGTTCAGCGCGCTTCGGCGGCCAAGAGCGGTTTCAACTCGGCCAGGATTTCTTCCATCTCGGCCATCTCGGCGCGGCGCTCGGCTTGCAAGGCCTCCAGCTCGGCGGAAATCGACTTGTTGACCAGAATGGTGTCCGGGAACCCTTCGGCCTGCGCATCGCGCAAACCGGAATTCGAGTCCATCAGCTTCGCATTCGCCTTTTTCAGCCGCAGCATTTCCAGGCTTTGCAGGTCCAACTGCTCGGTCAACCGGGCCAGACGGCGCTCCAGCTGCGCAATCGTGGTCTCCTGGCGCTGCTTGACCTGATGCACGCGCTCGGACAATTGCGCGTTCGCCGCGCGTTCCTTGTCCAGCGCCTCGCGCAGGCTGGCAATCGTTGCCTCTTGCTCGGGATCGGGGCCCGGATCGGACCGTGCGCCCAGGCCGAATACCGCCCCGCGCGACGGTTTTTGCACCGCCCCGCCCTTTTCAAGGCGGCGGGCGATCCGCTCCAGCGCATCGGAAAGTCGGCGTTCTACCGGGGCCAGGTCGCTCATCAATCGCTCCTCACGCGTGCCCTCAATCTAGGCGCGAATCATCCTCGCGCCCCCTATCGGGTCGTTTTCAAAAGAATACGGTGAAATCACCGGCTTTCCAACCGATCTGCAACCAGATCGTCGGCTGCCAAGCTTGAACTCGCATCCCAGCCTGCTATGACCCCCACAAACCGCCCTTTGTATAAGGACCGCTGCCTTGGATATCGCAACCCTTCGTGCCCACCATCCCGAACACTGGCGCCTCGCCTGCGCGATCCGCGTTCTGACGCTGGACGCCGTCGCCGCCGCCAATTCGGGCCATTCCGGCATGCCGATGGGCATGGCCGATGTCGCCACAGTCCTGTTTCGGAACCACCTGAAATTCGATGCATCCGCCCCCAACTGGGCCGACCGCGACCGTTTCATCCTGTCCGCCGGTCACGGGTCCATGCTGATCTATTCGCTGCTGCATCTGACCGGCTACGCCGACATGACGCTGGAGCAGATCAAGAGCTTCCGCCAATGGGGCGCGATCACCGCCGGCCACCCGGAATACGGTCACGCAACCGGCGTGGAAACCACCACCGGCCCGCTGGGTCAGGGCATCGCCAACGCGGTCGGCTTTGCCATGGCCGAAGAGCATCTGCGCGCCCGCTGGGGTGCCAGGATCCAGGACCACAACACCTATGTCATCGCCGGTGACGGCTGCCTGATGGAGGGCGTCAGCCAGGAGGCCATCGGCATCGCCGGGCGCCACCAATTGTCCCGGCTGGTCGTGCTGTGGGATGACAATGACATCACCATCGACGGCAAGGTGTCGCTGTCGGATGTCACCGACCAACGCGCCCGCTTCAAAGCGTCGGGCTGGGACGTGTTCGACTGCGACGGCCATGACCCCGCCGATATCGACCGCGCGATCACGCACGCCAAGGCCAGCCCACGCCCCGCCATGGTGGCCTGCAAGACGCATATCGCGCTGGGATCGGCGGCGCAGGATACCTCGAAGGGCCACGGCGCGCTGACCGATGCGCGGCTGATCGCCGACACCCGCGCCGCCTACGGCTGGGAGCACGGCCCGTTCGACATCCCCGCCGACATCAAATCCGCGTGGGAGGCCATCGGCGCCCAAGGTCAGGCCGAGCGCGCGGCGTGGGAAACCCGTCTGTCTGCCCTGTCCGCCACCAGGCAGGCCGAATTCGCCCGCATCTTCGCGCGTGACCTGCCCGCCCGCCTGTCCGCCGCGATCCGCAAGGTCAAGAAAACCGCGATCGAGTCGCCGAAGAAGATGGCCACCCGCGCGGCATCGGAAATCGTGCTGAACGCGGTCAATCCGATCGTCAGCGAAACCATTGGCGGCTCTGCCGATCTGACCGGATCGAACAACACCAAATCCGCCGATATGGGCAGGTTCGACACCGACAACCGCGCCGGGCGCTATGTCTACTGGGGCATCCGCGAACACGGCATGGCATCGGCGATGAACGGCATGGCGCTGCACGGCGGTGTGCGGCCCTATTCGGGCACCTTCATGGCCTTCACCGATTATGCCCGCCCGGCCATGCGCCTGTCGGCGCTGATGGGGATCCCGGTGGTCTATGTGATGTCGCATGACAGCATCGGCCTGGGCGAGGACGGCCCAACGCACCAGCCGGTCGAGCATCTGGCGATCAGCCGCGCCACGCCCAACACGCTGGTCCTGCGCCCCGCCGATCTGGTCGAGGCCGCCGAATGCTGGGAAATCGCGCTGGCGCAGAAAACCACGCCGTCGGTCCTGTCGCTCAGCCGTCAGGGGCTGACCCCGGCGCGCGAGACACACACCGCAAAGAACCTGTCCGCGCAGGGCGGCTATGTGCTGGCCGATGCCGAAGGCAAGCGCCGTGTGATCCTGATCGCAACCGGGTCCGAGGTGGAAATCGCCCTGCAAGCCCGCGCCGCGTTGCAGGCCGAAGGGATCGGCACGCGCGTGGTGTCCATGCCCTGCATGGAACTGTTCAACGCCCAGCTCGAAACCTATCGCAAGCGGGTCCTGCCCGCAGGCCCCGTGCGGATTGGCATCGAGGCCGGCGTGCGTGCAGGCGGCTGGGATCAATACCTGCTGGGCGAACGCGCCAGGAAATCCGATTTCGTCGGCATGAGCAGCTTTGGCGCATCGGCCCCGGCCGGAACGCTGTATGCCGAATTCGGCATCACCGCCCAGGCCGCCGTCGCAAAGGCCAAGGCGCTGCTGTAACCGCAAGCCGCCGCCCTGCGATCACGAAGCCCGTCGCCTTACCGGCGCGCTTCGTGCGCCTTGCGGGCCCCTGGCCTACCGCGCGAAGCCGGTCATGAACCGGGCCAGAAGCGGCTGGCTGGCGGCGCCGATCACGCGCGCCTCGGCCCCCATGGTCCCGGCCTGGATGGAAGGGCGTTCAAGCCCCTTGAAATCCGCCTGCCCCAGGTGCGCCCGAACGCGCTCCACTAATGCATCGCGCAGGCCCGGTGGCAACCAGCCATCAAGCTTGACCAGCCGCACATCGACCACCGCGACCGCAGCCTGAATCGCCTGCGCGATCCCGGACGCCGCGTGTTCCGCCCAATCGTCCAGCACCGCTTGCGGCGCGGCCCAGCAATCAACGCTGTCCCACAGCGTTGCGCCGTCAATTCCCTGTTCGGCCAGCGCGCGTTCCAGCACCATCAGCGACGCCATGTCGATCAACTGGCACCGTCGGCCCGCAGCATCCAGAACCCTGACCGACCCCAACGCCCCGGCATTCCCGTTCGGGCCGTCGAACAAGCTGCCATTCAGCACCAGCCCACCGCCGATGAAAAAGCCGATGTAGAAATACAGGAAATTGGGCGCCTGCGCGCCCGTGCCAAAGACCAGTTCGGCCCCGCACGCCGCCGAGGCATCCTTTTGCACGAATACCGGCACTTGCAGTGCCTGCGCCAGTTCCGCCCGGATATCGCGGTCCTGCCAGGCCTGCATCCGCGAGGGGTCGATCGCCAGGGCGTCAGCCCAATCCCACAGCCGAAACGGCATCGCGATGCCCAGCCCGGCTATCCGCGCCCGGGCATCGGGGCGCAAACTTGCCACCAGATGAGCCGCAGCCTGCACGGAAAAATCGACAACGGCGTCGAACGCGGGAACCGGATATGCCAGGCTGCGCCGCGCCAGAATCGTGCCCAGAAAATCGGTCAGCACCATTTCCGCGCTGCGCCGGCCGATCTTGAGCCCCAGAAAATAGGCGCCGCGGGGGTTCAACCGGATCGGCACGCTAGGCTGCCCCACCCTGCCGCGCTGCGGCTCACCCTTCAGCAGCAGCCCGTCGCGCTCCAGCGCGCGGATGATGACCGACACGGTCTGTGCCGTCAGCCCGGAGTGGCGTGCAATCTCGGATGTCGACAGCGCCCCATGTTGCCGGATCAGGGTCAGGATCAACCGCTCATTCAACGCCCGCATGCCGGTCTGGTTGGTTCCCGCAAACGGGCTGGACACGCCGGGCTTGTTGCTTTGGTCATGGGCTGATTTCATGGCGTGACTGCTAACACGGTCGGGGTGGCAAATTAAATCATGCGAATTTATTTATTGACAGTCCAGCGCCTATTCGCGCATTCCCAGCGCATCTTCCACTGTCCAGGCTCCGAAAACCGCCATGAGCACCCCTGAAACCCTTGCCCGATCCGTCCTGCCCGCATTGCTGGACATGACCGGCCCGCGCACGCTGGTGGCCGTGGCCGGCCCGCCCGGGGCCGGCAAATCCACCGTCTCCAAGGCCCTGCATGACGCCTTGCAGGCAGCCGGCCGCAGCGCCGCCGTGGTGCCGATGGACGGGTTCCATCTGGACAACCGCCTGTTGGCCGAACGCGGCTTGCTGGCCCGCAAGGGCGCGCCGCAATCCTTCGATGCCGACGGGTTCGTTGCGCTGGTGCAGCGCGCGGCCCAGGGCGGCGATCTGGTCTATCCGCTGTTCGACCGGGACCGCGATATCGCCATCGCCGGGGCCGGATTTCTGGGCGCCGATGTCGAATTCGTGCTGTTCGAAGGCAATTACCTGCTGCTCGATCAGGCGCCCTGGGTCCGGTTGCATCCGCTGTGGCGGATGACCCTGTGGACGGATCCGGGGCTGGACGCCCTGAAGCAACGCCTGTTGCACCGCTGGCTGGATCACGGCTTGACCGAGGCCCAGGCCATCGCCCGGCGCGACCGGAACGACCTGCCCAATGCGATCACCGTGCGGAACAGCAGCGTGCGGGCCGATGTCGCGCTCAACACCTGACCAAAGGAAATCGCCATGATCCTGTGCGCCGGAGAAGCCCTGATCGACATGATCCCCACGCCGACCCTGTCGGACCGGGAAGGCTACGTGCCGCATACGGGGGGCGCGGTGTTCAACACCGCCGTCGCGCTGGGACGGCTGGGCGCGCGCAGCGGTCTGTTGTGCGGCATCTCGACAGACCTGTTTGGCCAGCAACTGATGACCGCGCTGGTTGCCAGCCATGTCGATGTCACGCATGTCATCCGCTCGGACCGGCCCACGACACTGGCCTTCGTGCAATTGACCGACGGACACGCAACCTATTCATTCTTCGACGAGAATTCAGCCGGCCGGA
>TARA_R110002073_G_scaffold16626_13_pt1 | contig 19890 bp, 17 predicted proteins | sample TARA_R110002073 | Tara Oceans TARA_R110002073 (sample SAMEA4397174) | marine metagenome | biome: Polar Biome; feature: [DCM] deep chlorophyll maximum layer (ENVO:01000326); material: water (ENVO:00002006), including particulate matter (ENVO:01000060) such as... | depth 40 m
TACCCTAGATGAAAGGGACGAAGGGCACGCCGCACCCGGCAAACAGGGCGAACGGGGCAAGAGCGAAAATAATCCGCATCATGGGAATCTCCTGATTAAATATCCACCTGGATCGTGCAAAAGAACTATGGTTGCGCTAATGCTGATCTTTGTCACACAAAAGTTCCGAAAGCCATGCGATGATCATAGATAATTCGCCCAACGGACATGCTGTCGTGGTCGGGGCCGGTCCTGCCGGATTGATGGCGGCGGAAACCCTGGCCCGGTCCGGGGTGTCAGTCACCATCTGCGAGCACAAGCCATCGGTGGGGCGCAAATTTCTTATGGCAGGCAAGTCGGGGCTTAACCTGACCAAGATCGAAGACGATGCGTCTTTCCTGAACGCGTTCACAGAGGCCAAACCACTGTTGCAACCAATGCTGGCCGGGTTCGATAGTGTAGCAATACAAAAATGGGCCGAAGACCTGGGGCAGACGCTGTTTACCGGTTCGACCGGGCGCGTGTTTCCTACTGTCATGAAGGCGTCGCCCTTATTGCGGGCATGGCTTGCCCGCTTGGCGGGGGCAGGGGTGCAGATCAATACACGGTGGCAGTGGACAGGATGGCACGGCACTTCGTTGGCGTTCGCCACCCCCCAAGGGCAGCGCACCCTAGGCGCTGACGTAACGGTTCTTGCTCTTGGTGGTGCCAGTTGGGCGCGATTGGGTTCTACAGGGGAATGGGCAACGATTCTACGCGGCCAGGGCATCGATGTGGCTGCTTTTGAAGCTGCGAATGCAGGTGTTGCAGTGAACTGGTCTTCGCACATGGCACCCCATTTCGGCGCTGCGCTCAAGGGTATAGCCTTGCGATCAGGCGCGCACCGCTCTCGGGGTGAGGCAATCATTGCGACGAAAGGCCTTGAAGGTGGGGGCATTTATGCTGTCTCGCGCGGCGTGCGCGACGGGCATCCATTGGTTATTGACTTACTGCCTGACCAGAGTGTTGAGGCGTTGATCGCCAAGCTTGACCGACCCCGCGGCAGGATGAGTGTCTCAAATTACCTGCGAAAGGCGGTAAAGCTGGACGCTGCCAAGATCGGGCTATTGCAGGAAATGGCCCGGCCTCTGCCTCAGGATTCCAGGGTACTTGCAGAGCTTCTCAAGGCGCTTTCGATGAAGAATGCAAAGCTGCGTCCGTTGGACGAGGCGATTTCCACCGCCGGGGGCATCCCCTTTGCCGCTGTCGATGAAACGCTGATGTTGAACGCTCGGCCGGACGTCTTTGTCGCCGGTGAAATGCTGGATTGGGAGGCTCCGACCGGAGGGTACCTGCTGTCGGCCTGCCTGGCGACAGGCCGATGGGCGGGACAACACGCCGCCGCGCGGGTTCGGAATGTCTAGTCTTCCTTGGTGGCTGCGGCTTTGAAGGCGGGACGATCACGCATGGATTTGGCCCAATGCCCCAGCTTGTCATCGACCCGAGGAAAACCCGCGCCGATCGACCAGTTGATACAGTGGGTCGCCAGCAGATCGGGTACCGTCAGGCTGTCCCCGATCAGGTAAGCCCCCTCGAGTCTTTCCGACAGAATTGACGCCGAGCGGGCGAATTCAGCCTTGAGGCTGTCTTTGATTTCGGGGACGCGTTGTTCTTGCGGGAATACAAAGCTGTGTTTGGCGGCGGCCCACAGGATAGCGTCCATCTCGTCGATCAACCAAAACGTAAGAGCGTCCTGCTTAGCGCGTGCCGGGGTCCCGGCAGGGGCGGTCAGGGCCCCGTGCTTGTCCGCCAGATAATGCATGATCGCCACAGAATCGGTTAACACATCGTCACCCACAAGCAGTGCAGGGATCTTACCGGACGGATTGTATTTCTTAGCCTCTTCTGACCGTGGCGCGCAGGCGATGTGGTTATAGGGCTGGCCGATTTCTTCCAGCATCCACATCACCCGCATGGCGCGCGTTTTGGTTGCACCGATCACTGTGTACATTTTAGTCCCTCCTAAGCCGTCTACGATGAATTAACGTTGTGCACCCAGCATTGCCAGGCGAATGAAGGCGCGCTCGACGAGCGCCATGGTCGGCGCATGTTGTCCGGCTGACCGCAGGGTCAGATCGGTATCGGTCAATACGGTCAAGGCTGTTTCCAACTTCAACGCCCCCCAGTTTTTCGCTTGCCGTATAGCACGGTCCCGGTCGCGCACGCCCCAAATTTGGCCGCCGGGGTTGCTGGCGATCCGATAAAGCGTGCGAAAATGTCTGGTCGCCATAATAATCAGCGTTACGGCATTCACCCCCTGTGCTTGCAGTTTGGCCATCACGGGGCCGATATCACCTGCGCGCGATTCAGCGACAATATGCAGAATGTCATCGACATCCGCTTCGGTCGAGGTTGGGGCGCAGTTCGCCACATCTTCGGCAGTAAGAGGGCGGTCATCGCCAAATTTATAGAGCGTAACTTTCTCCACCATTTGCCGAAAATCTCCGGGGTCGAGCACACGTGCCAGTTCACTGAGCGAGGCCATGGCCCCCGGTTCAGGGTTCAACTTTGCGTCTGCAAGAATGCGTTCTATCTCTGCCCGGTCCGGCGGATCATCATAGATTGGCGTGGCAAAAGCGGTCTTGTGCGCCTCAAAGGCTTTGAGCACTTTCGAAGTTTTCTTGAGATCTCCGGCGGTTACGACGATTTGCGCGTCGCCGGGTTGCCAGTCGGTCAACGCGTCGATCAGAATCTTGGCGATGTTGTCGTTTGCATCTTCGACAAGGGCGGCGCGGGGCCCGGGGAAAAAGCCGGTGGCTTTGATCGCGTCCAGCAGCATCGGTGCATCACGGCGCAAATCGGCAGCCTGAATGCGAGTGAGACGCATTTCTTCTTCGGCATTTGCCCCCAACAGGTTCTTAAGGAACTCTTGCCGTTTGATGGCGACACGCATCGCGTCGCTGCCGTAAATCAACAACCCTGTCTTGCGTTGATCAGGTTTGGCAAAATAGGCATTCGCATCGCGTGGCGGCAGTTTCATCGGGAAAGGTTGGCCGCGTAAAGCTGCGTGACGATCTGATCCGCCAGCATTGTCATGAGCCGGGTTTGTGCGTCATGTTCCGCAGCGAGCGTCGCTACGGTCGTGCCGGTTGCCGAGTATCCCGTGAAGTTTTCGACCGTGCCCGAGCTTTCGATCTGACCAGCGGTAAGATCACGCAAGATAAAATCGACCTTCCCAATCATATTGTACCGCGTGGTGTTGTTGGTGCGATCTATCGCCAGGCCTTCTTGGGCGATAGCGACTGTCAGTTCCAGCGCGAAATGCGGTGCCTGTGCCCGACCCAGCCGGGTCTCTATTTCGCGCACTAGGGTATAGCTGTAAACATCGTCGGGCGCTTCTACCTGGACGCTGTTGCGCAGGGCAGATCCGCTGCCGTTGTCGCCGTATACCGGTTGGAACCCGCACGCCGCCAAGGCCAGCAGGGGCAGTGCCAATAGAAACCGGCACTTACGCAACAACATTGACGATCCGTCCGGGCACAACGATCACCTTTTTGGGCGTAGCACCGTTAAGGGTGCGAATGACAGCTTCGTGGCTCAGCGCGAGTTTTTCAACCTCTTCTTTCGCCATGTCCGCGGGCACCTGAATTTCAGCACGTCGCTTGCCGTTGATTTGGATGGGAAGTGTTACGGTGTCATCTATCAACATCGCATCAAGCGCCTGTGGCCAAGGAGCTGTGGTGCAAAGCCCGATGCCGCCTTGGGCCGTCCAGATTTCCTCGGACAGATGAGGTGTCATCGGTGACATAAGCTGCGCCAATGTCATGACGGCTTCGCGCTGAGCAGCATGACCCGCTTTGGATTTTTGAAGAATGGCCGTGAAGGTATAAAGTTTTGCGATGGCGGCGTTAAAGCCGAACGAGTCGATGCCCATGGTCACATCATGGATGGTTTTGTGCATGGCCCGCAGAAGGTCATCGTCACCTTCGCCGGGGGTATCCGTACCCATCGCGCTGATGCGTTCGCTGATATTCCACACACGGTTGAGATGCTTGTGAGCGGCTTCGGCACCCGAGGCTGTCCATTCCACGTCACGTTCGGGCGGGGAATCGCTCAGGACAAACCAACGGGCCGTATCCGCACCATAGTTCGCGATGATCCCCAACGGGTCCACCACGTTCTTTTTCGACTTTGACATCTTGGCAGAGGGCATGATCTCTACCTCGGTGCCGTCAGCCAGTTTCCCATCGGTCACATCCTCGGGAAGATGATAGACCGGGCGATTTTTGTCATCGCGGGTTAGATATATTTCGTGGGTGACCATGCCTTGGGTGAACAGGGCGTCAAAAGGTTCAATCGCCTTTTCAGGCAAATGGCCGGTGATGTGCATGGCACGGGCAAAAAAGCGGGAATAAAGAAGGTGGAGAATCGCATGTTCGATGCCGCCGATATATTGATCGACGTTCATCCAATATTCAGCATCTTCCATGACGGTGGGCGTATCGGCGTGCGGCGCGGTAAAGCGGGCGAAATACCATGAAGAATCAACAAAGGTATCCATCGTATCGGTTTCGCGTTTGGCAGGTGCGCCGCAGGCAGGGCAGGTACAGTCGCGCCATGTCGGGTGACGGTCCAACGGATTGCCGGGCGTATCAAAGCTGACATCGTAGGGCAGTTCGATCGGCAGGTTTTCTTTCCTTTCGGGCACTACGCCGCAGGCATCGCAATGCACCACAGGGATAGGGCAACCCCAATATCGCTGACGTGACAGGCCCCAATCGCGCAAACGGAACTTGGTCACGCCTTGGCCGACACCCTGGGCTTCGCACGCATCAATTGCCGCTGCGATGGCATCTTCTCCGGTTTGCCACTTTTCGCCGGCAAATCCGCCGTTGTAGTAAACCGTTTCAGATTTTGCCGGAACATAGGCTTCTTCTAGCTTCGGGTTCGCATCTTCGGATGGAAGAAACGTCGAAATGATCGGCAAGCCGTATTTGCTGGCAAATTCAAAGTCGCGCTGGTCATGGGCCGGGCACCCGAAGATTGCGCCCGTGCCGTAATCCATCAAGATGAAGTTGGCGATAAAGACGGGAAGCTCCCATGCGGTATCAAAGGGATGCCGTACGCGCAGGCCAGTGTCAAAACCCAGCTTTTCGGCGGTTTCAATCGATTCTTCCGTAGTGCCACCCTTGCGGCATTCGACGCAGAAAGCCGCTACATCCGGGTTGCTCTTTTCCAGAAGCTTGGCCAGCGGGTGATCGGGTGAAATGCCGACAAAGCTTGCACCCAGCAACGTGTCTGGCCGGGTGGTATATACTTCGATCCGGTCATGACCTTCGGGTGCATCGACGGTAGAAAACGCGAATTGCAGACCGCGCGATTTGCCGATCCAGTTCGCTTGCATCAATTTGACCTTGGCTGGCCAGTTGTCCAAGGTATCGAGCGCGTTCAGAAGCTCTTCGGAATAATCTGATATCTTGAAGAACCATTGCGTAAGTTCGCGCCGTTCAACCAATGCGCCAGACCGCCAGCCCCGCCCCGCTTCGACCTGCTCATTGGCAAGAACGGTCATATCGACAGGGTCCCAGTTCACGATAGCGTTTTTGCGATAGACCAGACCCTCTTGCAGGAAATCCAGGAACAACGCTTGCTGCTGGCCATAGTATTCAGGGTCGCATGTCGCGAATTCGCGGGACCAATCAATCGAAAGACCTAGCGGCTTCATCTGACTGCGCATGTCGGCGATGTTGCCGTATGTCCAGTCCTTGGGGTGGCCGCCGATGGCCATTGCCGCATTTTCGGCAGGCATGCCGAATGCGTCCCACCCCATGGGATGCAGTACATTATGGCCCGTGGCGATCTTGTAGCGCGCGATTACGTCGCCCATCGTATAGTTGCGAACATGCCCCATGTGAATGCGGCCCGACGGATAGGGGAACATCTCAAGCACATAGTATTTGGGTTTGTCGGCGCTGCGCACCGCTTTGAATATTGCGTCTTTTTCCCAGACGGCCTGCCAGCGGGCTTCGATTTCAGAGGGAGAGTAAGAGGGCATCTTGCGGACCTTATCAAACAAACACGCCGGGCGAGCGACTAGCGCAGGGCCCGGCGTTATAATGAGGGGGGAAAAGCGAGCGGGCTCAGAATTTACTGTCGGCGATACGGATCTCACGGGCGCGGCTTAGAATCGCGTCTTCGACCGCGCGGGATGTTGCTTTGCTGACTGGACGTCCGCCTGTGGTCTGCAACGCCACATTCAGGGAACGAGCCTCGAGAGCGGGGTCATCTATCAAAACCGTGGCACGGTACGACGTACCCCCGCCAGGAGGCGTCCCATAGCCGGTAACGATCACACCGGTATAAGGATCTACCGACTGCACCGGCAAAAAGCTAAGCACCTCGAGGCTTGCCGCCCACAGGTATTTGTTCACGGCGACGTTGGTCTCGGAATTCTTGGGCTTGAAGATGTTCCATATCGTCGTTTCACCCATCCTGATCCTATCGGTATTGGGGCTAAATGACTGGTTGCTGCTATCCGGCGCTTCAGCGTTTGTCACATTTGCGCCGCCACAGGCCGAAAGACTGATCAACGCGCCAAGTGCTAACGTAAGGTGCAATTTGGAGAACTTACCCATCACGATGATCCTTTGCTTGTTCCGGCAATGGTCTACCCAAGGCGGGGGCTCTCGGCAAGGTGTATATATAAGGTGTATCCATATTGGAGCAGGGGGATTGGAGCAGGGGCGCGAGGTGCTTGGTTGTATTGCGGCGCTGCATGTCAATGATGGCAGAGTTAACCAGCACTGTGGCGGCACTGTGGCAAAGGTGCATCATACCGCGCGGCATCGTCGTCAGGGAAAGTGGCGTTGTTGCAATGACGCGAAAAGTTATGCAAACAAACTCCATGCCCTGCCAGATGAACTGGTTTGGGATTTATTTCAAACCGAGGAAAATCTCATGAAAAAAATTCTCTTCGCCACAACCGCTCTGGTAGCAACTGCTGGCGTTGCCGCAGCTGACATCACAGTCGGTGGTAACGCTCGTTTTGGTGTCGGCTATTCAAGCGGTGCTGAAAACGGTCTGGCCGGCACAGGCGGGTACCCTTCCAACGGTAACGACCGCGCTGTTAACGGTCGCTCCAAGACCGACATCATCAGCCGTTTCCGTCTGCAGTTCGACGCAACTTCTGAGACAGACGGTGGTGTAACCATCGGTGGTCGTGTTCGCGCAGAAGCAGACAACAACATCTATGGCGGTGCAGTTGCTGCAAACAACGCAGCGTTCCGTAGCAACGCCGAAGTCATGTTGTGGAGCGCACCTCGCTTGTTCGCCACATACGGCGGCTTCACGTTGGGTGTCGGCAACATCAACGGTGCTGTGGAATCCACTCCAGGTCTGTACCTTGAAACACGTTCCGGCGGTACTGGCCTTGACGGTTCGCAGTATGTTGGAAACGTCGCAAACGTAAACAATAACTACTTCAACTGGGATTACTACGACTCCGACGGCAACGTATCGTCCAACGGTGTTGAAGCGATCTACAACATTGGCGGTTTCGGGACCCACCTGTCCTACTCCGTAAGCAACGGTGCAGTTGCTCAGGACGTTATTGCTTTGAACGCAAGCTACAAGTTCAACAACTTCACAGTTGCAGCCGCGGTTCAGAGAAGCGATTTCGCTTGGGCTGACAAAGAAGTCCTGACTATCAAGGGTGACTTCGGCATGTTCGGCGCGCGTTTGGCTTATGCCAACAACGAAGGCATCGACAAGATCCTGCTCGCGGGTACTTATGACATTGGTGCCGCAACCAAGCTGGTTGGCTGGGTCGCCGACGAAAGCGCAGTCAGCGCAGCGGACGTTGCTCTCGGTCGTAACGACAACCGTGACGGCGTAGCCGGCTCCAATGCTCAGGAAGGTACATCTTTCGGTATCCACCTTGCGCACGATCTGGGCGGCGGTGTTTCCTTGGAAACTGGCTACCAGCGCGGTTCGAACAAGAACGATCAGTTCCAAGCCGGTGTTGCATTCAGCTTCTAAGTTGAACCCACTCGTTTGATTTTAGAGGGGCAGGCCGTCGGTCTGCCCCTTTTCTTTTCTGCCACGCTGTAGTTGTGTACGGCCTTGGACAAGGGGGCATGGTATGAGCTTGCAGGACATTTCCGATCGAATTTCCAAGGCTGAACGCAACGCCGGGCGCAAATCTGGCGAGGTGAAACTGATCGCCGTCAGCAAGGTGCAGCCGGATGGGCGCGTGAAAGCAGTTCTCGATCAGGGTCACCGTTGCTTCGGGGAAAATCGCGTTCAAGAGGCCGAAGCCAAATGGCCGGATTTCAAGCAACATTTTGACGGGATCGAACTACATCTGATCGGGCCGCTGCAAAGCAACAAAGCGCGGACGGCGATGGCGCTGTTTGATGTGATCCATACCTTGGACCGGCCCAAACTGGCGGCCACTTTGGCGCGGATCGCTCAAGAGCAAGGCTCCTGTCCCGAGATGTTTATTCAGGTAAACACCGGGGAGGAAGAGCAGAAAGCCGGTGTTCTGCCTGCCGACGCCGACCAATTCATTCAAGATGCCCTGGCTCTTGACCTGCCCGTTAAAGGCTTGATGTGCATCCCCCCCGCGCACGAGGAAGCTGCGCTGCATTTTGCCCTATTGGCCAAGATTGCGTCACGCAATGGATTGGCAGGCTTGTCGATGGGGATGAGCAGCGATTTTGAAAAGGCAATTGCCCTTGGGGCAACCCACGTGCGGGTCGGTTCAGCGATCTTTGGCGACAGGGTTCCTGGTTGACGCGCAGGCTGGGGGGATGATCACGCGCGCTCCAAGGGCAATGCGGGATGCTATACTGTGCAAATGTGCACGCGACAGGGCGATGCAACCTTCGGTCGGGAATCCGGCTCTGCGGTACTGATGAATGAAAATCGCGGACCCTTTACCCGCCACCGCCACCGGCCAATTCCAGTCGGTCAGAATGATCAGGTCATAAAGCGGATCAGCACGGCGCAGTTTTTCATGGCTGTGTGCGTAGGGGGCCCGGACCATCGTGTTGTATTCTATATCGGTGGGATCGTCAGACCACAGATCACCAAGGCCTGTCGGAATGGCCCACGGGGTCGGGGCACAAATGCGGTCAGGTCGGTATAACATCCCGACGACGCGATGGATGCCCGACGGGGTCGCGCCGTCGCCTTCTTTCTTGCGACGAGTAATACCCGATTTCCCAATCGTGCAGGGATAGATCTTGCCCTGAAACCGAAGCCCCATTGGTGATAGAACCAGATCGCCAGGCGTCACAGCATGTGCCCCGATTTCGCCGCTTTGGTCGCAAGATAGTCGTGGTTATGCCGGTTTCCGCCCACTTTCAACGCGACGCGCTCGGCAACCTCGATCCCGCTGGCAGCCATCATTTCAACCTTTCGCGGATTGTTGGTCAGTAAGCGCACCGAAGAAAAACCCATCGACTTGAGGATATCGGACCCAAGCCGGAAATCACGTTCATCATCTTCAAAACCCAAGCGGTGATTTGCTTCTACAGTGTCAAACCCCTGATCCTGTAGGGAATAGGCGCGCATCTTGTTGGCCAATCCGATGCCACGGCCTTCTTGGTTCAGGTATAGCAACACACCATGCCCTTCGGTGCCCATTTGCGCCAGTGCAGCGCGAAGCTGGGGGCCACAATCGCATTTCAGGCTGCCTAGTATATCGCCGGTAAAGCAGGCGGAGTGAAGTCTCGTCAATACCGGTTTGCTGCGATCGGGGCGACCGATCTCTATGGCATAATGCTCTTCACCGCCGTCGTCGGGGCGGAAGATATGTAATCTTCCGGCGTCCGACACCTCTATGGGCAAGCGCGCGTGTACGATGGGTTTCAGCGGAGACCGGGCCGCAAGAACAGGCAAAGCCGTCGTAAGGTCAAGCGTGGTAAGGCCATGCTGTTCGGCGAATCCGATTGCGTCGTTCAGATCCAAGACCAAAGCGGCGGGCAGTAATCGGGCCGATTTGATCAGGCTCAAGGCCGCGCGATGGGGTGTTGCATCCCCACCGCGTGCACAGATCAGCGGCCCTTTCATCGGGCTGCGCAGATCGTCTGCCGGGTCGGCGACCGATTGGACCCACCGGGGCGTTGTGTCGTCTGGCAACATCACCCGGGCAAGATCGCCGTCATAGGCCCGCGCCTTCAGCGTTGCCGCACGACGCGCGGTAATGACAAGAACAGGATCGCCGCCAAGCGCCAACAGATCGGCCAAGCGCTGCGCGGTCAAGGTTTCGGCTGCAAATACAAGAACAGGTCGGGGGCCCAGAAACACTATGGGAACGCCCATGCGCAAGTCCGCCCGTGCACGTGCAAGCTGTTCGGTGATGTCAGGACGAAATGCCATGGTTTTGAAATCTTTCACATCGCTGTGAAAGAATACTTAGGTCAGATGTGTGGGAATTGAAACATTTGCCGCTATCTGTGCACGGTCCTGTGATTAAAACGCCGCTCCTCTTGTGAGCACGGCTTTGTGAACACATTTTTAGTATAGTTTTAGAGGATGAGTTGAAAATGGCCCAGTTGAAGAAAATATTGCTTGTGGATGACGACGAGGATCTACGCGATGCACTGAGCGAACAGTTGTTGCTGACCGAGGATTTTGATGTTTTCGAAGCTGGGAATGGCGCGGATGCAAAAAAGCGTGCAGAAGAAGCGCTTTATGATCTGGTCATACTGGATGTAGGATTGCCCGACATTGATGGCCGCGATCTGTGTCGCGAGCTGCGCGAACGCGGCGTGAAGAGCCCGATACTGATGTTGACCGGGCACGATAGCGACGCAGATACGATCATGGGCTTGGATGCCGGAGCGAATGATTATGTCACCAAGCCGTTCAAGTTCCCGGTGTTGCTGGCGCGGATCAGGGCGCAATTGCGCCAACACGAACAGTCAGAGGAAGCAATTTTCCAACTTGGACCTTACACGTTCAAACCGTCGGCCAAGCTACTGGTGACCGAAGACGACAAGAAAATCCGCCTGACCGAGAAAGAAACCAACATCCTCAAGTTTCTTTACCGGTCGTCTACCGGGGTCGTCCCGCGTGATCTTCTGTTGCACGAGGTGTGGGGCTACAATGCCGGAGTAACAACGCATACGCTGGAAACGCACATCTACCGCCTGCGTCAGAAGATCGAGCCTGACCCGTCAAACGCAAAAATTCTGGTAACAGAATCAGGTGGATACAGAATTATCTCATAATTTTGGAACCTAATTATCTGCCGCTTGTTGTTTTTTGGAGAGGCGGGGTTTTCATGACTCGCCGATCGGTTTGAACCCGAAGTTTGTATCCGGGAAATGATACATACCTCCCTGTTGGACTGGGCCGGGCCTTTGCGCCCGGCCATTTTTTTGCCGCGCGGTCGCGGACCCCACCGATTTCGTGATGGCGGCTAGATGCGGTTTCAGGGTAGGGTGCGCACGATTTCGCACTAACGGAGCCTTAGATGTCATTCACTCTTGCCACATGGAACATCAACTCGGTGCGGTTGCGCGAGCCTATCGTCCTGAAGCTGCTAAAAGAACACGGGCCGGATGTTTTGTGTCTGCAAGAATGCAAAAGCCCCGTCGATAAGATACCGACAGCAGCTTTCATCGACGCTGGCTATACCCACATGGTGGCGCGTGGACAAAAAGGCTATAACGGTGTAGCGATCCTTTCCCGGCTGCCCTTGGTTGATGCTGGGGATCAGGATTTCGCGGCGTTGGGACATGCCCGCCACATTGCTGCGAAGCTTGAAAATGGCGCGACGATCCACAATTTTTATGTGCCTGCGGGTGGTGATGTCCCTGACCGAGAAGTTAACGAAAAATTTGGCCAGAAGCTGGATTATCTGGCTGAAATGCGTGACTGGTTTCGGAATGAAAAGCCGGAAAAGTCGATCTTGGTCGGCGATCTGAACATAGCACCGCGCGAAGATGACGTCTGGGGGCACAAGCAGCTTCTCAAGGTCGTCAGTCATACCCCTATTGAAGTGGAAAAATTGGCGGAGACCCAAGATGCGGGCGGATTTGTCGATATAACGCGGCAGGATATTCCGCAGGGCAATCTTTACAGTTGGTGGTCTTATCGCGCCAGGGATTGGGACGCGGCGGACAAGGGGCGCCGTCTTGATCATGTATGGGCCACGCCGGATATCTCGAACGCCGGCCATTCTAGTCACGTGTTAAGGTCTGCACGCGGGTGGGACAAACCCAGCGATCATGCGCCGGTATTTGCGACATTTGACCTTTGAAATAACCGAAGACGCCCTCATATAAAGGGTAACTTCATACGAGGATATTTAGATGATGGATTTGAATCTTTCCCCTGCCCCCGCGGCCGATGCCGACCTGATCAAGGACACGACCGAGGCTACGTTCATGGCGGACGTGGTGGAAGCGTCACAGACCGTTCCGATTATCGTGGATTTCTGGGCTCCTTGGTGCGGGCCCTGCAAAACCCTGGGTCCGATGCTCGAGGATGCCGTCCGTGCCGCAAAAGGCGCGGTAAAGATGGTCAAGATCAATGTGGATGAGGCCCAACAGATTGCCGGGCAACTGCAAATTCAGTCAATTCCGACAGTGTATGCATTTTTCAAGGGCCAACCGGTCGACGGGTTCGCGGGGGCACAACCGCAATCCGAAGTGAAGGCATTTGTCGATCGCGTAACCAAAGCCGGGGGCGGTCAAGCGCCTGGTGAACAGCTATCCGAGGCCGTGGCCGCTGCGGAGGATATGCTGAGCGAGGGCGCGGCACAGGATGCCGCTGCCACGTTTGCTGCCATTCTGGGCGAAGATCCGAACCACGCGGGTGCCTATGGCGGTCTGGTGCGCGCGTATATTGCGTTGGACCAGCTGGACCAGGCCGAAGCCCATCTAAACGGTGCGCCGATCGAAATTTCAAAATCTCCAGAGCTTGAAGCAGCACATGCACAGTTGTTGCTAGCGCGCCAGGCCGCTGATGCGGGCCCCGTGGCGGAATTACAGGCAGAGGTGGACGCAAACCCCGGAAATCTTCAGGCACGGTTCGATCTGGCGCTGGCATTACAGGCGCACGGTGAGACACAGGCGGCTGTCGATCACTTGTTAACCCTGTTCGGCAAGGACCGCGAGTGGAATGACGGTGCAGCGAAAACACAGCTTTTCACCATTTTCGAAGCGTTGAAAGCGAATGATCCCATTGCGTTGAACGGTCGCCGCAAGTTGAGCTCGATGATATTTGCCTAAGACGTGCGACGGTCTAGATAGGATACCATGATAAAGCGATCCGAATTGCCCGACACCATCGCGATCTTTCCGTTGTCAGGGGCGCTGCTGCTTCCTCGGTCACGATTGCCTCTGCATGTCTTTGAACCGTGCTATCTTCAGATGATCGAAGACAGTCTCAAGACGTCTGGAAGGTTGATCGGGATGGTACAGCCGAATGTGGTTCCAGGGCGCAGCGGCCCTGGCCTGCAGACCATTGGATGTGCAGGGCGGATCACTCAGTTCTCCGAAACCGAGGACGGTCGGTACATGATCACGCTGGGCGGCATCTCGCGTTTCCGGGTCGTCAAAGAGGTTGACGGATTTACCCCCTATCGCCGCTGCGACGTGAATTGGGACGGCTTCGAACGCGATCTCGGCAGTGATGAAGAAGACATGTGGTTTGATCGGAAAAATTTCCTAAACACCTTGGGGCGATATTTTGATGCCCGTAACCTTTCTGCTGATTGGGACACACTGAAAGAGGCAGACGATGAATTGTTGATCAATTCACTGTCGATGATGCTCGACCTTGAATCAGAGGATAAACAGGCCTTGCTAGAGGCACCGTCGCTGGCCACACGACGCGAAACGTTACTGACGTTGATTGAATATACGCTTCGGGGCGGGCACGAAGGGGAGATGATGAATTGAGCACAGAAGAGATTCAGTTCGACCGGCGGATGCTCGAGGCGTTGATTTGCCCGCGCACCCATACGCGGTTGTCGTATGACGCAGCCAAACAGGAGCTCGTATCAGAGGCGGCAGGGCTGGCCTATCCGATCCGCAACGGCATTCCGGTCATGTTGGTCGACGAGGCGCGAAAGCTCGATTGACGCTGCTATAAAACTTCGCCGCGCATCAGGCGGGGCAGGGTACCTGTAAGGCCTGCCGCCTCGCGGATGAACCCGCGGCGCAGGCTCGGGACTGCGTTGAGTGCGGCCATGCCGATATCTCGGGCAAGACGCAACGCAGGGTTATCGTTTGAAAACAACCTGTTGAAGCTGTCCGTTGCCAGCGCAAGTGCCGTGTTATCGAACCTGCGCCACAATTGGTACTGGTTCAGGACGGTCGCGCTTCCTATGTCCTGGCCCCGACGATGAGCGTCCGCGACGACTTCGGCCAGCGCCGCGACATCGCGCATCCCGGCATTCAACCCCTGACCTGCAATCGGGTGCACCCCATGTGCTGCATCGCCCAAAAGGGCCACCCGATCCGCCACCATATGGTGCGTCAACGACAGGCTTAGCGGATATGTATACCGCTTCCCCGCCAACGAGATTTCGCCCAGAAAATCGCCGAAACGTGGTCTAAGCACATCTAGGTATTGTTCGCCAGAAAGCGCGTTGATCCGAGCCGCATTGGCTGACGTTTCACTCCAGACAATTGAAGATCGGTTTGCTGTCAGGGGCAAAATGGCCAACGGTCCGGGGGGCATGAAAAACTGATGCGCTATCCCGTGATGAGGCAGGTCATGGGCAATCGCACAGACCAGCGCAGTTTGCCCGTAGTCCCATCCGATACGCTTGATGCCCGCGCGCTGCCCCGTGCCCGAGCTGCGGCCATCGGCCCCGACGATCAACTTGACCCTTAATTCCTTGCCGCTGGCCAATGTTAACCGGGCACCCATACTATCGGTATGCTGGGCGGTGACCGTTTCCCCATCCATCAACGTGATATCGCGTTCTGCTTTCACCGCTTTTGACAGCGCCTGGCGTAGATGGCGGTCTTCGACCATATGACCCATTGGGCCTTCTTCTATTTCTGCATGGTCAAAGTGCATGAAGAACGGCGAAGCCCCTTCACCCGCCCGCCCATCGGTGACGTTGATTTCTAGCATCGGTTGGGCATTCTTCTGCACTGCTTCCCAGACGCCGATGCCGTGCAACAGGCGCACGGACGTCAAAGCCAGCGCATAAGATCTACCGTCGAAAGTGTCTTGTGTCCGGGTTGCCGCGGGCAGAGTGTCGATCACCGTGACGCGCAAGCCCACCTGCGCCAATGCCAATGCCAAGGCCGGGCCATTCAACCCGCCGCCTACGACCGCTATGTCTGCATCAAAATTCATAGCATTAGATATGGGGGTGTTGTGGGGATTGTCCATGCAGACATCCGCCGCTACCGTCCATTTAAAGTGAATATTCGAGGAAAACACATGCAGGACTGGCTGACAATGACCGCGGCAGATCTAGGGCGAGGTATCGGCGAAGGCCAAATCGACCCCGTGACACTGTGCAAGACCTATCTGGATGCGATTGACGCGCACCCCTTGCGCGATCGGATTTATGCGCGGGTGACCCCGTTACGCGCCCTTGCGGAGGCACAAGCCGCAAGCGAGCGGGCCAAAGCCGGGTACCGGTTGTCGCCGCTAGACGGCGTGCCGGTCAGCTGGAAAGATCTTTTCGACACAGCAGGCATAGCAACCGAGGCGGGTACCGCCCTGTTAAAGGACCGGGTTCCCGACGCCGATGCCAGGGTCTTGGCCAATGCGACTGCGATGGGGCTGGTATGCCTTGGCAAAACTCACATGAGCGAATTGGCATTTTCGGGGCTTGGGTACAATCCGATTACCGCGACACCCCCTTGCATCAATGATGAAGAGGCGGTTTCCGGCGGGTCTTCTTCCGGGGCCGCCGCATCGGTCGCGTTCGGGTTGGCGGCGGCGGCGATAGGCTCTGATACGGGAGGGTCCGTCCGTGTCCCGTCGGCATGGAACGATCTGGTCGGGCTCAAGACCACCGCAGGGCGCTTATCGCTTGAAGGGGTTGTGCCGCTGGCCGCTAAATTTGATACCGTCGGGCCGTTGTGCCGTTCGGTTGAAGATGCAGGATTGTTGTTGGCGATTATGGAAGGCAACAAACCGGCCGATCTGGCAGGGGCCGATCTGGAAGGTCGGCGGTTGGCTATCTTGCAGACGGTCGCCATGCAGGAACTGGATGATACGCCTGCTATGGCCTTCGATGCGGCCGTGCAAAAACTGCGTGACGCCGGGGCGGAAATCGAAGAAATCGCGGTTCCTGAACTGGAGCAGGCCATGCCGCTGAGCGGTTGCTTGTTCACCGCCGAAGCCTACGGCCTGTGGCGTGACGTTATCGAAGAAAATCCAGACGCGATGTATGGCGAGATTCTCGAACGGTTTCGTCTGGGCAATTCTCACTCTGGCCCTGACTACGTTGCGGCATGGGCCAAGCTTGACGCGATTCGGGAAATTTATGCCAGAGCGGTTGCCGGGTTCGATGCGGTGATATTGCCGACCGCCCCGCTTTTGCCACCGCAACTTCAGCGATTGGAAACGGATCACGACTATTATGTGTCGGCAAACCTGATGACCTTGCGCAATACGCGCATCGGTAACCTGATGGGGACTTGCTCTATTACACTGCCTACAGGGACGCCGTCATGCGGAATTCTGCTAATGGCCGCCGCCAATCATGAAGAGAGCTTGTTGCGGTTGGCCGCTGCAGCCGAGGAAGCATTGGCTTAAAAGACACAAAACTTGCCTCACGTCCCGGATTCTCTGGACGCGAGGCAAGCCCTTGGGTACTCTGGAACAAACGGGGCATGAATGATCCCGAACCCGAGGCAGTGAAATGATGTACCCCGAGCGGTTTTCGAACCTTCCGGCCCACGCGTGGCCGCGCCTGCGCGCATTGCTTGATGCGTATGAGGGCGGTGGTGCGCCGATTCACATGACCATCGGCGAACCTAAACATGCGTTTCCGGCTTGGGTCACAGACGTCATCACCGAAAATGCCGCGGGATTTAACAGCTATCCACCAAATGATGGATCCCCCGCCCTGAGGCGTGCGATCGCAGATTGGATCAAGCGGCGTTATGAAGTCGGTGTCGACGCCGATACGCAAGTCATGGCGCTGAACGGCACGCGCGAAGGCTTGTATAACGCGGTGATGGCCGTATGCCCCGAGACTAAGAATGGCCAGAAACCTGCGATCTTGATGCCGAACCCCTTCTATCAGGTATATATGATCGCCGCGATCTCGGGCAACGCAGAGCCGATCATGGTCCCGGCCACACGTGAAACGGGACATCTGCCGGATTACGCCAGCCTGCCAGAACACGTGCTGAACCGCACGACCGCTGCCTATATCTGTTCACCGGCAAACCCCCAGGGGGCGGTTGCCAGCCGCGCGTATTGGACAGACCTCCTGGCGCTGGCTGAAAAATACGATTTCAAGATATTCGCAGATGAATGTTACTCAGAGATTTATCGTAACACCGCCCCCATAGGTGCGATGCAGGTGGCACAAGAGACAGGTGCCGACCTAGACCGTGTGGTAATTTTCCATTCGCTGTCAAAGCGGTCGAACCTGCCCGGGTTACGCTCCGGCTTTGTCGCCAGTGGTCCGAACACTATGCGAGAGATCAAACAGCTTCGCAATTATGCGGGCGCGCCGTTGCCGCTGCCGTTGCAAGCCGCTGCCGCCGCGGTCTGGGCAGACGAAGCTCACGTGGTGGAAAACCGCGCGCTATACGTCGAGAAGTATGAAGTGGCGGACCGTATATTGGGCAACGTGCCGGGCTACCAAAGCCCTGAGGCCGGGTTTTTCCTATGGTTGCCGGTCGATGACGACGAAACTGCTGCACTGACACTCTGGCGCGAAACCGGTGTCCGAGTGCTGCCCGGTGGCTATTTGGCGCAGAATGTAAACGGGTCCAATCCCGGCAAGACATATATCAGGGTGGCCATGGTCGCCCCAAAAGAAGAGACAACGCGCGGGATAGAAGCGATCCGCGCCAGTCTCTATCCAGAATAAGACGAGGGATCAGAGCAATGGCATATCAGACACGTGGGCGCGACCCTTTGCTGGACACAAACATGGCCGAGGCCATTGAAAAGCGTGGGAAAGAACTGCTTGGATTGATACTGATCGCCACAGGCTTGATGGCCGCAATGATGATTGGAAGCTATACGCCGGATGATCCGAATTGGATGGTGGCCACTGACGCTCCGGCGCAAAACTGGCTGGGCCGCGTGGGGGCTTCGCTTTCGGCCCCGTTATTCATGATCGTCGGATGGGGGGCGTGGTCTGTGGCTGCAATCCTGCTGGCGTGGGGGGCACGGTTCGCGCTTCACCAAGGCGAAGAACGCGCAATGGGGCGTCTGATTTTTGCCCCGATCGCGGTTGCGCTCTGTGCGATATACGGGGCAACCCTGACGCCGGATGCCAACTGGCTTCAAACCCACAGTTTTGGTCTGGGGGGGCTGTTCGGCGACACCGTGATGGGGCTTATCCTGACCATTCTTCCGATTGGTTCAACCTTTACGATCAAGCTGATGTCATTGCTGATGGGCATTTCAATACTTGCGTTCGGAGCTTTCGTTCTGGGATTTACCAAGACGGAATTGCAACGAATTTTCAGGTTTATGCTGGTCGGGGTGATCATGGCCTATGCGGGTCTCATGACCCTGCTGGGGCGGGGTGCATCGGGGGCCGTCATGGCCGCCCAGGGGATACAGGCGCGTCAGTCCGAACGTCGCGAACGGAGCAGGTCGCAAGCTGCGCAAAACGTCGAAGCTTCCGCAACCCAAGCTTACTCCAACCCTGCTGATTACATTCAAGCTGGTGCCAAGGTGCCCAAAACCGGTTTGCTGTCAAAAATGCCTGCTTTGGTGAAACGGGGCGACCCCTTGCCGGAGCCCGAGCTAATTGAAACTTGGTCGACCGCGCAGGTCGACGAAGCACCAAGCGACGACCGCATCAGATCGAAGATTGCGGATGTAATCAAAAGCCGGGTCCGGTCGGCCAATGCTGTTCATACACCTACGACATCCCCATTGACGCGGGGCCGGGGGAGGGGCCCTGATCCGCTCGTGCTTGATACCACCCCGCGGAGTGCGTATCGCGAAGAACCGCCCCTTACCGGCACGGCGAACCCAGTTGCGGGCACCCGGTCCGAGCCGCCTCTTACCGCGGCGCGATCAGCCGGAAGCGTTTTAAATCGCGAGCCGATAGGGGGTCGCGAAAGCATCGATCTGCCTGAAGATGAGCGGTTGGCAGAGCCTGACATCATGCCAATGGAAGATGCATCTGCGACCGACGATATCCAGATTCCTGTAGCTCAGCCCCGCAAAGTGGTGCAGCAACCAATACGGAAAGTCATTCAACCCAGCAAAAAGGCGCAAGCCGAAGCACAGCCCGCATTGACCTTTGAAGATACACATCCCGGGTTTGAGCTGCCGCCGCTGAACCTGCTGGAAAGCCCCGATACCGTCGAGCGCCTGCATCTGAGTGATGATGCCCTGGAAGAAAACGCGCGCATGTTGGAAAACGTGCTGGATGACTATGGCGTGAAGGGTGAAATCGTCGCCGTCCGTCCCGGCCCCGTTGTCACCATGTACGAGCTGGAACCGGCACCGGGCCTCAAGGCGAGCCGGGTTATCGGTCTGGCGGACGATATCGCGCGCTCTATGGCGGCACTGTCGGCGCGTGTGTCCACCGTGCCGGGCCGCAGCGTGATCGGGATCGAACTGCCCAACGAGAACCGCGAAAAAGTCGTGCTGCGCGAGATCCTGGCCGCGCGTGATTTCGGGGACAGCACCATGCGCCTGCCACTGGCACTGGGCAAGGATATCGGTGGGGATCCGGTTGTCGCAAACTTGGCAAAGATGCCTCACCTGTTGATCGCGGGGACCACCGGTTCGGGTAAA
>TARA_R110002073_G_scaffold69408_4_pt1 | contig 19878 bp, 24 predicted proteins | sample TARA_R110002073 | Tara Oceans TARA_R110002073 (sample SAMEA4397174) | marine metagenome | biome: Polar Biome; feature: [DCM] deep chlorophyll maximum layer (ENVO:01000326); material: water (ENVO:00002006), including particulate matter (ENVO:01000060) such as... | depth 40 m
GGTCTTCGTCGGGGCTAGACCTGGGCTTCAAAATGGGGACAAAACAAGGCGGGGGTGGAAAAACAAAGCGTGGAAAAAAACGAAAGAATGGAAAAACAAAGCTCGGAAAAAAACGAAAGAATGGAAAAACAAAGCGCAAAAGAAGAAGATAATTTATACCTTTCTTGATTTTACAACCTTCTCACTTATTATTTTGATTATGTTTTTATTGCGTTTTAGCTTCTGATTAATCATTTGTTTATTCTTTGTAATTTCCTCGGTTATTTCCCCGAGTGACGCGATGGTTTCATTTTGTTCATTATATAAAAATGTATTAAACTGTCGTTGTGTTTCAGCAATTGTTAATCTTTTGGTATAATCGGGATGAATATTTTGAAGAGTTAGTTTAACAAAAAAGTTAATTAAATTATTGTTTAACATTTCATTGTCTTGGGTATGTCCTATAAAATTTATAAATTTTAAATAAATGATAGATAAACTATAATTATCCCATGTTTTCCAACTTTCTTTAATTATTTTATCATTTATATATTCTTTATCAGTATCATTATATTTTTTAAGAGTTTTAAAAATCAGCTCAGTATATTTCTTTTTAAAACCAACCGAAAATGGGTACAATGCTGCATTAGCTTTTACATATCTATCAGCAAGATCTTTTAAATCGCGGTCCACAGGCTCCTCTTCGTGGTGTAATAATAAATTAATGTAATGAACTTCTATTGGCCATATATAGTATCCGGGTTCATAAATATAAAAAAAGTTTGACAATTCTATATTTTTATAAAGCGGAACACTTAGACCAAAATCAATTATAATAGGAGTCGCCCTTTTGGTATCAAATACGATATTTTGCCCCTTTAAATCAAGATGTATGATTTTTGCATTTATCAACAAATTAATAGATTTAAGTAAGTGGTTATACGATGATAATAAAGTAAAAATAATAAGATTGGCATCTGCGTTTTCAATTACATATTTATCAAAATCCTTCATATCTATATACCTAATTTTCATTATTACGAAATTGGTCGTACGATCAATTACCTTATTTATTATCGAACAATTATTAATATCAGGTGCAGAAATTTTTCTTACATTTATCGGACAACTTGATATAACCGGTGCGAAATTTACTTCCAATGGTTTAGCTGGATCAGACTTGTACATATCATAAAGTACCTTTCCTATTTCTGTTTCATTTTTGGCACTAAAATCCTCTTGTTGGACTTTAGATATATATTTTTTGTTAGTAGTCTCCTCACCTTTACAGTTGATTTCTGGGTGAAAAACACAACCATATCCACCTTCTGCTAATTGTTTACCTCCTTCCATTATATATTTTTTATATTATAAAATTTATATAATTACCCTCTTTTGTTTAATGCGAAATAGCGATTTTTATATGTTTTTTTTATCTTGGAGTCACAGCTCTTTTCATCTAAGCCCCAACCGTTCATTAGTTTAATCCTTTCGCTAAAAAGTGTCTCTTTAAATTCAATAATGTAGTGATTATATGCCGTTGATGGTTTATCCTTGTTAATATAACGACTAATATGTTCATCCATTCCTTCACGTATTTCCCGACTTAATGGAATATAAACCCTCCTTTCCTTTGGCTTACGTATGTCAAGTGACCTATCCTTATAATAGTATCTTACACTTTTATACATTTTTGTAAGAATGCAACCAATGTATCCGTTAAGTTTCAAGACAGATTCTTCTACATTAATCAATCCAGAGTGACGCAATGTCCAGTTATTCCAATGTTCTTTGAATACAGGTATATCATCGTATTTATGAGTAGACGCAAACTCCTTTAATTCGCTTACAACGTGTTCTGAAAATTGATAGCGGTACATTACCAATTTGTTTTATGCTTTATTTTTATTTTTATTATGTCGTTCAATTTAATATTTAACAATATTAAAGCATGTATCAATTAACAAATGAAATATATCTCGACAGGTTTAATAAATGTTACAAAAAAATAATAGGAATTACGCCTACACCACATGAACCCGAATTAAAAAAACTACTGAAAATGATAAACAGAGAAAAACTAACTCCGTTTAAAGAAAGAAGTCCGTGTTGTCCCATAGAACAATGTTATGCAGCCATGTTAAATCCTAATAATTTATGTGAGATGCTTTGTTTAAACGAGTTGCCCGTGTTATTTAACTACCTAAAACAGAACAATTATACAATAGACTACGAAATGACCAAAATGATGCGATCATCTGATGTAAAGGTGCGGAATCTAATTTGTTATTTCTATAAATAAATTGATATAATTATTATACTTGTAATTAAAAGTATAATAATGTCACATAGTCAAGAAACAATAGATAAATATATAGCACAATTGTCGGATGATGAAATTATTGTATACCACATTGCTAAGGATTATTTAGAAACATCTTTTGATCTAGAAAAAAGCATAGGCTTTATAAGTTGGTTTAATAAAAATAACACTAATATATAGTTAATAATTATGGAAAACAAAATGAAACAACATAAAGAAGAATTACATAAGAAGTATGTTGTAAAAATTGAAAATGATATGGAGAAGTTAAAAGGACGCGGAAAGACCCAAGAAGAAGGCGACGACCACAACAAACTCATAAAACTTCATGAACAACTTCTACGGGCGAAGAGGATTAAAACAAAGGGGGATAAATTTGCCTCCATCCATGATAGGCTTGATAAAGAAGATATGGAACTGCAAGAGAAGCATACGGATAATCTAATACAACACATCGGGGATAAAAACAGTGTCGCGGTAGGTGGTATATTGAAAATTCTTGCACATACGATGAAAGAACGCGGAAAACTGGCTAGGTCGCGGGTATTACTTAAATCGGATGAGCTTGTCGATATTATAACCCAAACTATAGAACAAAAAATGCAAATGGATGGACTTGGTGGAACCATTGCAATTCAGGGTATAATAGAAGTGGTAAGTTTTATGATGGACATACCACCAATAGCCATGATTCCGGGGGCGGCGTTGGTAGGGTTTGCTGTTCAATCGGCGGGAAACGCCGCCATTAGTGTGTTTGCCGCCGTCGGTTCAACGTCTTTGACAAAGATGGCCGAAGACACTTTAATTCCTATTATTGAAAAATTCGCTCATATATTTCAAGCAATGGCTGGTTCTTTTTCATGTTGTCACAAAGACAGTCGTGAACCTAAAGTAAGTTTAACAAGTTCAGAAAAGTCAACATTAACAAAAACATTAGAAGAACTGAAAAAAGCGTTGAGTAAAATGAGTGAATTGGATGCGCAATCTGAGAGTAAATTTGATGCGTTCCCTGAGATCAAAACTGCCCTATCTAATGCCTCTGAAGCCTTGGAAAAGTTGAAATTCACCGCCGGTGGAGGAATTCCTTTTACACATTGTAGAAAAAGGACTCGTAGAAAAAGGACTCGTAGAAAAAGGACTCGTAGAAAAAGGACTCGTAGAAAAAGGACTTAGTCATTTTTAGTATAGTTCCAAGTATCCCATGTTATAACATCCTCGGTAGTCTTTACTGGGGTTTTAATAGCATTTTCATCAAATTTACCCATCCTTATGTATTTGTTGGCAACATCACATACATAATCATCACGTGTTATTAACATTTTCTCTCTTTCGTCTTGTTTGATTTTTTGATTATACCCCTTAAGTTTAACGAAAACATCTTCGTGTACAACATCATCTATTCTTGTAGTTTTTTCAATACAATTTTTTTCTGTAAAATTTTTTGCGATTTGTTGTGTAAGTTTATTCATTTTATCGTTAAGATGTTTTTTACGATCGATATACAACTCGGTACATCCAAATGAATTTACATATTTACGCGCCACCGTCTCCAATTCATTGTAATTTATACTCCTATCTGCCCAATATTCAAACCCAGACTCTTCTTTATTATACTTCATGGCGACATTTCCATTAGGAGTTTCATCAATTATAATGTTATATATTTTAACGTCACACCCACTGAGATCCTTTAAAGGATATTTTTCAGCATAGGGTATAACCATTTTATTATCTTCCAAATATACGTCCCACTCTTTTTGATCACGTAAACTTTGTTTAAGCATGGGTTCATAAATAAATTTACCCACTGCCCAACAAGGCACACAAAGTAATACAGGTATAATTCCAATTACAATAAAAAGCATTTGTCCATATGATGTTCCTTGCAAATTATCCAATGTGTTCATTAGAATTAAATACTAAGGAAACTTTAACTGCTTTTTCCTTAATTTCATCAAGTTGTTAATTTCGTCGGGCATCGAAGGGACCTCAAATTGTATGAATGAATTATTCTTATTATTAGGGTGTAGACATACAAGATACATTTTTGATATAGTTACACCATAATTCGCTTCAAGGAGATACTTATATGTGTTTAATTGGAGAGAATAATGCCAAAAGTTGCTATTGGGTAAATGTGATATACATTCGGTTATGGCCGAGTCCCATCTGTTTTCTTTTTTGATTTCTTTACATCGTTTCCAGTCATATATTTGCAATGACCCATCGGGGCCCTTAAATATCATATCTATAGATCCGGCAAATTTAAGTTTGTTATCCCAAATCATCCATTCTGTGCGAAATGGTTCAAGTTTGTTGCCTATTTCTTGTTCAAAATTTTCAAAATATTTCCACTCGATACAATCGTCGTCAACTTCAACATCCATATCATTATAATAACATTCAATATCGTAGTGCATTTTAGTTCCGGCTGCAGACGCCTCGTTCCCATTGGTTTTCCACGATTGTTTGATTTCTTGCGGAGACATTCCGTAATATTTACTTGATTTCCAGTTCCCGGAACGCATCATTTTATCAATGATCACATCTGCGTTAAACTTTGGGAAATGAGAATGATTCCAAGTAGTTACAGACATATAATCCGAATTCCCGTCAATGGTATAAATGTGTGGTTCCTCGTCAAATGATATATGAGAGTCGCGTTCGTGGGCATTTTTTTGTTGTAAATATGTAGATGGCATTCAATTAACACATTAATAACATTTAAGTGTTTTATCAATTTTACATTACCGTGTATAAAGTCATTTGCGTCGTTTGGTTTTGCGTCCTTTGCGTCCTTTGGTTCGTTTGGTTTTGCGTCCTTTGCGTCGTTTGGTTTTGCGTCCTTTGCGTTTTGTACCCTTTTGTTGTAATAAGGTGAGCCTGTTAATAATATTAACGTTCGAGTGAGTTATGGCTAGAAGTGATAGTATGTTATCATTGTTAATTTTTTTAAATTTTGTTGTTTTGAGTTCATCATTATAATTTCCAACCTTTAATTTACCATCATGACCTAGCATTATTATGTCCTTTAAATTTGCGCCCATATTTATATAATTTAATATTATTTTATTATAATGAGTGATACATCGTTAAAGGATTTGCCAGAACCGGATGTAAAAAATAAAAAAATTACATTACCCCGAAATACCGTTAAACAAACGGGGAACAAGAATGTGCAGTATTTAGATGAAATATTAGATGATACGTTTTTAAAAAGATATTTCGAACAAAAAAGCAATCTTATAGATAAGAGTGTTTGATATTATTTAATTAAAAGTCACCTAAAAATATATAACAATACTAATGTAATGAAAAAAATTGATAAAACTAATCCTGAAAAAATTAAACAAACACATATAACAATGTTAAACGATCAACTAATTGATATACTCGAAGAGTTAGAACTTCTCGAGCGTGCGCGAGGTAAAGTATTCGAAGCAAGAGCATATCATAACGCATCAGAAACATTAATGGCGTTTCCGGGTTTAATTGAAAAAATCGAAGATGTAAAAGGGTTGCGCGGTATAGGTGTAAAAATATATAAAAAGTTTGAGGAATTTGTTGAAACTGGTAAGTTAGAATTATTAGAAAAGGAGCGGGATAATCCCAAATACATATTCTTTAATATTTATGGCATTGGTCCAAAAAAAGCAGCAGAACTTGTTGACAAAGATGGCGTTAAAACCATTAAAGAACTCCGCGAACGACAGGGGTTGCTCAACGATAAACAAAAGATAGGATTAAAATATTACGAAGACATATTGAAGCGAATACCGCGAAAAGAAATAGAGGAATATAAAGTTGCTCTTACAAAATCCTTTACAAAGATAGCTACAAAGGAAGATACGTTTGAAATCGTGGGTTCATTTCGCAGAGGCAATGAACACTCGGGGGATATTGATATGATTGTTTCGAATCGTGTTAATGACAACTCCGTATTAGAACGTTTTATTGGACAACTTCAAAAGGACGGCATTTTATTGGAAGTTCTCTCCAAAGGAAAGATAAAAAGTTTAACAATTGGAAGACTGAACAAACAATCAATACCACGCCGAATAGATTTCATGTTTTCTCCACCGAAAGAGTTTGCATTTGCGACGCTTTATTTTACTGGTTCCAAATCCTTTAACGTTGTTCAAAGGAGAATGGCAAACGAACAAGGGTACTCATTAAATGAACACGGGTTGTATAAATTCACTGATAAAAAGAAAGGCGCCCCCATAAACGAAACCCTAACAACGGAAGAAGACATATTCGCATTCCTGAATATGATTTACAAAGAACCCATTGAAAGAATAAGTGGCAAGGCCGCGATATTAAAGGAGGGTTTTGTTGCAAAAAATAAAGAACCAAAAAAAGTGATCAGGTTAAAACATAAGAAAAATGTAAAGATCATATCAAGTCTTGGACAAGAAGAACTAAATGAATACTGGAAACGGTTGGAATTAGAAGGTATATCGGTACTTAAAGCATTGAAAGAAGATTATATATGTCAAATGTTTAGATATGCGTCATCTATTTATTATAATAACCAACCTCCCATAGTAGATGACACCATATTTGATATTTTAAAAAATCATGGTCAAACAACTTATCCCAACAATTCTTGTTTTCATGAAATAGGCGCTCCTATTAATAAAGAAAAGGTGCAGCTTCCCTATTTCATAGGGTCTATGAGTAAAATCAAAGCAGATACAAACGCTCTGCCAAAATATTTAAAAAAATATCCAGGTGAAAAGGTTGTTTCGGCTAAGTTGGATGGTATTTCGGCACTTTACAGCAATGAGTCTGGGATACCCCGTTTATATACACGGGGACAAGCTACAAGTGGATTAGATATTAGCCATATTATCCCCTATTTGAAGTTGCCCCAAGAAAAAAACGTTGCTATACGTGGGGAACTAGTAATATCACAGGATGTGTTTCAAGCAAAATATGCCGATTTGTATAAAAACGCAAGAAATATGGTGTCGGGTGTCATCGCTGGTTCTAAAAAACACGAGATTGATAAATGGAAAGATATAGACTTTGTTGCGTATGAAGTTATTAAACCGGCGTTGAAACCCGGGAACCAAATGAAATGGCTTGAACAGCATTCAATCATTACGGCACGATATATGATTGTTGATGAAATTTCCAATGATTTATTGTCTGGTCTATTGGTAAATTGGCGAGAACCGGGTGGGTATTTATATGAAATCGATGGAATTATCGTAGTTGATAATAATATATATCCAAGACGGAACCATAACCCAGAGTTCGCATTCGCGTTTAAAATGGTATTAGGGGACCAGCAAGCAGAAGTAACGGTGTTGGATATTATATGGACCACATCAAAGGATGGTTATATCAAACCTGTTCTTCAAATCGAAAAGGTAAGAATTCGGGGAGCAGATATTGAATTTGTAACAGCGTATAATGCAAAGTTCGTAGAAGATAATAAGATAGCCGTAGGTTCGCAAATATTACTTATTCGCTCAGGTGATATTATTCCCAAGGTTCATAAAATTATCAAGTCATCCGAAAAGGCGCAAATGCCTACTATTCCGTGGCATTGGAATGAAACACACGTTGACGCAATTAGCGATTTGGTAGATGACCCGGATATATTGCAAAAACAGATAGAATTCTTCTTTAAAAAATTAGATGTTAAAGGTGTCGGACCAGGAAACGTTAAAAAGTTGATAAATGGTGGATTTAACAATGTCATCAAAATACTGACAATTTCTACTAACGAATTGTTGGAAATAGATGGGATTAAAGAAAAAACCGCAAAAAAAATAGTTGATAATATCAAAAAAACACTAGACAAGTCAAGTTTATCTATGATTGCTAGCGCATCCAATATATTCGGTAGAGGTATGGGTTCAACAATCATTAAAAATATATTAGATGAGTATCCCGATATATTTAAAAGAGATGATGTTGATGTGGAATTAGTGGCAATGGTTGATAATGTTAGTAAAAAAAGGGCGAAATTATTCGTTTCGCGTATTCCAGCATTTATTGATTTTATGGAAAAATCTAATCTGATGAATAAATTTCAAGAACCAGGTGATGCGGTGGTCGATAAAACTAATCCATTATATGGTAAAAGAGTCGTTATCACTGGACCAAAGGACAAATCATTAAAGGGCGAACTTATAGCACTCGGTGTTAAAATCGGTTCAACTGTAAATAGTAAAACATTTGCCGTCATAGTAGAGTCAATGGACATTATTAATAATAAAACAGAGGCGGCTATTAAAGAAAAAATACCATTATTGACATATAGTGAATTTAGAAACCAGTATTTTGAAATTTAAATAAATATGTTATTATTATATATGCAAAAATCATTTTTATCGAAATTAAAATCCTTCATAAAAAATCACCATTTTAATAGTATGTTTGGTGGCAAAGGGAAGAAACACACCAAAGGGAAGAAACACACCAAAGGGAAGAAACACACCAAAAGAAATCAAAAAATAAAAACACCCAGTTATTTATCTATTTTTCCAGATAAAAGTCCGCAATTGCAAAAAGAGGGAGAAATAACTAAATTAACACCATTTACTACAAAAAATGTAGCTATCCGCGATGAAAATAATAGAGAATTTAATGGCATTATAAATGATCGTCTTGCTTATCGACGTGCTCCAAGAGGACAAGATGTGCAAGATTTTTCGGATATATTATACGGTCCACTTGTTATACACATAACTAAAAATAATTTTCGTAAATTAAAAAAAGGTGACCGCGTTTATTATAATAGAGGATCAGTTGTATTACGTGGTCCATTCATTTTTGAAGGACATAGACGGGGACCCGAACTATTGTTTAGAGTAAAAGATACGGTATATGAAAAATATTACAAATTTTCTATTATGGTCGATAGGTTGGTAGATGAGACATTATATATGGTTTTGAGTAAAAAACAAAACACAAAACACAAAACTTCTCGAACTCGTAAGCGAAGTCATAAGCGAAGTCGTAAGCGGCGTAATACTTAAAAGGTAAATTCATATTCTACAACATTTTTTAAATTATATTTTAATTTATTATATAATTTAAGGCGTATTTTATTTACAGATGTGTCATACTTTAAATCTCCACCCATGACCTTAGCTACATTTTTATACCAGGTATCATTGTTTGATGTGTCATTGACTTGACATTTATTCTTATTGTTATACAAATTTAATTGTATATATAATTTTCGTTGAATGATATGTGTTATATTTTTTAAAATGTCGTGGTCCATAATCCCCCATTTTCCATCAAAATATACAAATAATGTATTCAGTTTTTGGTCAAATGCTTTAATAGGAACGGTATTATTATTACATAATAACCTACTTAAAATATGAATAATGCCCCCCACAAAATTATGTTCGAACACCATATATAAATCTTCATGGGTTAACTCTACTTCACTTATCCAAGTTAAGTAATCATTTACCGGTTTATATTTTTCATTTAACCAATCAATTAAACATAATTTCTTTTTTTGTTTATTTACCCATGACTTTAGGTTTTTCATTTCATTTTTCAAATTTATATTTTGTCTAATTATTACCTTCATGGCCAACCACATATCCAATTGTGAAGGTATATCATGAAGATATTCTACATTTTCATTTCTCGAAACCTTTAACATTTCACATAATGCTCGGTGTTCCTGAAAATTTTTGAGTCTTGTATATTCTTTTCCACAAGAACATGTATGCATTTGATTTTTAGGATATATTATGAACCACACATTTTTTCAATTTTTTAATACAATCTAAATATATAAGATGAACTGTTATATTTATCCTTATAGAAATATAAATTGTAACACGTGTCCCAAAAGTCAATGTAGTGGGATAATTGAAAATGCCAAAAGAATAAACAAACAAACAGGGGCGCTGGGGAGTTTGGCATTATATAGACGAAAGGCTTTGACTGTAAGCAAAATAATAGGACAGGATGCTTCATCTATATGCCTTTCCGTAGGTGGACCAGGTGATAAAGTACATAGTATAGAAGGGACATGTCCTAGAAATAACTGTAAAGGTGTAACATATCGTTTACCAATCGCAAAAACAAGAACAGCCAATAAAGGAAAAAAAGGGGTAGATGTTAAACATAATTCATATGATCGTTATTTGGCAAAGAGGGTAGGAAAGGTTTTGAGAAACGAAAATCAACAATTTAATAAACATATTAATACAATGAACGGATATACCAAGACGAATTCACTTGACAAAGACGTGTATGAATATAAACAGTGTAAGAGTAAGTGTTAAAGATCAAAATTAATTTAAATATATAAATCATATAAATTTAGATGAATCGAGTTTCACAACTTAAAAAGGTCCAAGATGAAGCTCTTGAACTTTTTACGAAAAAAAACACAGATTATGGGGACTCGTTTGCAACATATGGTCCTGTCGGTGTATTAGTAAGATTGGGTGACAAAATTTCAAGACTTAATAGTATTACAAATAAGGGAGTTAATTTAGTAAACACCGAATCGCTAAGGGATACGTTAATAGATTTGCATAACTATGCCGCCATGGCTGTTTTATTAATAGACGAGGAAGTAGAAACACACAAAGTTCTTCAACATAACAGGATAACAGAAATAAAGATTACCGAACTAAAGACAACGGATACGCTTCAAAATATAAAAAACCCGTCACGGATTGACACCATTTGATAAAACCTTTTGAACTAAAAAAACATACTCATTGCCTGAACTATAGCAAACGCAGGGATTAGATTCACTTAACCTCTTGGAAATTGTAGAGTAATCAATATAGATTTCACGTGAAATCTCTCTTAAAGATGTAAACCCCTTTAATTTTTTATCAGGGAATAAAACAAAATACTTAATTTTATCGTAGTATGTTATAAGTTCCTTTGATGTTTTAAACTTAACCTCCATCTTGACTTATTTATTTAATACTGTCTAAGTATTTAAAATTAATATTATAATATTAATTAGATGCGGATTAATGTTTATACTGATGGGGCGTGTTCAAATAATGGCAAACCAACCGCCAAAGCAGGAATAGGTATTTATTTTGGCGAAAATGATTCACGCAATTATTGTTCGCGAATCAGTGGTAGGCAAACAAATAATTGTGCTGAAATAATAGCAGTTATAATAACAGCCGATATCTTAAGTAAAGAGTTACAGGCTGGCTATAACGTTAATATATATTCCGACTCTATGTATGCTATGCGCGCTTGTACCGAATATGGCGCCAAGTTGGATGCTCTAAATTGGGAATCTAAAAAACCCATTCCCAATTTAGAGTTGGTGAAACGGGCATATGAAATATTTAAACAATATGATAATGTTACGTTTCATTATATAGCGGCGCATACTGGACTAAGCGACGAACATAGTCTTGGAAACGAAGGGGCTGATAAGTGGGCAAATATGGCTATTGGTCAGAGCAATCAACAAAAAACAAAATCTAAAAATATATATATAAATTTGCCATACAGCGAAAAGGATGAGGGGAAAAGGCTGGGGGCTAAGTGGGACCCAAAGAAAAAGAAATGGTATATTCCTTCAAATTCGAATAATAAGCAAACTATATTAAATCGATGGTCCGTATTATAATGGAATCTTTATCATAGATAATATAACAAACTGTATTAAGTTGATCTGGTATAGTATCATTAATGATAATTGATATGGTAATAGGAGGCATGGCGGGTATTATATCCCGTACATTAACGGCACCTCTCGATTTAATTAAAATGCAACAACAAAACAAGTATCTAATAGAATCGAATATAAGTAATGTTATAAGAAAGGAAGGACCAAGACATATGTGGAAGGGCAACTTGGTTAATTGCTCTCGTGTTTTTCCCCAGTATGCTATTAATTTCGCTATTTACGAACAGGCAAAAAAACAAATATCTTTTATAACAGATAAAAATTTAAAACAATTCGTTTGCGGGGGCATAGGTGGGGTTATTGCGACAACTATAGTATATCCCTTAGAAACGGTAAGAACGCGTATGTCATTACAGATGCACAACTCTCATTACAAGACACCGTTTCAGGTTATTAAACGTCTCAGTTTTTCAGAGATATATGGTGGAATAGGAACTAGTGTATTGGGGTTTGGTTCGTTTAGTGCATTTAATTTTATGTTTTATAATAAATATTATGATATTCTTACAGAACACGAAATCAATAAATCGTCTGCTAATTTTTTAGCAGGTGGGTTTGCGGGGATTAGCTCTTTGTCTTTTACTTATCCCACTGATCTATTGCGACGCCGTTTTCAAATGCAATCGTTTAACAAAGACACACCAAACTATAAAAGTTTATATGATGCTGTTACAACAATCGTTAAGGCTGAGGGGGTAAGGGGGTTATATAATGGGTTATTGGTCGCATATATTCGCATTTTCCCATGTTTAGCCATTCAGTTTTACTGTATTAATCGTGGAAAGGATATATTAATTTAAAATATCACCATTTAAATATTTTAGAGTTAGAATATATATTAACATGGCAAATACATTTAATTTAAATATTTCAGATTACAATATTAACGAATTAAAGGATTTGTTAAACTTAAGAGACCCGTATACATTAGAAGATATCGTAAAAAACGAAGACAATTTGAGGGAAAAACTATTATTAGATGGGACCGTTTCTATACAGAAAAAAAAAGAAATTATTGTTTTTCTTGAATCGGTTAAGGAAATTCTATTAAATAAGGGAAAAGAAGCCTTTAAAAATATGGAACACTCGGAAATTATAAATAACGAACATAGTATTATTGGGAATAGTAGGACGATTATTGAAAATATTAATTCGGCAGCGCGTGATTCCGTCGCTACAGGTGTAAAAAAAACAACAATTAATAAATTATTATGCGTTGATTCTAAATTTAGGGATAACTATTATACTACATTAAGCACAAATTATACCGCAACTTTACCAACAACTATTAAAAACGTAGTTTCAATGGAATTGGCGGCTTTGGAAATACCAGGCACATACTATCAAATAAGTAAATCCAAGGGTAATAATTTTTTCTGGGTTAAGACGTGTGATACCCCCAGTAACTGGTTTTATATTTCTATTCCAGATGGGAATTATTTACGACCACAAATGGAAGAGGCGGTTAATAACCAGTTAAAAATAGCAAATACCACATGCCCTTCCGGTTGTCCGCAAATTAAAATAGACCAGTTTACTATAAAAACGGTGTTTTCTATAAACGACATCAGTCTAAATAATTTTGAATTACATTTTAATAGGGAAAACAGTGGTTATGGAGCAACCCGTGTGGGGTCGAATCAACCCGAACCCGGTTTAAATAAACAGGGGTATGGTGGGATTATAGGAGGGTTTGGGTGGCTTATGGGTTTTCGTATGGGCTCTTATACAGGTTCAACCGCATATGTGTCAGAGGGTTGTTATGATGCTTGGGGGACAAAATACCTTTATATTATCGTGAATGATTTTAATAAAAATGTAAATAACTTTTGTATACCAGCTTATAATGAATCTCTTGGGAAAACAAATATATTAGCCAGGGTATCTACTAACGCAGTATCTTCTAAGAATTTTAGCAATGGTCTATCTCTAACAAACGACACAATTGGTAGCGATGATTCCATGAGAACGAGAATTTATTTTGGTCCCGTAAACATATCAAGGTTGGAATTACAAATCGTTGATGAATTTGGAATGACCGTCGATTTAAATAATATGGATTATTCCATGTCTTTAAATTTAACGTGTTTATATGATTAATTTATATATAACTAATTTATATATGAATTGTTTTAATAATAATCAGCCCCGACTTACATCAAGTGAGATAATTAATAATAAGAGGGCAAAAACAATATATAATAGTAAGGCTATAGACTTTAAATATGGGATAAATAAAGGAGATATTAGTTTTTATAAAAATGGGAAAATGCGCCAAACTTCCACATATCAAAATATGAAAGATATTACCCAAGGGTATGCTCTTTGCATCGATGGGAAATATGAGGGGCTTGATAATAGTACAGGTTTATCTAAATGTGGAAATGATAATTCTAATACACTAAATGATATTAAGCTGGTTATTGGTAAGGATAGTATATATAACAAATTCTCTGGAATGCAAGATTCGTCCTCAATTCTAGTAATGCAATCATGGGCAGATGGAAGTTACAACGATATCAGTGATAATATATTCAATGGTAATATAAGTAACAACAATATTATTATAGATCCATCCAATCATCTTTTCGGCAATAGTGACTGTCCAGGCAATATGAATAATAAGAAAATGGGCGTTAATAAATATTTGCAATATAGTTATGTTGATATATCTGGGAATGTATGTTATAAAAACCTTTCACATGGTAATAATACACGACAAAATTATATGATTAGCTATGATGCTAAGGCTGGAGGAGTAAGCGTTTTGAATAACGGCTTCCCCGTATTATTATATGCTGTGGCAGGAAACCAAAAGGTTACTCTTTCATGGACCCCCCCATTCAACAATGGATCAAACATCACGAAATATACAATCTATTATGGAACGTCTGTTGATTCGTTAACCCCTTTGAGGACAGTTGAACCCGATGTTAATTCCTACACTGTTGGTCCGAGCGTGCTCACTCTAAATTATGGTACAGTCTATCACTTCAGGGTTGATGCTACAAACAAGGTGGGAACCAGTTATGGCATCATAGCTTCAGCTACGTGGATGGGGACACCCGGTCCTAGCACACTGCATACCGCAACACGAGTTCTAAACAATGGTGGATCCGCGCCAACGGGTGTCCTTTATCTATCGTGGACAGAGCCCGGAGACAATGGCGGTTCTATTATTACGGGCTACAAGATAGAGCAGTCCATTACAGGCGAAGGAGCAGGCTTTTATACTATTATACCAAACACTGGCAATACTACGACCACCAAAACCATCAGCGCTCATCTTCAAGCCACAACATCTTATTGGTTTAGGATATCAGCTATTAACATAAATGGAACAGGAACTGTATCGAATGCGCTGCAAGCTACACCGAATGTGCCCAAAGCACCCATCTATGTTAGTGCGAGTGGGGGAAATAATCTAGGGACCGTTGATCTATCGTGGAATGCGCCCGAAGACAATGGTGGCAGCGCCATTTTATCCTACCAGATATTGCAGAGTCCCTCGGGAATTGAAGGTACGTACACCGTTGCTACCGTTGCTCCCGGTCTTACCGGTGCTACCGGTGATACCGTCACTGGTCTCGATAGTTCAGAAACATATTGGTTTAAAGTCGCCGCATTTAACGCGGTTGGACCCGGCAAACAATCAGCTGCCGTGTCGGCCGCCGCCACATAACTAAGTCCATATCCCCAAAAAAAACAGTATTTTACCACCGACAAAACATATGCTCGTTATAATCGATAAATTCAAATACAATTAATTATACAACCTTCATATAAAACTGTGTACCGTGGTCCGTTCCCATTCAACCCCCATACAACACATACGCCAAACACCGATATTACTGGTACTTACTGTCAAAAATTACGCACTATGTGGTTTTGATTCCATAATTTTAGTAATTGCACTTTTATATTTTGTACTGTTTTTCTTTATTAATTCCCCTCGTTCTATAGGGGGTAATATATTTTTTAGTATTGTTTTACTTTTATATTGGTTTACAATTGTCCCCGAAGTTAATCTTTTTTCTGGGTCTAGGTTTAATAATCCACGAACAATAAATACTAATTTTTCATAATATGATGAAGCTTCGTGGGGCATACAGTTATCCTCTAATATTTGCTCAATATAAACATTAAAATTTTTATATTGTGAAAAAATATTACCACTAACACAATCGGCGAGAATAATACTAGATATAAGTTCTAATGCTACTATCCCGACCGCCCAATTATCATCGCCCTCGTTATAAGGTTGTCCTGAAACAGCCTCGGGTGATCTGTAAAAAATATCACCTGCTCCATTCCCTTTCCCTTTTTGGTCATAATGCGTTCCATCCAATAAACAACTTAATCCAAAATCGCCCAATTTTACAATAGGATTTTCGAGGTCATCGGTTTCTAAAAGAATATTACTGGCCTTTATATCGCGATGAATGATATTTTTATTGTGCAGATAACTTAACCCATCGCATATTTGTATAAGAATGTTAAACATTATATTGGGTTGGCGAAAGAACTTTTTTTTTTTAATTGCTTGTTCTAAGTCACCACCTTTCATTAATTCCAACGATATGTAAATAGTGTCTTTTGTATGCCGCGTATTATAGTATCTAATAATGTTTTTATGATCCAATAAAGCAAGTGTTTTTGATTCATTAAAAATGAACTCTAATGTAGAAGACCTGGTAACCGGTTTTCTTTTCAGTAAGTAAAGGGTTGTTTGTATTTTTTTTATATTTATATGCTTTACAGCATATACCTTTTTATCTATAGTATTTATCATCGCAAAGGTTTCTCCAAAAAATCCACGTCCTAAACGAGAAGCGTTTTTTTTTAAATTAGAGAATTTATAGGGATAATGTTTTCCACGTTTTTTTGTTTTTTTAATGGGCTCCATTATATATTATGTATTATATTGTTTAGATATATATGACAAATCCTAAAAAGAATTCATATGGTGAGATTGTATTTTCTCAATATCCGAAATTTAGACCAAACTTAACACCAGGTGAAGTATTAAATATGGGTAGTTTTGGTGGAACATATTGGAGACCCATATGTTCTGTTGTTACTGGTAAATATTATAAAAATAAACATAAAAAATATCCAAAAGAATGGTGGGATAAATTACCAAAAGAATGGCTTACAACAGAATGGAAAAATTATGATAAAAAAATCAATAAATATGGTGTAAAGGTGGGTACAACATTAGAATTTTGGGAGGAAAAAAATTGGATAACAAAACATAGTCCTTATGGGTGGTTTCAATGGTATTGTGATTTTTATAATGGAAAACGTTGTTCTGACGATGATAGACAAATTAATAGATGGGGACGAACGGCTGGCCCGAACAGCCGTTTTAGAAGAAGACTTATTAATATGATTATTAGAGGTCGTCGCGATTATAAAGATTTTACGATTAGTCCAAAAATTAGACAAACATTACAACACTGGGGATATAAATTAACTAAACGAGACTGCAAATAATTAACCAATCTTCATATAAAACTGAATACCATGATAAAGACCGGTAAATATAGCCAAGACACCTAAAAGTGGATATATTATTTTATTTGATTTGGTTTTATAGATTGCGACATATCCGATAACCGGAACAATAAATAACAAATGTAATAAATAAATAACAATCGACTTTACTCTATCGTCTTTCTTTGTTTCAACGTGATCCATTTGCTTATCTTTGTTATGAGCACCAGGTTTAAATCGAGAAGTTATTCCCCCAACTGACCCCTTTTTTAGAGGCAACGTTTGGCAATCAAAATGGTAATCATACCAAGCCATGGAAACATACGCTATAACAAATATAATAAACAGAGTAAAATATAATGTAATATTGCTGTTAAACTGTGGTTTAACTAAGAACAGTGCCATGCAGATTAAAGAAAACAAAATACATTTTTCATTGAAAACAAAGGGATTATTGTTAAAAATTCCTCCTGCCATGTATATTAATATGTTATTTTATATAAATTAACATCCCGGTATATTAAAATGTCCAATAAACAAAAATATGGAGAGGTTATTACCCCTTTTCATTTTGTTGAAACAATCCTCGATCTATTACCAAAAGGGGTATTTAAAAACCCACACCTTAAATGGCTAGACCCATGTGCTGGAAGCGGGAATTTCGCCAACATCATATATAAACGTTTATTTGTTGGACTTTCTGCCGAAATAAAAGAGCCAAATAAACGACACCGTCATATAATAGAGAACATGATTTATATGGTTGAATTGAATTATGAACATATTGTAGGTCTATTTGAATTGTTTGGAGATAATGCAAATATAGCACACATGGATTATTTACAGTTGAAAGGACAACGATTTGATATAATTATCGGAAATCCACCGTTTAATGTTAATGGCTCAATAAAGGTTCCAACTAATAAAACGCATTCAAAAACTAATGATGGGAAGGCTGTATGGATGGATTTTGTTAAGAATTCTGTTTCCAACTTAAATGCCGGCGGTTATCTGGCGATTATTACACCGTCTATATGGATGAAGCGAGATCATCCTCTATTTTTAAAAATGGGTGAGTGGGGGGAAATTGGGAAATTACACACTTTAACGAATACCGAAACAAATACAATATTTCTAAAACAAGCACAGGTGGCTACATGTTATTTTGTTTTACACAAAAATGGCAAGTTTGGTATAAGAACATATGATATTGGTAAAAGGGAGTATTTATTAAGTGGTATTAATCTCTCCATTCCATTAAAATATCCAAGTATAATTTCAAAAATATCCAGGTTTGTTTCAAATGTTGGTTGTATACCTGTGATAAAAACAAGTATGCGACCAGGCTATAAAGACCTATCGGTAAGTAACGTATGTAATGAGACTCACTCGTTTCCCAATATATCAACCTGTCTGTTAAATAAATTACAACCAGAATTATCAATCAATTACTCAAATAAACCATGTCACTATAATGGTATTGAAAAACTTGTATTAGCCCATAAAATGTATGGATTTCCTTATTATGATAAAGATGGGAAATATGGAATATCAAATAGAGACAATTATATTATTGTTAATTATAATTGTAATGAGTTTGATAGATTGAAGACATTTTTATCTACCAAATTTGCTTTATTGGTTTTCGAATCAACCCGTTATCGTATGAAATTTCTAGAACGTTATGCGTTTGAGTATTTGCCCGATATCACTAAGTTACACGATTTCCCTGAAGATATCACGGATGAATCTATTGCCGATTACTTTAAATTTAATGAAATGGAGAGAAAAGAAATAGCAGATATTACAAAGAGGGATTACCTAACAATAAATTGAAATAAAATATTGTTTGAAAACATGATGTAATAACCATGTCTGAAACTGGATTAAGCGACGATATGACTATAATTAAAACCCCGGAAAGACGCTGTATAAAATTATTTCGAGCTATTATTGAAATTGCTATAATTATTAATGCGGTTATTACATTAATTTATATGGGCGTATTGCGCCCTACAGGAAAACATAAAAGGCAAACTGAAGAATATATAGAAGTATTTTCTTGCATAACAATAAATACTGTTATATCACTGGTAAGAGTTATATATAATGTGAGATGTAAAACTGATACAGAAGGCGACCGGAAATTATTTATTATTATAAATGTCGTGATTGGGCTTTGTTTACTATTTTGGCTTACACAAATCGCAATGCGTTTGTATATATCTTTTACCGTTATTACTACAATATTACAAGGTTGTTCTCTGTTTACTTATATTATCCTCAATAGCTGTAATATATTGAGGATAAGACATGTCATTTAATGATAGGCAAGGACGGGGTTGAGTGCAAGGATTCAGTAGCTATGTAGGACGTCTTGTTCTTTTACGTCTTGTTCTTTTACGTCTTGTTCTTTTAC
>TARA_R110002073_G_scaffold89014_1_pt1 | contig 19878 bp, 13 predicted proteins | sample TARA_R110002073 | Tara Oceans TARA_R110002073 (sample SAMEA4397174) | marine metagenome | biome: Polar Biome; feature: [DCM] deep chlorophyll maximum layer (ENVO:01000326); material: water (ENVO:00002006), including particulate matter (ENVO:01000060) such as... | depth 40 m
CCCGTCATTATCGAGATTAGACGTTGGCTCATCCAACACAATTAAAGCAGGTTTACCATACACTGCGCGCGCCAATCCAATACGTTGTTTTTGTCCACCCGATAAATTAATGCCTGCCGATCCTACTTTAGTTTCATAGGCCTCGGGCAATGACAAGATAAGCTCATGAGCACTTGCTAATTGTGCGGCATCAATCACTCGACCAGGACCTGCTTCATTAAAACGCGCAATATTTTCTGCCACAGTCCCATCAAATAAAGTAACTTCTTGGGGTAAGTAACCAAAATAAGCCGAATATTGATATTGGACAGATTTATTTAGCTCTGCCCCATCAACTCTAACGGAGCCACTAATCGGCTGAATGACGCCCAGCATTAATTTTGCCAAAGTGCTTTTACCTGAACCACTTGGGCCTGTCACACCTAAAACTTCGCCGGATTTCAACTCAAAACTCATATTTTTAATCACGGGTTTTGGTTTAGCACTCTGTTCCGACAGAACAAAACCACTTCCACCCAGTGCGACCACATTTTGAAATTTAATATGACCAGTTGGCGCAGGCAGTGGAACCGCTATGTTTAAATCTTCATAATCATCTAAGAATTCTTCTAGAGCATCATAGGACTCTCTGACTTTTGAAAGGCTTCTCCAGCCTTGTATTGACTGCTCTATAGGCGACAGCGCCCTTCCGATAATAATTGAAGTAGCGATCATTACACCCGCTGTAGTGACGTCAGTAATCACTAAATAACCACCAACTGCCAACACTGAGACTTGTATGATTTGTCGGATAACTTTTGCAAGAGAACTTAATAAAGCATTTAAATCGGATGCTTTTATATGGAATCCTAAACCTGCAGATTGATATTGAGACCAAATAACACTGAGCGCCCGCAGCATGCCCATTCCGAGTATGGTGTCTTTGTTTTGTGTGCTGTGTTCAACAAATGCGTTGGCTGCACTAAAAAACTCATTCGATTTTTGTGAACTTTCTTTGGTTAAACGATCATTTGCAATAGCTAAGGCAAAGAGTAGAACCGCACCCAAGAGACCTACATGCCCTAGATAAGGATGAAGAAAGTAAACAAGAATAAGATAGAGAGGCAACCAAGGGCATCAAAAATTGCGAGAATGAAAGGCGCATTTAAAAAAGACCGTAAAGCATTCAAATCATGAATCGGTTTTGAAACAGAACCTTTCGACATTATTTCTGAAAAGGTTATCAGGGATAAGGCTTCATCAAAGCGAACACTGATACGGTTTAATAAAAAGTTTCTGACTATTTCAACAAAAAACAAGGTAACCAAGAGAAAAACAGCAACAGCGAAAAGACCTAAAAGTGTAGAGCCACTTCTTGAAAGTAAGACACGATCATACACTTGCAACATAAAAAGTGGTGAGGTCAATAATAAAACATTAACCACAAAACTAAACGCAAAGACAGATTTCATTGACCGTTTTGCGTTAGATAAAGCCAATTTTAATACATGGGTTTGTTTTGGCGAGACTGACATAACAGGACTTCAGGTAATAAACGTAAGTTAGACCCGAGATCGGTAGTGTTAAAAAATAACGGCAAGCTTAATAGAAGGGTAACTAAAGTATTTATATATTCATTAACTCAACAACAATCGTTTTTGCAACAAAACCAGCCACACCTAAACCCAGCGCAAAAAACAATACTGCCGTACCAAATTTACCCGCATTAGACCTTTTAGCTAAATCCCAAACGATGAACCCCATATAACAAATCAATCCACCTACAAGTATATAAAGTGAAAGTGTTTCGAAAGTTTCAATTGCCATAAAAATACCTATTGATGAACCTATTAACAAATAGAAAACCGCAGCTTAAATCATTCAGCATCTAAAAAGCACCAAATAAGCGCGCCACACAACATTCTTTCCAATTTTACGCACCAGTTGCAAGCAATACAAATATCACGCTATATTCAGAATTAAAGTTAATCATAAATTATCCATTAATTACAATAACTTAAAAGATAATATCAGTATTGGCACGATGCCTGCTTTTAACCAACATATTAAAACTATGAGCCCACCTATGCGCTTTGAACACATATTCAGCGGTTATAAAAAACGAACTGTATCTTGGGATGTATCAATGAAAAAACTTAAAGTAGTTGTCGTCGGAAACGGCATGGTCGGTCATCATTTTGTAGAGCAAATGATCCAATCTGAAACAAACTTTGACTTAACCATTCTAGGAAGCGAGACAAGACCTGCTTATGACCGTGTTCACCTTTCTGGAATATTTTCAGGAAAAGAGCCTAAAGACCTAGCGCTAACAACCAGAGAGTACTATCAAGACAACAATATCAACGCTTTCTTCGGTGAAGCTGTTACGGAAATCAACCGAGATAAAAAATGTGTCATCACCGAAAAAGGTAGAAAATTTGAGTATGACAAACTGGTTCTTGCAACTGGCTCTTATGCATTTGTTCCTCCAATTAAGGGATCAGAAAGACCAGAGTGCTTAAGTTATAGAACGATAGATGATTTGGGTGAAATTAAAAATGGTGCTAAAGATTCTAAAGTTGGTGTCGTGATAGGTGGCGGTTTACTTGGCCTCGAATGTGCTAACGCGCTAAAAAATCTTGGCCTTGAAACGCATGTTGTTGAATTTGCGCCAGGATTGATGGGCGTTCAGTTAGATGATGGTGGCAGTAAGATGCTTCGCCGTAAAATAGAAGCCCTTGATGTAAAGGTACATACACAGAAAGCCACCTCACTGATCAGCGATAAAAGTGACAATACGAAACTTAGAATGCATTTCGCTGATGATACCCACTTAGACACTGACATGATTGTCTTCTCTGCAGGGATTCGACCTTATGACCAGCTAGGTAAAAAAGCAAAACTTGAAGTAGGTGAACGAGGTGGCATTGTGGTCGATTATCACTGCCGCACTTCAGACTCAAATATCTATGCAATTGGTGAGTGCGCATCATATGGTAATTTTATATACGGCCTTGTAGCGCCGGGCTATCGAATGGCCGAAGTCGCGGCACAACAATTTAGCGAGCTAAAAGAGAAGCCCTCATTTAAAGGTGCTGACATGAGCACCAAACTTAAACTACTCGGTGTCGATGTTGGCTCGATTGGCGATGCACACGGTCGCACAGAAAGTACAATCGCTTATGTATATAGTGATGAAAAGTCTGAAATATATAAGCGCATCAATGTAGATGAAAATAACAAGCTCGTCGGTGCTGTGTTAGTTGGCGATTGCAACGATTATGACAATCTTCTGCAATACTTCCTCAATAAAATTGACCTGCCTGAAAATCCGGAAGGCATGATCTTGCCTAGCACTGATGGCTCTCAAGGTGTCAGTCTTGGTGCTTCTGCCCTGCCGCTTTCTGCGACTATCTGCTCTTGCCATAACGTCAGCAAAAGCGATATTCATGCAGCACTTGACTCTGGTTGTTGCGGTGTTACTGATGTTAAGGGTGAAACGAAAGCAGCAACAGGTTGCGGGGGCTGTAGCGCTTTGCTTAAGAATGTTGTCGATACAGAAATGGAAGCTCGCGGCTTAACTATTGACAAAAGTATTTGTGAACACTTCCCCTACACTCGTCAGGATTTATATAAGCTCATTAAAGTTGGTGATATTCACTCATTTGAAACGCTAATTGAAAAACATGGAACAGGTTTAGGCTGCGATATATGTAAACCGGCTGCAGCGAATATGCTCGCATCTATCTGGAATGACTACATACTCGAAACACCACATGTGGGCTTACAAGATACCAATGATACTTACCTGGCAAATATGCAAAAAGATGGCACTTACTCTATTGTTCCGAGAGTCCCAGGTGGTGAGATTACCCCAGAACAACTCATTGCTATTGGCCAAGTTGCTAAAGATTACAAATTATACACCAAGATTACCGGCGGCCAACGAATCGATTTGTTCGGCGCAACACTCAATCAATTGCCTGTTATTTGGGAAAAACTCATCAATGCGGGACTAGAAACAGGCCATGCCTACGGTAAATCGTTAAGAACAGTTAAATCATGCGTGGGTTCAACATGGTGCCGTTATGGTGTTCAGGATAGTGTCGGTACAGCAATAGATATCGAAAATAGATACAAAGGTTTGCGTGCACCTCATAAAGTTAAAATGGCTGTTTCTGGCTGCACAAGAGAATGCGCAGAGGCACAAGGCAAGGATGTCGGCATTATTGCCACAGAAAATGGCTGGAACTTATACCTATGCGGCAATGGCGGCATGAAGCCTAGGCACGCAGACCTATTTGCAACAGATTTAGACACACCAACACTCATTAAATACATCGATCGTTTTTTAATGTTTTACATCAAAACCGCTGATCGTCTTCAAAGAACCTCTGTTTGGATGGATAACCTTGAAGGTGGCCTGGACTATTTAAAAGCAGTGGTTATAGAAGACTCTCTAGGGATTGCAGCTGAACTGGAAGCTCAAATGGAAAGCGTTGTAGCTAGTTACCAATGCGAGTGGAAGACAACCGTTGAAAACCCTGAGAAGCTTAAACGCTTCAGGCAGTTTGTAAATTCAGATGCCAACGACTCGAATGTTGTATTTGTTGAAGAGCGCGGACAAATTCGCCCTGCTGATGATACTGAAAAGTTAAAGCTAATTGCAAAATCAGCGTAAGCCCTTTAACACTTAAACAACATAAAATGCAGAGAGAGATAACGATATGAACATTGAAATAGTCCTAAAAGATAAACTATCTCAAGAACCAGCAAATGAATCAGAAAGCGAGAACGTGATTTGTAATACGACAGATTTAATTGAAAACTCGGGAGTTTGTGCGCTTATTAACGGTGAACAAATTGCTTTGTTCTACCTACCCCAAAACGATAAAAAGTTATTTGCACTCTCTAATTGGGATCCTATCGGGAAAGCAAATGTTTTATCAAGAGGCATTTCAGGGGATATTAAGGGGACGAAAGTAGTCGCCTCACCTCTATACAAGCAACATTTTGATTTGGAAACTGGCATCTGCCTTGAAGATAAGAGTATCAAAATAAAAACCTACTCAGCACACATTAAAGATGGCAAGGTTTTTATTCGTTAAATAGTAGAGCTTAAGACACAGATTTTGTTGATAAATTATACAATAGCTTCATTTTGATAAAAAAGTCTCATTTATCACTTCCTAAGTGTTGACGCCTTCATAAGATCTAGATAACATGCGCGCCGTTGTGACATTCCCCGATAACTCAGTTGGTAGAGTAGCGGACTGTTAATCCGTTTGTCGCTGGTTCGAGCCCAGCTCGGGGAGCCAACACAACACCTATTCTTAAGAAAATTTTAGTTCTTAATACTATCCAAATGGAATCTTACAAACCATTCAGTCCAGTTATTTTCGATATCCATACCGCACTTATCAGAGACGAATACCTCTTAGTTAAGCGATTTCATGCCAGAAACCTTCCCCTTTAAAAAATAAATCAGAAACACCTCACAGTATATTTATTTCCTATAATGTTATATTTGATTGACAGTCAACTATAAAAATAAAAGGACATACAATGAACTACAAAACTCTACTTAAATTAAAGAATTTCATCCCGACTAAGTTAATGTCAGTATTAGCCATTTCTGCTGCCCTAACAGGCTGTGGTGGTCTTGGTGGACTACTGAGTAATGACAGAGTATCTGACGCTGATAACGATCAAGTTGTAACAATTGGCGATTCTATACTTGCTCTCTCAGGTGAATTGCAAGATTTCCTGGAAAGCTACGCGGGGGAAACATTCAGACGTTACACACTATCTGGCGCTGAATTAAAAGGTGGCATTATTGCAACCGATATTTATGCTCAGTATGACATCGCAAAAAGCGATAACCCAAATATAGATACCATTGTGATGGATGGTGGCGGCAATGACATCCTAATCCCAGCAATTGCTTTATTCGATCCGAATAATTGTAAAACCCAGTGGTATCAATTTGGGCGCCTAAGCTCTAGATGCAAAAACTTTATTGATGACATTTATGTAGATGCCGTTAATTTACTCAACAACATGCAAGCTGATGGTGTTGATAATGTCATTTACCTTGGCTACTACTACACTAAAAATGGTTTATTTTTACTAGACAGCATGGAAGAAGCCATTGATTATGGTGATATGCGTTTATCACAAGCGTGTAGCAACAGTGCGGTTGATTGCCAGTTTATCGACCCTAGATCATCGATTAGAGATAGCAATATCATTATTGATGGCATCCACCCCAATACAGACGGATCTCGTAAGCTTGCTAATCTAGTCTGGCCAGCGCTTCAACCATTACTATAGTAACTTATGCTTACTAAATAATATAAAATGACTGTCAGTGCGCTGCCTGGAACCCCAGGCAGCGCTTTTATCTTGTTTACGTATTAGAACGCCATTTCAGAATGGCTTAACCATAACGATCTATTCTTTCAAGCTAGCCTGGCACAGAGGGCATCATCCATAATAAACCTATCGTACCAATTTTAAATTCCCTCTGCGCGTACGGACATTATTCTTTAACCGTGCGATATTATCCTCTAAATTCTTACTGATTTTTGCATGCGTCCTGATCATTGATAGCTTAGGCCAGGTTGCTCTTTCACCCTCTAACATTAACTCTCTTATCATTTCAGGTTTAGGGTTACTTAATATTTTTAAGTAATGACCCAAGTTATATTTCGGTGCCACCGTTACATCGCCATAATAGTTTTGGGACATCATCGAATAAGCATGTCCTGACATCTGCCTTAAAACCTGAGAGCTGGTATTTTTTCTGATGTAATCAAAAATCGCCTTACCATGAAATTTAGCTTCAGACTTAAGAATAGACATCGGAAATTTGAGCAGCTTACTTCTGCCATGTGACGCTTGGTTATCTAGAAAAGGCACAACATGCGGATTTGTCTGGCTGACGATACTATAGTTCACGTCGTATAAATGCATTAAACGCTCAACAGGTAAATCGCTCACGACACTGCCATCTACCCATCTTAATCTAGGCATATAAGGTACATTATGCCCCGTTTCATTACGCTTAAGGAGCTTAACTGGCGGAAAAAGCCCTGGAACGGCACAACTGGCCAACGCCCCACTCCAGGTTAATAAATAAGGCGAGGTATAACCACACAGCAAGCGTTCCTTTTGATGAGCCTGTACAGGCGAAACAGTGATATTGATACTTCTACCCGTTCTCTCATACGCTTCTTGAAACGTATATTCACCGACGTAGCTACGAATATAATCCCGGAGCTGCTGTTGATCCATGAAACCCTTTCCTTTTAGTCCACTTAATAAACCCATCCAACGCCAGGCTTTTAAGTTATGTGCATTGGGGTCGAAAAGTGCAGGTATCTCATCGTCAGTGTGCGTACCCAATGCTGCCGCAATAATTGAACCCGCACTCGAACCGGTTACAACCTGAGGTAATAAATTATGCTCCCAAAGCGCTTTCACTACACCTATATGGAAAACCCCTAACGACGCACCACCACTTAACAACAAGGCTGGCCGCCCAAAACTTAATAGGACATCTTTAAAGAAATCGAGCTTTTTAGCAGAAGACATGAAGCCATCATCACTATCACACAACACATCCAAGCACTCACACACTTCACCTATATAATCCTCGATAAGCTGTTTCGTTCCGAAATTACATTGCTGATATAAACGGATATCGCCCATATTTCCCAGATCATGATGCAAGCCTTCTCGAAGGTCGCGAGCAAGAAGCTTAAATTCACCTTTTTCTTTATGGGTACGAAGGGTGTTTAGGCGATCGCTTAACATTTCATAATTATAGATATCAGAGGCTAAAGTTTGCTTCCAAAGGTCTTTGTGTTCAAGTGCATCCAAAGACATGGCAGCATCTTTCCACTCAGCGTAATTAGTGGATTCCTGTATTCTTTTTTTATGGAGTTGTATAAGCTTATTTGTCACGATATGTCTTCCGAGATAATAATTATTAGGTTTATTATTAGCTTAGATTATTTAGACATGACGGGTGTAGAGCTTCGTAAAAGGCGTGTGTATTTTTGTTAGCGGAAAAGAGCGGTTCAAATCTTCTTAATAGAAAAGGTCCAGAAGGAATTCAGGATTAAAAACTATCGTAATCGACATCATCATTTGCAAAAGGATCTTCGACTTCACCATCTTTAATCAAATATTCACGGTTTTGAAGGTATGCATTTCGTATAAAGGCATAGCGGTCTTCAGAAAGTTGGAGATTTTCAGCCGCCAGAAGATCGGCCCTTAAGTCTAACAGTTTGACGCCTTGCAAGAGATACAAAGTATCGGTATGGATATCATCCTCGTATATTAATGGATCGAAAGCGGCATCTACTAATCGTCCAGAAAAATCCCTGACTGTAGAAGGCCCTAAAAACGGTAAAACCAAATAAGTAGACTCTTCATATCCCCAATAACCCAGTGTTTGACCAAAATCTTCTTCATGGTTGTGTAAACCAAATGATGTAGCTACATCAAAAAAACCACCCAAGCCAAAGGTGGTGTTATAAATTACTCGATTTAAGCTAACCATTGCATTATGAATTTTGAGCTGAAAAAGTGAATTCACAAAAGTTTCTATATCATCTAAATTATTGAAGATATTGGTAACACCTTTATCCAAAAAACTTGGCATCACATATCGATATACTTTTGCCACAGGTTTAATAAAGTATTTATCTGCTCGGTCATTAAAGCTAAAGAAAAACCGGTTTATTGATTCGATTCGATCACTCTCATGCCCAGCAGCATGAAACTCCTGTTCTTTTGCCTGAACAGGCCATGATAAAAAATACGAAAACAAGCTAAACATGAAAACGCGATATAATTTGTTATTCTGAAATAAGTGATCCATTAATTACTCTTTTTAATTAGTGAATGTTGTTATAGCTTGCGCAAGATAATATTGCCAACCGAATAACCTGCACCAAACGAGCAGATTACACCAAAGTCACCAGAAGACAGTGCCTCACGGTTTTTGTGGAAAGCAATAATCGAACCAGCAGAACTCGTATTTGCATATTCATCTAAAATGACCGGGGCCTCATGCTCTTCAGCTGGGCGACCTAACACGCGTTTAGCAATTAATTGATTCATATTTAAATTAGCTTGGTGCAGCCACATTTGTTTGAGCTGTTCTGCACTTAAGTTATTCTCTGCCAGATGATCAGTAATCATTTCGGCAACAAGGGGAGATACCTCTTTAAATACTTTTCGGCCTTGTTGAACAAATAACTTATCACTACTGTTTTCTGAACCTGGCGCGCAGCGATTCAAAAAGCCAAAGTTATTACGAATATTATTTGAAAAAGCGGTTTTTAATTTCGCACTAACAACTTCAAATGCGCCATCACTAGAAATAGTTTCTTGTTGCTCAATCACCATGGCAGTACACACATCACCAAATATAAAGTGACTATCTCGATCCCTAAAATTCAAATGCGCGGTACAAATTTCTGGATTAACTAACAAAACAGCCTTCGATGTCCCTGCTTGAACAGCATTTAAAGCCGCTTGAATACCAAAAGTGGCTGAAGAACACGCCACATTCATATCAAAGGCATAACCATCGATACCTAGATAATGTTGCACCTCGATAGATATGGCAGGATAGCCTCTTTGGAGATTAGAGCATGCCACGATAACAGTATCGATATCGGCAGGTGTCTTATTGGCATTTTCAAGCGCTTGCTTAGCTGCAGAAACAGCCATCTCACATAATATACTGGGCTCATCATTCGATCTTTCTGGCAGTAAAGGGTGCATCATGTCAGGATCAAGAATCCCCGATTTATTCATCACAAAGCGGCTTTTAATACCTGATGCTTTTTCAATAAACGCAGAAGATGATTCGTTTAAAGCCTCACACTCACCAGACGCGATAGCAGCCGCATTTTTTTCATTAAATTGCTGCACGTAAGTGTTAAAACTATGTACTAATTCATCATTAGATATAGATTCAGCCGGAGTGAATAATCCTGTACCAGTGATAGCTGCTTTAATCATGTTCGCCTCATTTTCAAGCGTATTAGGGGGATGAATAACAAAAGATCAGCCAGATTACGTATCAGTTTGAAAATTGGCAACTAAAATTTAGCCAAATCCAGTAATAATTCGGCTAAACAACTAACGCCTTATATTTTCCCAAAGTTTATTTAACCTTTTCTCGGATACCGTTTCCTGCGTCCCTAATTGTTGTGCGTACCAAGACACTCTTTGCTCTTCAATTAACCACCGAAAGTCTTCTAAGTGTTGATCAAAAATACCCTGGGTTTCAAATTTTTTGGCTTTATCCTCATAGTTTTTCCACCATTGTGTTAACAAAGGCACATAACGTCGTTCATTAGCTAAATCTCTTGCCATTTTTTCATGACGAATGGATGCTGCTTGTAAATACCTTGGGAAACATTTTAACCTTTCATTTGGCGTGGCACACAAAAAGCCAGAATAGATAAAATGTTGAAGCTGAAATTGTAAATCACTCAAGGGCATCGCTAACGCCAAATTCATTTTACCTTTTAGTCTTTTCATGAGCTCGTGATACTGTTTTAAGATTGATTCAACCAAACGACTAAACTCAACAATGTATTCAAAAAAATCACCACGTTTATCTTCATAACATTGCTCAAAAGAGTCTAAATCAAATGGAACTGAAGTATCTTTGAAGAAGTGATTTGCGATGGCCGCCATCAAAAAGTCATCATAAAGTATGTCTGCTTTACCGACGGGGGCAAATAACAAGGCCATATTAGAATAACTTTTAATTTGTTTTTTATAGGCAGAAAACTGCGACTGTAGTTTAAAAAACAATAACCTAGCAACCCCCATTCGATGTAATCTGGTTGATAACAGCTTATCATTGCAGACCACTTTCTGAACATATTGGCGCTCATCTTTTAAAGCCGGAAAGTGAAGTAGTGTTATACCCAGTTGTTTTACAGATACTTCTTCGTCTATTTTACCAAACACCCAGCGAGTCGCATTTAATTCATGGTTTTCCAGGGGTTTGGTAATCGCTGACTTTTCGCTAACAAGATGCTTCACTTTATTAGACAACGCCACAGGGTCTCTTCCCTGCTCTATGACTTTTCCGTTTTCACTCAAGACCTGAATATTGAACTTCAAATAATCATCTAAAGCCTCAGTATTCCAGGATTCAATAGGCACTTGAACTAAAGTTAAGCGTTTAAGCTCATGCGCTAAAGCCTCAAGCAAGGGTAATTTGCTACTTTCTACTCGAGGCAAAATTTTCTCAACCACATCGGGCACAGGTACAAAATGCTTACGCAGTGTTCTAGGTAAGGTTTTAATTAGTTGAGTACACTTATCACGCAAAAGCCCTGGAACGAGTTTTTCCAGACTGTCTACATCCAGCTGTTTCATTGCATTGACAGGAACGGAAATCGTCACTCCGTCTTTTTTATTCCCAGGATCAAACTCATAACTCAGCGGAAAACGAATACCATTATTTTCTAGATGATCAGGATAAAGTTGCGGATTAAAATCACCCGACTGCTCTCTGGTTAACTCTTTTTCAGAAAAATAGAGTTTAGCTTTGTCTTGATCAGATAAGCTCTTAAACCATTTTTCAAAACTTGCCCCGCTAACCATATTCGCGGGTAACAAAGCATCATAAAGCTGGAAAACCACCTCATCATCAACCACTATATCTCGCTTACGCGTTCTATCTTCAATTTTCTCAAGCTTTGCAATTAAAGCTCTATTTTTTTTGACGGGCTCAACTCGACCTTTATACTGCTCTTCAACCAAGCCCGATCTGATAAATATTTCACGACTTGTCTGGGCATCAATCTGGCTATAATTGACGGGACGGTTTGAAATAATTTCCAAGCCATATAAAGTTACTTTCTCCTTGGCGATAACTTGCGCGCGTTTCGCTTCGTAATGCGGTTCAGACCAGTTTTTCTTTATTAGATGTTTTGCTAGTACTTCTATCCATTGGGGCTCTATTCTAGCGTTGTAACGTGCGTATACTTGCTGCGTTTCAACCAACTCTGCTGAAAAAACCCATTTTGGCCTTTTTTTATTCAGACCAGAACCCGGAAAAAGTGTGAAACGTCTATTACGGCAACCTATATATTCTCTTTTCTCATCATGAACACCAATATTACCAAGTAAGCCTGACAGTAACGATTGATGGATCGAATCATAAGATTTAACGCGGAATTTCGGAGTATTGTCTTGATTTTTTGACGTTGCTTTCTCGTCTAAAACATCAGGTTTTTTATCCCAAAAAGAACTTGAATCCAAGTTATGCTGAACTAGTTTTTGCTCTTTCAAAACAAGGTAAAGCTGTCGATGGACTTCTCGCCACTCGCGCATACGCATGAATGACAGAAAATTTTTCTGACAATATTTTTTTAATTGATTGCTCGATAAATCATCACGCTGGGTTTCATACTCATGCCATAGGTGAAGAAAACTGACAAAGTCCGAATCGGTATCTTTAAACTGGTTATGTGCTTGATCAGCCGCTTGCTGCTTTTCTTGGGGTCGTTCACGAGGGTCTTGAATGCTCAGCGCACTGACAATGACCAAGACCTCTGCCACACAGTTTTGCTCAACGGCTGTCATAAGCATCTTGCCTAGCCTTGGGTCACTCGGTATGGCTGAAATTTGTTTGCCAAGAGGAGTCAACTTATTATGCTGATCTAGCGCCTGAAGCTCCTGAAGCAGTTTGTAGCCATCATTCCATAAACGGCTATCAGGTTGATCAATAAACTCAAACTCGTCTACCTTGCCTAAACCAGAATCGAGCATCTTTAAGATAACAGCGGCTAGGTTTGTTCTTAGTATTTCAGGATCAGTAAAGGCAGAACGAGTTAAAAAATCTTCTTCGCTATAAAGTCGATAACAAATACCCTCAGAAACACGACCACAACGGCCCATTCTTTGATTGGCACTCGCTTGTGAAACCGCCTCGATAGGTAGTCGTTGAATTTTGGACCGGTAACTGTAACGAGACATGCGCACCGTACCCGGGTCGATCACATAGCGAATCCCTGGAACGGTGATGGACGTTTCAGCGACATTCGTCGAGAGCACAATTCGGCGGCCACTATGTTGTGCAAAAACGCGATTCTGGTCTTTGTTGCTTAGGCGGGCATATAAAGGAAGCACTTCGGTATCACGCCAACCTTGCTCGGTCGCATCTTTTTCGAGTTGTCTCGAAATTTCGCGTATTTCACGCTCACCAGGCAAAAAGATTAAGACATCACCCATCTGCCATTTACGCTGTTTCTCTTCATCAATAATTTCATTGATGGTAGTGGCTATTTGCTCTGACAAGCTCTGGGTATATTCATCTTGCTCAAACGCAGGCCGATAAAAGACATCCACAGGAAAGCTTCTACCTGAAACACTAAACACAGGGGCTTTATTAAAAAAGTTTGAAAACCGCTCTACATCGATTGTTGCAGAGGTAATAATCAGTTTAAGCTCGGGCCTTTTTGCTAAAAGTCGCTTTAAATACCCCAGTAAAAAATCTATATTTAAGCTTCTTTCGTGCGCCTCATCGATGATCAAAGCATCATATTTATACAGGTATTTGTCGTGCTTTATTTCAGCTAGAAGAATACCGTCAGTCATCACCTTTACTAAGGTGTTATCGCTGACCTGATCAGTGAATCTCACCTGATAACCAATTACCGAACCAAGCTCAACGCGCATTTCTTCTGCGATACGATTTGAAACTGTTCTGGCAGCTAGCCTTCTAGGCTGGGTATGACCAATAAGACCTTTCCTGCCAAGACCGGCTTCTAAGCAAATTTTGGGTAATTGGGTGGTTTTACCTGAGCCTGTTTCACCCGCGACAATGACAACCTGGTTTGCTTTAACCGCCTCGACAATTTTGCCTGATTGCTGTGAAACAGGCAGCTGCTCAGGATAAGAAATATGCAGCGTTTGTTCTGTTTTTAGCTGCAGCGACTGCTTGGCGCTTAACAGTCTTTCTTGAAAATACGCTTGTTTTTTTTCTTTTTGCTGAGCATTGTCAATACCATTTATTTGACGATACTGCTTACGCAACCAAACTTGATCTTTGTAAGAACAAGCATCTAAATCGGTTTCTATTTCGTTCATAAAAGAGCGCTATGACTATGTATAAAATGAATGTTTAGTTGAAAAAGCTCTCAATAAAGATATTGAATCATGATTTCTAGCCCATTTCTAAGGCAAGATTCACTAAAGCGTTTTGATAAGTAGCAATTCTAGCCTATTCTATAGGAAGGCAAAGCCGTTAAATCGCAAACTACTTGCACAACTTATAGTCTCAAAAGAAGTTATAAATACTATGCGCGTATTAGAAAATATTATTTACGATGAATTACAAGAAAACGATTATGCCACATTTACCAAGACTTTAAGTGAAGAGTCACTTATTTTATTCGCAGCATCATCTGAACATATTACCTTTAGCGGCTTAGATATACAGTCTATTCAGAAAGCCGTATATCGTGAAGATATTGGTTACGGCATGTGGGCTAGCTCGCTCATTTCTAATGCGTTTTCGAAAGTCATGCCGGGGCCTGGCAGCATTTACCTTGAGCAAAACTTAAAATTCAGTCTCCCCGTAAAGCTCGGTGACACACTAACCGTTAAGTTAATTGTTAAAGAGAAACAAGCTAACCACAGGGTTATTTTCATCTGCGAAGTCGACAATCAAGAAGGTGAATCGATTGTAAGCGGTGAAGCTAAGATTATCGCTCCTTCTGATAAAATATCACTGGAACAAGAAACCCTCCCCTTAATGAATATAAATACCACAAAATGAATGAGACATATTTAGCACTGGATGCCTTACTCACACGCTACATAAATTTATTTTCAGATACCCCGCATTCAAGCCCTTATGTTGAGTTCGAATCAGAATGGCTTTCAGAGTGTGTTTTAGCTAAAGGTAATAAACCCGGTGCTTACTTCTGGAAGCCAGAAAAACGACAGCAACAGTTATCTTTTTCTGAGCTGGAAAAAGCATTAGAAATATCTTTTCCTAAAGACTTAATCGACTTTTATGGCAGCTTTTGGTCTAACGGCATATGCGTCGAGCGTGATGATATCAATTTCAGTCTGATTCAGATCTGGAACGATGAAGATGAGCAGCACTTAAAAGAAAATATTTTAGGCCATGTTTTCGCAAAAATTAAAGCAAAATTACCGCTTACCTTTTTTATTGGCAGCACATTTGGTGACGAGGTTATTTGTCTGGATCAAGAAACAGGCAATGTTGTGCTGGAAAAGCCAGGTTATGCTGCTTCTAGAGTGCTCTCACCCGACCTACCCGGTTTTCTAATCAGCCTTCAACCACTAAAAGATAGCTACAGTTAATTGATTGATTACTTTTTTACAAGCAAAGACCTTTTGCACGATGTCTAAACAGTCGAAACTGTTTTTCTAATTCCAATAGAATAAAAACCAGTATACCGAGACCAATAAGCATCAACCATTCTTTAAAGGCTAAGCCGGTGGTTCCGAATATTCCCTGAAGAAAGGGTACATAGATCACAGCAACTTGAGCGATCAGAACCAGGGATACGGTTAGCCATAAAACAGGCGAACCTTTTAGAAAATCTAATGAGAAGCCGGTATTAAAAATATTCCGAATAAACAGTAAATGAAATATTTCAAGTATCACCAAAGTATTTAAGGACAATGTTTGAGCATGAGCTGCGCTATAAGACTGATTAATAGATAGATAAGAAATAGCAAAGACAGCACTCACAAACAAACCAGAAACAAATATAATATGCCATATTAAATACCCATCAATTAAAGGGGCATTGGCATTTCGTGGTTGTCGTTGCATCAAAGTTTTTTCTGGCCGATCAAAGGCCAAAGCAAACCCTAAGGTGACAGTTGTAATCAGGTTGATCCATAATATCTGGATCGGTGTGATAGGTAATGCTAAACCCATAAGTAGCGCAACAATAATAATCATAGCCTCCCCTGTACTGGTGGGCAAAGACCAACTGATTACCTTTTTAATGTTGTCATATACAGTTCTGCCCTGCCTGATGGCAGCCACAATTGAAGCAAAATTATCGTCAGCCAAGACCAAGTCAGACGCTTCTTTCGCGGCTTCACTGCCTTTTTTCCCCATTGCAATGCCAGCATCCGCCCTCTTTAAAGCCGGGGTATCATTCACACCATCCCCCGTCATAGCCACAATTTCATCTTGTGCTTGCAAAGCCATCACTAATCTTAATTTATGTTCCGGGCTTGTTCTTGCAAATACATCGGTGGTTAGCACAGCATTTTGTAACTGTTCATCGGATAACGAATCAATATCCTTACCCAGCAACGCCTTTTCAGTATTTTGAAGCCCTATCTTTTGGGCAATAGCTAATGCAGTACCAACATGATCGCCTGTAATCATTTTTACCTTGATACCAGCTTCATGGCATTCTTTCACAGCATGAACAGCTTCGGCACGTGGCGGGTCAATCATTCCTACCATGCCTAGTAATTGAACATGACCTTCAACATCATCTCGTTCAATTACGACTGAACGATCAGTCATACGGATAAAACCAAATGCCAACACTCGCTGACCGCCTGAAGCGATTTTATCCGCTGTATTTTGCCAATACTGAAGATCTAGCTCACCCATATTTCCGTCTGAGCCAAGCTGTTGACGAGACATGGCTAAAATACGCTCTGGAGCACCTTTTACAAAAATAATAGACTCACCTTCATGATTGTGATTTAAGGTCGCCATATAACAATGCGCTGCATCAAAAGGAATCACGTCTGTTCTTTTCCATGTGGCATTTTCCTCAGATAAATCAAGCCCGACCTTAGCAGAAAATGAAAGTAAGGCGCCCTCCATTGGGTCACCCACAACATCCCAAGTCTCGCCTGTCTGATTGATGCTTGCGTCATTACACAAGAGCGATGCTTGCGCAATTTCATTTAGTAATAGGTGTTCTTTCACATCAATAAGCGCTTCATTTAACCTGAACTCACCTACAGGAGAGTAACCTTCGCCTTCAAGTGTAAAAATATGCTTATCGGTAATAACCGAACTGACCATCATTTCATTTCGAGTCAGCGTGCCTGTCTTATCGGTACAAATAACCGAGACAGCACCAATCGTTTCTATGGAAGGTAAACGTCTAATAATTGCATTTCTTTTAGCCATTGCCTTCACCCCTATTGCCAGGGTAATAGTCACAATAGCGGGCAAGCCTTCGGGTATCGCTGCAACGGATAAACTCACCACAGCCATAAATATATAGTTAAAAGAATAATGCTCTACCAAAAGCCCATAGGCCAAGAGCAGGCTCGCTACGGCTAAGATAAAAACGGTTAACCATTTTGCAAATACTGCCATTTGATTAACTAAAGGCGTATTCAATACTTCTACGGAGGTTAATAAGTGGTTAATACGGCCAATTTGGGTTTGTTCCCCTATTGATACAACGATCGCGACGCCCTGCCCAGCTTTTATAATGGTGCCAGAAAATAGCATGCAATGGCGGTCTCCTAGCGCTGAATCTTCTTTAGAGACTTTTGTATCTTTTTTACTCGGAACAGACTCACCCGTTAATATTGATTCATCAACACTTAGGCCAAAACACGATAATAAGCGGCAGTCTGCCGGAACTTTATCACCGGGTTCCAGATAAATAACATCACCAGGTACAAGGTGTTGGGCGGGTATAAGCGATTTTTGAGCATTTCTAAGTACATTAGCTTTTGGCGCCAGCATGTGTTTAATGGCAGCAAGCGCATTTTCAGCTTTACCTTCTTGAATAAAGCCAATAATGGCATTCGCCACAACAACCGCAATAATGACTGCCGTATCAAGAAAATGGCCTAATGCCGCGGTGATAGTGGCAGAACCCAGAAGAACATAGATAAGAACATTGTGAAATTGAAGTAAAAAGCGTTTTAGCTTACTGACAGCTTGTTGTTCGGATAAAGAGTTCAAACCATATAAAGCTTGTTTATCTCTAATAGCCGAATCATTTAAACCCTGTTCGGTCGCAGATAATGCTTCTAACAGTGCATCTTTTGGCAATGTATGCCATGAAAAATCGATGCCATTAACATGATTAATTTTTCCCAAAAGAAAACTCCTTTCGAAGCGTTATTCAGAACAACCGCTATGCCCGCCAGCGTTCGCATCGATAAAGTTTTGAACATCTTCAGCATAACGTTCTTCGACGGGGATAAAACATTTTTTATCACTATCGTATGCTTTGACATCGCCTTCACCTATATCATAGGTCCAAGCGTGTAACTGCACTTTTCCAGTGGCATGTTTTGCTGCGACATGAGGATGTGTTTTTAAATGACGCAACTGTAAAAGCACATTTTCTTCAATCAGCATCTTTAACTTATCGTCGTAATCGAGCTCCCCTGCTTTTTCCTCGATAATCTGATGAGCAGCTTTTGCAAAACCCAACCACTGTTTAACATGGGGCAAGTGTTCTACTGTTTCAGGCTTAAGCACACCGTGAAGTGCGCCACAGCTTGAGTGGCCACAAATAATAATGTGTTTTACTTCTAAAACAGCCACCGCATATTCGATTGTCGCCGTTGTACCCCCTGTTGTATTGGTATGCGGAGGAACGATATTTCCGGCATTACGCAGGATAAATAATTCACCGGGCTCTGTTTGAACAAGCAAGTTAGGATCAATTCGAGAATCTGAGCAAGTGATAAATAAAGCTTCTGGATGCTGGCCTCTCGCCAACTCGTCAAATAACTCTTTTCTTTGAGGGTAAACCTCTGTTTTAAAACGCACAATTCCGCGGGTAACTTTTGTCATATTAGATTCAACTCAGCATTAGTTTTATTGGATGATAACGATATAATCAAGCAGATGGAAGTAGAGGTAATAACTACTTAACTAAGCATCATTCAGGATAATTTTCAACACTACCTTATATTTCTTCTCATAGAGCCTGTTAGGTTTAAATTACACTTAGTCTGCATCTTTTTCGAATGGCATGAGTTCGGTTTGATTCTCTATAGAGCTATAATGAAAGCGTAAATTTGTATAATAACGATTAGCCAAAACCTTATTTTTCGGTACTTCGAAGCGAAGTACCGAACTAATAGCAAGGAGCACAGATTTATCCAAGACAGGATGCCCACTCGCACGATAAATAAACACATCCTGTAGATAACCATTCTCATCTAACTCTAGCTTAATCACGCCTTTGTATAGGTGTTTGCCCTTATATGGATTTTTCCAAATAGCTAAAACCTGCTTATTCATCCGGTCCAAAAATTCATTGGCTAACTTTAACTCTTTACTTTTAAGTTCACTAAAAGGGTGTTCAACCACAACTTCTCGCATTTCAGTATCAGCTAACAATTCAATATTACCTGACGTATTAAGCACATCCTCAACCAAGTTCTCTGTTTGTGGGATCTTTTCTCCTTCTTGTTCCATGATGCCCGAAAAATAGTCATAGTAATTGGGTTTAATTGAAGAAGCCTGCTCCTTTGCCTTACCATCAGACTCTGAAACACGTTTATTTTCAACCAACTGTTGTTCAGGTATGACAGATTTAGCATTCCCACTTGTTGAGATGGAGGCGTCTTTAACGGCTGTATCAAACTCTACTTTTGTCTTTGTAGATTGAGCCTGTTCTTGCAAATTCGATATCTCATCTTCATTCGATATGGAGGTTTCTTTTTCCAATGCATTGGAAACGGATTCTTGTTTTTGTTTACGCTCACCTATTTTTTCAGCACTTTCCTGACCAAACACAATTTCAGTCTTACTTTTGTCAGTTTGATTATTTGATGAAAATTGATCTGCGTTATCAACAGGCATCACTTTCTCTGGCTCTGGCTCTGGCTCTGGCTCTGGCTCTGGCTCTGGCTCTG
>TARA_R110002073_G_C9498553_1_pt1 | contig 19865 bp, 19 predicted proteins | sample TARA_R110002073 | Tara Oceans TARA_R110002073 (sample SAMEA4397174) | marine metagenome | biome: Polar Biome; feature: [DCM] deep chlorophyll maximum layer (ENVO:01000326); material: water (ENVO:00002006), including particulate matter (ENVO:01000060) such as... | depth 40 m
AGACTGAACCAGCGTTTCAGGTAGTTTATTTACGGACGGGTCCTTAGCGGCCGATACCAGCCGTCAAGACTTGTCTTTCCAGCGTCGAAATATTCGATTGCGGAATCAACCGAATCGCTAGCAAGCTTGATAAGCTTTGGAAGCGGGGCATTCGCACCCAAATGCCTCGCGCGTATCAATTCACAGCAGATGTGCTGATTGCGTTTGTTGTGGCCGTCTTCTTCAGCGTGTTGAAGGAGTGACTCCACAAGTTCTTGGAGCGAGAATGTGACGTGAAATCCAATCTCACGAGCGGCATTATTCAACGGTTCCTGAGGTACTCCAGGCGGAGTGATGTATTCCCCGCCACGTGCAATTTTGCGAATCGTTTTACCGATCTCGCTGACTTGATCTCGCAGTTGGCCTTTGGCTTCGTCGAGTTCTGCTTGCTCTTCGGGTGACGGTGGCGTGTAGTATTTATCCGCCGTACCTTTGAACACTGCAATAAACTTCAATTTCGACGTGACATCGACCCCAGCGTGTTTGCTCAGTTCCGACAGCATTTCGTCTTGCCAAAAGCGAAGGCTTTTGCGTTTCCGTGCCTCAACAACCGAAGCCGCAAGTTTATAGAGCGAGTCACGGTCGAAGAGGTCTTCTGCTACGGCAAGCACTTGGTCGCGGGTAGAGTCATCCATCGAGGTGAAGCTTTGAGCGTACTACGATCGGCGGTGGTCACCCGGCACGCGTGGACGACTTTCCATTTCAAAACACTTGGCTCGCGTGCACCACATGGTTCCCCGCTATTGTAGCGATGAAACGCAAACCGACACGATTGGCATCAACACGATCATACCGAGCGAGGCGATTGCCAACAAATCGTGCCACCACTACGAATCCGACTTCACGCCCACAACGGCCCGTCGGTCACGCTCTGCGTAGTACGCAACGTACATTGTGCGGACGAAGTAGGACTGCCAGTGCGTAGAGTATGAGTCAACAATTGCCTGAAAGTGCTGCCATTCTCGCGCAGACAGATCAGTGAGCGAGGCAGTCGAGTTCTCCAACACGCAATTGCCCTGTTGAAGCAGCCCGTCGAAGCGATCGGGCGTTTCCAGCCAATGCGAAAGTCGCCGGAGTTCGGCAACATCGTCAGCGTGTTGAGCGACGAATGATCGCCACTGCGAAGTCAGGTTAGATTTCCGTCTAAACGACACTGTGAATGCTGGGCTCGCAGGTTTTCAGTCGGGGAACGTCAGACATCACGGGGGACGGAGAGAAAACTAACCATTGCGAGAAACCTCGCAAGCCGTCCTCCCGTGCATGTCATTGTTCTGCTTTGTTTTCGTGCTGGGAGCTTGCCGGCGACTTTGGGTTCGGCGACCGACGAGCCATCTGGCGGAACAATTCGATTCGTTCTTGAATCTCGGTTGAGTCAATTGTCGAGTTGACGATGCCACGGCTTGGCGGATCGAATGTTGGTTCCATCACAGTAGTGTAGTACGCGAATCGTCGTTGCATTTCAGCTTTGGCGGCAGGCGACATTGTTCGGTATCGATCCACGAGCCGCTTGCCCCCACGTACGGTGCCTAGCTCGGGAACAAAGATGCCGCCAGAATCGTCTGCGATTGCCTCAGCGGCGGTGTAAACATCGCGATTGTAATTGCGGTCACGTGTCCACCATCCCAACGCGAACATTGTCGGCAAGCTGAGTAGTGCCAGGAGCCCAAATCGTGGAAAGGGTCGTTTCATCGGCATGCAATGTAGTACGAAGAATCAATAGCAGAACTTGTTTCTCAGTCGTTGGACCGACTGGCATATGGATTTTGGGGAGTTTTTGCCGGTTTGTCGGTGAGAACAAGTCGAGTGTTTGGGCTTCAGGGAGACTTGTTCTCAGCGAACGGGAACTTGTTCTCAGCGGCGTCTCCCCCCGTTGGGTTGTGTTCAGTTTGTCCGAATCGCTATGGCGATGCAAGCGAATCCGCTAGGGGAAAACCAGCCGCGTTTGTTTGCCTGTCGACAACTCACTGGGAGAGGCTGGCTTCCCGGTTGACGGGGCGGACTCGGTGGTGGGCAGCATTGGAACGAGCCACACGTTTTTTCATTGCCTTGCGTCATCGCTGGTAGACTGGGCGATCGGTTTTGAGATGTGTCTCCCTTGGAAAGAGCGATGAGTTCGTTTTCTCGACGAAATGTTTTGCGTGCCGCGGGTGTTTCGGTGGGCTTGCCGGCGTTTGCATCCTTGTCAGTCCATGAAGCGTTTGCGGATGAAGACAAACGCAAACCGGAGGGGACCAAAGCGAAACGTCGTATGGTTTGCATCGGCAACATGTTGGGGTTTTATCCGGATGCGTTTTGGCCCAAGCAGTCAGCCGAACCTGATTCATCGTCTACCACACAAGTCAGTCAAGGTTTGTTCGAACATCATCAGATGCGGTTCGGCGAATCCAGCCAATCGCTCGCTGAGATTGAAGAGCAACTGACCGTCATCTCCGGGCTCGATCATGGACTCAAAGGTGGCCACTTCGCGATTCATGCGTTCTTGTCCGGTGTTCGTCAAGTCGACGCGCACACGATGCCAATGGCCAACATCACGCTTGACCAGTTCGCGGCCCAGTCGGTCTCTGGGCAAACCAGGTTTCCGACGCTGACGATCGGAAGCGAAACTGGAATCCACGGCGGGTGTCAGCTTTCTTGGACGCGAAGTGGAACGCGGGTGCCACCGATTCCTGGACCACAGCAATTGTTTGAAACATTGTTTGTGGGGACCGATCCAAAAAAGAAACAAGCCGCTGCGGAACGCATCGGACTGAAGAACTCGATTTTGGATTTGGTGCATTGGAACGCGAACGACCTCAAGAAGCGACTGAACCAACAGGACCGCCACAAGTTGGACGAGTACCTGACTTCGGTTCGTGATGTGGAGGAACGATTGGCTCTGCGTAGAAATTGGATCGACGTGCCGAAGCCCGAAGCTCCGTTTGATTCTCCGAAGAATCGCAATCTCGTCGAAGACTTGCCGTTGCTGTACGACTTGATTGTGCTGGCGTTGCAGACTGACTCGACACGAATCGCGACGCTCGAAATTGGTGGCGACTTCAATCCAAATGATCTGGGTATCAAAGGTGGCTACCACGCTTTGTCGCATCACGGGCAACGCCAAGAGAACATTAATAAACTGGTCGCGATCGAACGTTACCAAGTCGAACAGTTCACTCGCTTCGTCAATAAGCTGGCGAGCACCCATGATGAGTACGGGCCGTTGCTCGATCAGACTTCGGTGTTGTTTGGAAGCGGCATGGGCAACGCGAATTCTCACACCAATTCCAATTTGCCACTGGTCGTCGCCGGCGGTGGTGGCAAGAACGGGCGATTGCTGGCGTTTGATGAGAGAGCAAGAGACCGTCCGCCTTTGACCAATTTGTTCGTCTCCATGCTGCAAGACTTCGGAGTCGAAACCGATGCTTTTGCGACCAGCACCGGAACGTTGAGAGGTTGGGCGTGATGCTGTCGTCGCATGTGTTTCGGCTATTGGTCGTCTGCGTTTTGTTGCAACCGTGTGGTGCCGCGCTGGCGAAGGAAGCTCAGCCAATCGACCCGGTTGGGTTTCTCGAGAACTATTGCATCGATTGTCATACTGCTGACGATCCGGCGGGTGAGCGAGACTTCGAGTCACTCAATTTGGGCGATTCGCACTGGGACACGCAGCTGGCGTTGCAGGAAGCGATCGATCAGTTGACGCTTCGATCGATGCCGCCAGAAGATGGCGACCAACCGTCCGAGCAAGAACGCTTGGCCGCGATCGACGCGTTGACTCAGCAATTGACTCGAATGCGTCTGGAATCAAGCAGCACCAACGGTCGCACCGTGTTGCGACGACTCTCCCGTCGCGAATATCGAGAAACGGTTTCTGATCTGTTGAAGATCGACATGACCATGTTTGATCCGACGTACGAGTTTCCGACGGACAATTTGTCGGAACACTTTGACAATGTTGGTGACACGTTGGTCATGTCCGGGCATTTGTTGGAACGCTACCTCGATGCGGCCGAACAGTGTGTCGCCAAAGCCGTCGGTCCAAGCGAGCGACCCAGCACTCAGGAATGGAGATTCCATCGCAAGTTCCCGCAACAAGCGGAATTACGGACGGCCCACGCTCGCGCGTTTCTCAATCGATACCTGTGTCTGTACGATCATCCATTCAACGACAAAACCGAGGGTGGATACGGTCACATCGAAGCGTTTACTGGAGGCGTTCCGGTCGATGGTGTGTACGAAGTTTGGGTGCATGCGAAAGCAATGCATCGGGACACAAAGTACAGCGAACGAGCGGTCAAAATCGACTTGGAAGAACCGTTTCGATTGGGAATCCGACCCGGTGATTCGCGGATCGGTGACATGCCGCACCGGCAACCAATCCAACCCTTGCTGGCTGAGTCAGTCGTTTCGGACGAGGAGTTCGAGTGGATCCGATTTGAGGTCCCGCTGGATCAAGGGTTCGTTCCGCGATTCACATTTGAAAACGGAATGCATGATGTCCGTGGATCGTTCGCCCGTATCTACCGGATGCATTTCAATTTGCTTCCTCAAGAAATTCGCGACACGCGGGGCATCTTTGAACAACGCATCGCCATCATCAGTGAGGGGACACTTCCCCACCTGCGAATTGCTGAAGTGAAGGTTCGCGGGCCGCTCGATGTGGAATGGCCTACCAAGAGTCAGCAGGCTCTATTCGGCGGCAACGTGACCGGCGAAGAACATTGGACCGATTCGGAAGTGCGGGATCGGATCGAACGATTTGCATCGAGAGCCTACCGGCGTCCGGTTACTGAAACCGAGGTTGAAGGCTTGGTTGCGTTTTTCGATTCACGAAAAGCATTTGGACGTTCGTCGCATCAGGCCTATTGCGACACCGCCAAAGCGATTCTTTGCAGCCCTTCGTTCTTGTATTTCCAAACATCAACGACGGAAGACGGACAGCTTTCAGACCATGCATTGGCAGAGCGTTTGTCGTACTTCCTGACCTCAAGCATGCCCGATGACACACTGCGTCAATTGGCTGATGAGGGAAAGCTCAATGATCCCGAAACTCTGCGGCAACAAACCCGACGACTGCTCGCCTCAGAGAAGTCCGATGAGTTTGTGGCCGACTTTCTCGACAACTGGTTGGATCTTCGTTCGATCGGATCGATGCCGCCGGATCCAAGGGAGTTTGCCGCTTTCTATTCCGGCGATTTGCAAGCGGATATGAAAACGGAAACTCGAATGTTCTTTCGAGACCTGATCGATCGAGATGCTTCGCTGAACGAATTGTTGACCGCTTCGCATTCCTTTCTCAATCGCGACTTGGCCAAGCTTTACGGAGTCGATGATCACTTTCCGCCGGACAAGGCATCTGAATTCCGACGCTTCGATTTCGCACGGTCGCCTGTTCAAAGGAAGCTTGGCCGCGGTGGATTGTTGGGCCAGGCCAGCATTTTGACGGTCTCTGCCAATGGCATCGAAACATCGCCCGTGACTCGCGGGGTTTGGTTGCTGGAAAATGTTCTCGGCACTCCCACGCCGCCGCCACCAGATGACGTGCCGGCGATCGAGCCTGATACGCGAGGTGCGAAAACGATCCGCGATCAGTTGTTGAAACATCGTGAGGATGCGACTTGCTTTCAGTGTCACCGAAAGATCGATCCGCTGGGTTTCGCGATGGAAGGCTTCGACGCGATTGGTCAGTCGCGGAAGGTCTACAACATCAAATCAAAGCGACCGATCTTTACGTCCGGCGAACTTCCCGGTGGTGCCAAGTTTGATGGCCCCGAGGAATTGAAGCAGCAACTGGTCGAACGGAAGGATTTCATCGCTCGGACCGTCACCGAACGGTTGCTAACGCATGCACTTGGTCGACGAATGGAACCGACCGACCGTCCAGCGGTTGATGCGATCCTGATGCCGCTGAAGGCCGAGGACTACCCGACCGCTCGGCTGATTGAATCCATCGTGACCAGCGAACTTTTTCGTCGCTGATCAGGACTGGTTGTCGCGCCAAGTTGGACGGCGGCGGCGTGCTTTGGGGTGGTGGTAAACCAGATCAAAGGTCGCGTCGCGGGCCGATAGCTTTTTGCCATCGGGACGGTCGGTGGGACGGAACACTTTTGCACGCAGACGTTTCTTTTCATCGAATTGGTCATCATCCAATTCGAATTCGACATAGGAGTCGATGTCGAAGGTTTCGCCGTTGTAGGCTTCCCACGCTTTGAAGTGGAAGAAGACGTCTTCGCGGAAATCGTCCGAGTCGATGAAGCCGTATTCGCCTTCGGGCTTGATGACTTTGATGCGGCCCAAGCGTCGTTTCTGGATGCGAAACGGCTTTTCTGTATCGTCGGAATGGTCTGTTCGAGGTCGGTTCATATGGTCAGTTTAACTCGGCCGATCCAGGAACGTCAGTCGTATCCAGCCAACGAGCGACTGAATTTGCCGTCGCACGACGGATCATACGGGGCCACATCATCGCGTCATCTGATTTCAAAAGATCGGAAGTGGCTGGAATTCGGTGCCAAATTCCCTCTTCGATCTCATTTTCGAGCTGTTCGGCGGTCCAACCCAAATGGCCGATGATCAACCGGTAGGGAAGGTCGCTGGACTTCATCAACGCTTCCAAATTTTCGCGTTGAGCGGCAACAAAGATGCCTTCGCCGGTTTCGGCTTCCGCCAATTCGCGGTTCGAATGAACGGCCACGATTGGTCCCGACAGTGGTCCACCAAAGTGCAGTGAGGAACCGTTTGCAAGCTTTCCTGAGAGAAGCTGCTGGGCCAATTGGTCCTTCTGATCGCCTGAAATCACGACCGATGGAACGCCCGAAACTGGGGAATCTGTCGAATCGGATGATTGATCGATGCTGCCATCGGCTTCGGATGTCTCGTCCAAATCTTCCGCGTTCCAGCGGGGGATTTTCGGCGTTTCTTGCGGATTCCCTTGGATGGTGATCGCACCCGCCATGGCTTGCATGGGGCGGTTGAGCATCAATCCAATTGCGTGTTCGGAGTCTTCATGGACCATCAGGCAAACCGCTTGGTTCAGCACCGTGCCATCGACCAATGTCGAGCTGACCAGCAAATTACCCGCTTGAACGTTTTGCATGTGATTTCCAAATGGACGGAGACGAGGGTGGTTGCCAAAAAGACAGTCACCCGTGAAGACTGCTGAGTAGATAGGCAAGCGGCGCGCCAAACGCGATTTTGCGGCCTCCCGAGTTCTCTAAAATCCCCTGATTTCCGGTCTCAAACAGCTATGAGCGATTTCATTCCACCCGCCATGGGCCAAATGCGAAAGAACTACTCCTTGGGAGGACTCCATGAAAACGACGCGAAATCTGACCCTTTGGTTCAGTTCCAGTCCTGGTTCGAAGAAGCCTTGGAGGACGTTCCCAACTGGTTCGAACCCAATGCGATGACGTTGTCGACAAGCGGTCCCAGCGGCGATATCACCAGCCGCATCGTTCTTTTGAAGGGAGTTGAAGAGAAAAAGTTCTTCTTCTATACGAACTACGATTCGACCAAAGGGTCGCAGATGCGAGCCAACCCGCGGGTTTCGCTGTGCTTGTTTTGGCCGCACTGCCAACGCCAAGTCCGCATCCAGGGAACGGTGGACAAGGTCTCGCGTGAAATGTCGGAAACGTATTTTCATTCGCGACCTCGTGACAGCCAACTGGGAGCTCACGTCAGTCAGCAGTCTTCGGTCATCGACTCCCGCGAAGCGATGGAGTCATCGCTGGAACAATTGAAAGCTCGCTATCCCGAAGGCACCCAGATCCCATTGCCTGAGAACTGGGGCGGCTATGCGGTGACGCCGATGAGTTTTGAGTTTTGGCAAGGACGACCGAGCCGATTGCATGATCGTTTGGTTTACAAACGCGATAACGCCGACTCAAACGATTGGGTGATGCAGCGTCTCTCGCCGTGACACAATCGAATTCTGGCGAACCCGGCTACTGGGAAGTCGAATGGCTGCTCCCGTCTAATCATTGCTGGCTCGATTGAGCCTGCTGGATTTGCAAGGTCGACTTCGCATCGGTTGAGTCATCGTTGGGGTCAGGTTGTCGAACCGTGATCGAAAGATTGATGGATCGATAGGTGCGATTGAATTCTTCAACAAACGATTCCTGATGCGTCGGCGGCATCAGCAAGGGACCCTCCGCGTGGTCGCCTTGGAACAGGATCGCATCGCCAGGAAGAGTCTCTCGCCAACTGCTCATGATCTCGATTGAACCCAGGCTGCGTGCGAATCGTTCGGGTGAGGGAATCCGAGTGTCTTGTCGACTCGGTTGATAATCGTTTCACCGTGGAAGTAACGTCGAAGATTGACGCACGCCAAATCGTTTGAGTCATCGACTCGGCGAGCGGATTGTGCGCCGACGTGCGGTGTGATCAACACATTGGGATCGTCCCACAGCGGGCTGTCTTCGGGCAACGGTTCGGTGTACGTCACATCGACGCCGGCGCCCGCCAAGTGACCGCTTTGCAAAGCATCGACCAAGGCTTCTTCGTCGAGCACCTTTCCGCGAGCGACGTTGATCAAGTAGCCGCCTGGTTTCATCGCGGCAATCTGTTCGGCTCCGATCCACTTGCGAGTTGACGCGTTCAAGGGCAGCGTCAGGATCACAATGTCGCTGGCCGCGAACAGATCGTTGACGCGATCGGCTGGCCAAAGCGTTTCCACTTCGGGCGGGCAATCTTCGGGGTAGTAGTCGGTTGCGATGAGACGAACATCCCATGGTGCCAGCTTGGCCGCGATGGCTCGCCCGTTGCCGCCCAGACCGACAATGCCGACGGTCTTTCCGCGGAGATCGTCGGTGGGAAGACGAACGAATTCACGTTTGGGACGGGCTCGTTCAAACAGCCCAATGCGTCGTAAAACGCCGAACAATAACGCGAATGTTTGCTCGGCGACTTGAGGTGCAAACAGTCCCGAGGCACTGCTGACCATGATGTCCGGATTCGCGATCACGCCGGGAACGAGGCAGTGATCCAGGCCAGCGGCGCTGGATTGGATCCAGCCCAAACGTCCGGCCGCCAATACGCGATCCCAGTCGACGGGAACCTTCGCGTGCCCGATGAAAATGTCTGCCGTTGGAAGCAATTCGTCGATGCGTTCCTGACCGGCATCCACGACTTCGACATCGTGGTTGAGTTGACAGTTCGGGTCCGCCTTCAAATCCGCGAGCGTTGTTTCGAGTTGTTCGATGTGTCGCGGCAGGGCGGGGTAGCACAAGACGACTCGGCGAACCGAGTCGATCTCACTGAGCGGCAATCGTTCACGCGGTTGCGACATTGACGAACACCTTCAGGGCATCTTTGTCTTCGACCAACAAACGCATCATCTCTTTGTAGTTGTCGAGGCCATCAACCGGGTTGGTCAGGATTTTTTCCAGCACACCGGGGAACATCATGTCACCGAGTGCGAGGTCACGGATTCCCATCTCGAAGTGGCCGCGGTTGGCGTTGACGCTGCCGAGCAAGAGCTTGTTGCCGAGCACCCATTCCAAGTTGATCTTGTCCGAAGGAACTTCGGTCTTGCGTTCGCCACCGGTGATGCCGGTCCAAACCACGACTCCGTTGTGACCGATGTGTTCCATCGCTTCAAACGCCAGCGGGCTGAAGCCGGTTGCATCGACAATCAAATCAGGGCGACCGGTCTTGGCGACCAATTCCGTCATCGAAGTTTGCGAGGTGCTGACGTAGGTCGATTCCATTCCTTCAACGATTTCAGCTTTCAGGTTCGGAGCTTCACCGCGTGCGAGCGTGAAGACCTCGAGTCCGCGAAGCTTCAGTACCAACGTGGTCAGCAAACCGATTTGTCCGGCACCCAAGACGTAAGCGACTTTGGGGTTCCAAACCTTCATCCGGCGTTGAGCTTCGTAGGCTTGGTGAACCGCTTTGGCCGCGCAGCTCATTGGTTCTTGCAACACGTGCAGGTGTTGCAAACCTTGTGGCACGCGAACGATGTACTCTTCTTCGTCGACGAAGTACTCGGTCAAGAAACCATGACGCAGGTTGATGCCGCGTTCGTAGTAGGTTTCTTCGCTGGTCATGTCGTTGGTGCCGATCAAGTCATAGATCGAGTTACCAGGACGGCGGACAGTGGCGGTCACGTAGTCGCCGGGTTTGACTCGTTTGACGTTCTCGCCGACGGCTTCGACGATGCCAAAGCATTCGTGGCCGATGACCAGATAATCGTCTCCGTCGGGAGCGTTGCCATACAATGCGTCATTGATTTCGCGGTCGGTCGCGTCGACGCCAACCTTCAAGACTTTGACCAGCACACCCAGGCCGTCGGCGACTTGGTCAACCGACGGACGAGCGATCTCTTGCATGTGAACACTGTTGGGAGTTCCCGGCTTGACCGCGACGGCTTTCATCAAAAAATCCACTCATCTGGGGGTGTCGAAGAAAAATTGGAGGCCGCTTTCGACCCCGCCAATCGGTTCGGAAGACAGAATCGCCCACAAACCGCCCAGATCCTAGCGAGACGGCGAATTTCCCGTGAGGGGGTTCTCTATGTATTTTTGACAAGAACGGTTGTCAAAAATCAAAGGATTGGAATACTGGAGGTATGGCAACATCTCCTTCCACTTCTGAATCGACCACCAACACGTCGACCGAAGGCCCCATTTCGGTGGTTCCTTCGCGATCGCAACCGGCGGTGAATGCAGCAGCGGTTCGGAGCGTGGATCGCGAGTTGTTGCTTTGTCTTCGCAGTGGAAAGCCGAAGTCGATTGGTGATTTGACGGAACAATTGGGCGTGACCGCGACGGCGGTTCGGCAGCGTGTCGAACGGTTGCTCGAGGTTGGGTTGATCGCTCGAGAGAAAGTCGTCGCTGGTCGTGGTCGGCCGACTTACCACTACGTTTTGACGCCCGCGGGGTATCGCCGAGCGGGTGCGGACGCGACCGAATTGGCTGAGGCCATGTGGGCGGAGATTGTCGCGATGACTGACGGTGATGTTCGCGAACAATTGATCACCGCGATCGCGTCTCGACTGGGGCGTCAATTTGCCGCGGCGTTGCGAGGCGATGCTGATGGCGTCGCGGTTCACGACGAAAAGAAGCCGCCGTGTTCGTGCCAGCAAACTGACGCGGACCAAGATTCGTTCCAAGAACGGATGCAGCGATTGACGGCAATGCTGCAAACGAAGGAGATTTCGGCCTCGCTGATCGAGCCGGCTTCTCAACAAGACGGTGTCCTGCCGGTTTTGGACATCGAGGCATGTCCCTATCCAAGTTTGACCGCCGCGGCGGGTGACCGGTCGATGTGCCGACTCGAAGAACAAATGTTGTCCGAAGCCTTGGGCGAAGACGTCCATCTGAGCAGCTGCCGGATGGACGGCGACTCGTGTTGCCAGTTTTCAACCAAATCCGACAACGAATCCAATTCACCCTCCAATTCCGAATCGGGCTGAGAGAACCAGACTCACCGATTTCGCTATACGACCAACTGTTATCTCTTGAAGGCTTGTCTTGCCATGAATCACATCCTGAAAATCGAAAACCTGCACGTTTCCGTCGGCGACAAACCGATTCTGCGTGGGGTCAACCTAACGATCAAACACGGTGAAACACACGCCCTGATGGGACCCAACGGAAGCGGCAAAAGCACGCTCGGTTTGGCGATCATGGGTCACCCCGGTTACACGGTCACCGAAGGCAGCATCACGTTGGACGGCGAAGACGTCCTTGCGATGGCACCCGATGAACGTGCTCGCACCGGAATCTTCATGGCGTTCCAACGTCCGATGGCAATTCCCGGCGTGAAGATGGCTGACTTCCTTCGTCACGCAACGACCAACGTTCGCAACCCGGATCGCAAAGAAGGCGAAGAGCTGATTCCAATGCGGGAATTCCGCAAGGAACTGAAGGAAAAGATGGCTCACCTGCGTATGGATGTTGAGTTCGCACGCCGCTACGTCAACGACGGTTTCTCCGGCGGTGAAATGAAGCGAGCTGAAATCCTGCAACTCGCCATGCTGCAACCTAAATTCGCCGTCCTCGATGAAACGGACTCAGGATTGGATGCCGATGCAGTGCGTTTGGCCAGTGAATCGATCGCCGACATCGGCCGCGAAAAGATGGGTCTGTTGATCATCACGCACCACGACAAATTGTTGGTGCACAACCCGCCCGAGTTCACGCACGTGATGCTCGGCGGCCGCTTGGTTGAAACCGGCGGCAAAGAATTGGCCGTGGAATTGCACGAGCATGGTTACGACCGGATTCGCAAGTCGTACCCCGAGGCCGAAGCTGCCAACCAAGAGATGTTGGCTGAAGAAACCGCTGTCTGATCGACTGCGACGATTCCTACCGAAACAGACTCCACACCACGCCTACTGAGCTTTACCTATGGCGACCGACGTCACTGAAAACGACCAAATCGGCGAAATCAATAAGTACAATTTCCGCACCGAAACCACCGGTGTCTTCAAGGCCCAAAAAGGCCTGAACGCGGATGTTGTCAATCAAATTTCAGACATCAAGAACGAGCCAGACTGGATGCGGGAGTTCCGCTTGAAGTCACTGGCCGAGTTTGAATCGCGACCGATGCCCAAATGGGGTGGCGCGCTGGATTTGGATTTCCAAGACATCTACTACTACCTCAAACCAACCGGCCAGTCCGAGAAGTCTTGGGACGATGTTCCCCAAGAAATCAAAGACACGTTTGACAAATTGGGCATTCCCGAGGCGGAGAAGAAATTCTTGGCCGGTGTGAAGGCTCAATTCGAAAGCGAAGTTGTCTACGGATCGCTGCAGGAAGACCTCGCCAAGCAGGGCGTCTTGTTCACTGACACGGACGCAGCGGTTCGCGATCATCCTGAATTGCTGCGAGAGTACTTCGGCAAAGTCATCCCGCCGACTGACAACAAATTCGCGGCTCTCAACAGCGCGGTTTGGTCCGGCGGTTCGTTCATCTATGTGCCACCCGGCGTGCAGATCGAATTCCCATTGCAGGCGTATTTCCGTATCAACGCGGAGAGCATGGGCCAGTTCGAACGAACGTTGATCATCGTCGACGAAGGTGCCAGCATTCACTACGTCGAGGGCTGCACCGCTCCGATGTACACAACCGAATCGCTGCACAGTGCGGTCGTGGAAGTGATCGTCAAGAAGGACGCTCGTTGTCGTTACACGACGATCCAAAACTGGGCCAACAACATCTACAACCTGGTGACAAAGCGTGCCTACGCCTATCAGGACGCGACGATGGAGTGGGTCGATGGGAACCTCGGCAGCAAGCTGACGATGAAGTACCCCGCCGTCCACATGATGGAACCCGGTGCTCGTGGCGAGATCCTTTCGATCGCGTTCTCGTCCGCTGGTCAACACCAAGATGCTGGTGCGAAGTTGGTGCATGCGGCTCCGAACACAACGGGCCAAATTATCAGCAAGTCGATCAGCAAAAACGGCGGTCGCAGCAGCTACCGTGGTTTGGTTCGCGTTGAACCGGGGGCTCACAACAGCAAGAACAATGTCGTCTGTGATGCGTTGATCCTGGACCCCGAAAGCCGCAGCGACACGTACCCCTACATCGAGATCGCGGAACAAGACGTCCAGATAGGTCACGAAGCCAGCGTTTCGCGAATCGGCGAAGAGCAAATGTTCTATCTGCTCAGCCGTGGTCTGACCGAATCAGAAGCCAGCACGATGATCGTCAACGGTTTCATCGAGCCGCTCGTCAAAGAGTTGCCGATGGAATACGCCGTCGAGATGAACCGATTGATCCAACTGCAAATGGAAGGCAGCGTCGGCTAATTCATCGCCGACCTGCAAGCACTCGCCGCTCGCGACTTTACTTGGTCGCACTTGAAAACGGCGCACTGATAGCGGAAGGGCGTGAGCCCTCCGGTGACGCACCGGGCGACTTGCGCCGCTCCGCTAAGACGATTTGTTGTCCACCACAACATGTAGCTCGGCGGTCCCCGCCGAGTTCGCAAAGAACGAGGTTGATTGACACCAGAGTCTTTCTCAACGGCTTTTCCGAACGACCTTCCATTCACTAAACACCGCAAAACACCCTTTTCATTTTTTCTCCATGACCACCACCTCAACCCTCACGTTCGATGCCGCTGGCTTCGAAGCCTTTCTCGCATCGCGGAAAGATGAACCACAATGGTTGACCGACCTGCGACGGGAATCCTTCTCGCATGCCGATGCGATGGACTGGCCCGCTCGTCGTAGCGAAGAATGGATTCGCACGGACATTCGAACCTTCCAAATCAAAAAGTTCGCTCCGCCCGTCGAAGCGACCGCAGGCGATGTCCCCGCCGTTCACCAACTTCGCGATGGGGTGGAACCCGGCGGAGTTTTGGAAACCTACGACAGCCAAGTGATTTCCGAATCGCTTGACGAAGAACTCGCCGCCAAAGGTGTGATCTTCGGCAGCTTGGAACGTCTGTGTCGCGAACAACCGGACAAGGTTCGCCCGTTTCTCTACACCGTTGTGGATCCTGACTACGACAAGTTCGCCGCACTGCATGCTGCGTTCTGGTCCGGTGGTCAATTCCTGTATGTGCCCCGTGGCGTTGTGATCGAAAAACCGATCTACCTCGGCTCAACGCTGAGCGATGGCGGAACCGACACGGCTCACACATTGATCGTGTTGGAAGACGGAGCGGAAGCGACCGTTCTTCACGAGTGCAACAGTGCCAATCCAGAAGCGGCCGGTTTGCACATGGGCGCGGTCGAGCTGATCCAGAAACCCGGTTCGCATCTGCGGTACGTCAACGTCCAAGAATGGGGCCACAAGACGTATCACTTCGCGCACCAACAAGCCACGATCGATCGCGATTCGCAGCTTCAGTGGACCATCGCCGCGATGGGGTCGGGCCTGTCCAAGGTCAACCAATCGGTCGACATGGTGGGCGAGGGTGCCAATTGCCAAGTCAACGGCGTGATGTTCACGGAAGGCCGTCAGCATCTGGCTTACCACACCCAGCAGTACCACCGGGCGCCGAACTGCCACAGCGACTTCTTGTACAAGTCCGCTCAACAGGACAAGAGCCGCACGGTGTGGCGTGGGATGATCAAGGTCGACAAAGTCGCTCAAAAGACTGATGGTTATCAACGAAACGACAACTTGGTGCTGTCCAATCATTCGCGAGCCGACTCGATTCCTGGACTGGAAATCGAAGCCGATGACGTGCGTTGCACCCACGGCAGCACGACGGCGAAGGTGGACGAAGAGCAAATCTTCTACGCTCGTTGCCGAGGCTTCACGCAGAAGGAAGCCACTCGCATGATCGTCAGTGGATTCTTCCAGCAGATCTTCGACCGGATCACGATCGAAAGCGTCCGCGACGCACTGGCCGCCGCGATCGCACGCCAAGTCCGCGAATACGAGTGATCTCGAGTTCCGTTTGTCTTACCGGAGTGGCGCGAGCCGCCCGGTAAGAATCCAGAAGGCCCTCATCCGCATTCCTGTAGCACGGTGGTCCCCCACCGTGACTTCTGCCAGAGCGTGCTTGGTCAAGCAGCAGGTGAATGAACCCTGGCTTACAATGGTCAGGATCACTCACCCTGAGGACCAAATGACGCCAACCCGACGTATTACTCGACTGCAGTGGATCGCTTTGGGGCTGATCGCCCTCGGTGGGGTGATACAGTTGGTCGGCAATGGACCTGCCACTGATGTGGTGTCCAGAAGCCTGATGACGAGCGGGTTCATGTGGTTCATCACTTGGTCCGCCATCCAAAGTGTTTTGTGTCCCGGGCGAATCTGGTTCAGTGTTTTGAAAGCGTGGCTAGCATTGCACGCGTTTGGGTTGATGCTGACGGCGATGCAATTGTTGAGCTTGTGGTTGGAGGGGCGAGAGGCACGCGCGGCGGACTGGCCCGATCACTTTGCATCCGTTTCCGGTTTCTCATTCGGGACCACTATCTCTTTGTTAGCCACCATGATGTGGGTGGGCGGATGGAAGCTGTTTCGTATCCGCTTGCGCGATCGTGTGACGGGTGCCCCAATCACGCCTGCGAAAGTGTCGCTTGTTGATCTGATGTTGTTGACGACGGTCGTCGCGATCCACATCACCGTTGCTCGTCTTCAGCAGAAGTGGGTATTCGAACCCAGCGAGGAATTCTTGGGACCTGGGTTTGCGTTCATCGTGGTTCTGGCCTTGAGTTTGTCGGCTGGCTTCATCGGATGGTTCGTTGTGCTGTTGCCCACTTGGATATCGATGGCTCGTCAATGGAGTGTTCTCCGCCGTCGTGTTGCTCGGACGGTCTACTCTTCCGCGTGGGCAGTTGTGGCTGCGATTGCCTGGATGCGTGCTCAGACAGATTCAGATATCGAAATCATGATTTTGGCCGCGGGCTGCATCGTGTGCAATCTGTTTTTGGTGCGATGGTTGGTCGTCAAACATCCAACTTTCATTGGGCTCGAGTGGTATCGCTTGCCGAAGGTTCGGTCCAAAGAAGTGACTGATCCGCTCCGGTGACATCGTTCAGAACCTCGTGAAACCGGCCGGCTTTTTTGCGAGCATTCGGGTACAATTGATCGACGGTTTTCCGGTTACCAGTTCATGTGGTCAGAATTTGTTTGCAATAGCGAAGAGTATGAGTTCTTCCTCACCTTTCGATCCGTTGCGATCCCGCGTGGCTCAGGCGGCCAACACGTCGCGAGAGCAACGCGTGCTAGTGGGATTGGAACATTCGGAACTAGCGATCCGCGTGGTGGAAGATGGCATTCGCGAGCGTGATCCACTTGCCGATGAAGCGACGGTCAAGCGTTTGTTGTTCGAGCGGATCGAGTTGATGCGTCGCATGCAGAATAGGACCTTGTCGGAGCAGTGAATCTTCAACAATCGGTTTCGAGAATCATCGCCGCTCTCAATGAGGCTGGACTGGATTACATGCTCGTCGGATCGTTCTCCAGCATGTACTATTCATTTCCACGATCCACAACGGATGCCGACTTTGTGATCGGCACTGCTGATTTCGATATTCAGTCACTTTCAAACTCGCTTGGCAGCGAGTTCAAGTTTGATCCATTCTCTCTTTTGAGACCATTGGTGGTTCGATCAAGAATGAAATTCAAATCGTGGGCAGCCCGTTCCGATTCGAGCTGTTTCGTTTGACCGACCAACCTTTCGATCAAGTGCGGTTTGAACGTCGTCAAAAAGTCACCATTGCAGGCGATGAGGTTTGGATTCCGACACCAGAAGACGTCATCCTGCAAAAGCTCATCTGGTCTCGCCCCCAAGACAAGAATGATGTGCTGGGTGTGATCGCGGTGAACTACCAAGAGCTCGATCAAAGATATCTCCAAGAGTGGGCAAAGAAGCTCGGGCTCGTCGAAGAGTTTGCTAACGCATGGGCGTTGGCGATCGAGTCAGTGAAATGAACGAAGGCGTTGAAAATAAAATCAGGTTCTTGCTTACGACACACTTTGCTGGAAACAACCGGACACTTTCATGACTTCGACACCACTGCGTTTTCGCCCGCTGCTCAAACAGACGATTTGGGGCGGACGCCGATTGGGCGAGATGCTGCACAAGCCGATCGGTGACGCGGACGACTACGCCGAGAGCTGGGAGATCGTCGATCACGGCGAAGACCAAAGTGTCGTCACCAATGGCGAACTGGCGGGACAATCGTTGGGCGAACTGTTTGCCAACCGTCGCCAGTGGTTGATGGGCAATGACTGGGTGGAAGCCAACCCAGATGCAAAGACCTTTCCGTTGCTTCTGAAGTTTCTGGACTGCAACCGTGTGTTGTCGGTGCAAGTTCACCCGGACGATGCCTACGGTGCTACGATGCAACCGCCGGATCTGGGCAAGACCGAAGCTTGGGTGATCCTGCACAGCGAACCTGACAGCGTGATCTATTCAGGATTGAAGGCAGGCGTCGATCGCGAATCTTTGCGAGAGATGATGTTGGCGGGCGAGACCGATCGTGCGTTGCACTCGTATCATCCCGAAGTGGGAGATTGTGTCTTCATTCCCGCGGGAACCGTGCACGCATTGGGCGGTGGGTTGGTCGTCGCGGAGATTCAACAATCCAGCAACACGACGTTTCGGTTGTTTGATTGGAATCGCGTGGATGCTTCGGGCAAATCCCGACCGCTGCATATTGAATCGTCACTCGAAGTGTCGGACTACGAACGAGGCCCGGTGGATCCGATTCGAAAACCCATTCACAGCGGAACGGAAACGTTGGTCGAGTGCGACAAGTTTGTCTTGCGACGGGTGCACGACACCGATCAAACGATTGGCGGTGATGACCGTTGCCATTTGCTGACGGTGATTTCCGGCGAAGCGACTCTGTCGAACCAAGATGGCCCAATGAAACTGGCGACCGGCGAGAGCGTGTTGCTGCCCGCCGCGTGCGGGGCCATTCCATTGCAGGCTGGTGACGCGACTGTGCTGTGGATGTCACCACCAACAAGCATTTGATTCGAAATCTATCCCGAAAGAGCATTCTTTTTCTAGGGAAGCGGCGCAAGCCGCCCGGTGCCTCGATACCGGAGGGCTCGTGCCCTTCCGCTACAAAGGGAACCGGGAGGTCGTCCTGCACCAGCTCTCTAAAAACGCGAGAGCGGGTTGTCGCGGTGCTTCAACGGAAACGGCACCACGGCTCCGTTTTGACGGTGCGATTCGAGAGCGGCACAAACCATTTCGACGGTCGTTCGCCCTTGGCTGGCATCGCAAAGCGGTTGGCGATCCTCGCGAATCGCGGTGACCAAATCGCGAGCGGGGAAGCCATGGTGTTCGACCATTTGTCGCAGATCCTTTCGCGGTTCGGGTTTGCCGATTCCCGCGGCGGTGATGGGGATCCAGGCAACTGGTTCGGTCGGTGTTCGAAAGGGGTTGCCGGGCAACAGGTACGCCAGCGGACTCTTGTCGATGTGAATCGCGATCGTGCCTTTGCTTCCAATCAGTCGCAACCCGAACCCTGCGTTCTCGGTGCCGTCATTGGCGATGGAATCAAACGTCGTGACGATGCCGTTTTTCATTTGATAGCGAGCGTGAACGGCGTTGCCTGCCATCAGCCCTAAACCCTCGCGACCTTCTCTGACGTCGGATGGTTCGACCAAGCGACCGTCTTGCATCAACGATGCCGAGCAAGAAACCGGGTCACCGGCCAAATAATGCGTCAGGTTCAGAACGTGGGTTCCCAAGACCCAAAGGTCTTCGACTCCACCACGAGGATCACTTTTGCCTCGACCACGAATTTCGAGAAAACGCCCGATTTCACCGCCCTCGATCAGCTCGCGTACAAACGGCAGTGTGGGATGGTATCGGTTCCGATGAGCGATCGCGATTTTCGCGTTGTGTTGTTTGCAGGCCGTGATGAGTGAGTCTGCTTCCGCGGGTGTTGGAACAAATGGTTTCTCGATGTAGATGCCGCGGGCACCGGACTGGATCGCAGCCATTGCCATGTCGTGATGTTGGTCCACGTGCCGCGGGCACACCGCCACGATGTCGGGACGGATTTCATCAAGCATTGCGCGGTAGTCGTCATAGCCGCGATCCACCTTGAGCCGCTGTTGGGCTCGTTTCAGTCCTTCCGGGTTGGCATCCGCGATGGCGATCAATTCGGTGTCGGGCAAGCGTTGCCAGATGCTATCGAGTCCATGACCAAAGTCGCCTCGTCCGGTGTGCCCGATCGCGACCGCTTTGAGTGAGTCTGAGTTCGCTTGGGCGAGAGCGGGTGTTGCGAGGCTGGCCGCTGCGGTGGCGGCGAGAAAGTGTCGTCGTTGCATGATCGATCACTCAGAAGGTGGGGAGTTTTGAGGGAGCCTGGTGGGGGCTCGATCATAACTCGAAATCGAGCCTGCTGTTTGATGGGAGGGCAATGCGCGCCGCTTCCCATGCCCGGCCCTCACCCTCGCGTACGCCTGAACGGCGTCGC
>TARA_R110002073_G_scaffold61682_2_pt1 | contig 19858 bp, 29 predicted proteins | sample TARA_R110002073 | Tara Oceans TARA_R110002073 (sample SAMEA4397174) | marine metagenome | biome: Polar Biome; feature: [DCM] deep chlorophyll maximum layer (ENVO:01000326); material: water (ENVO:00002006), including particulate matter (ENVO:01000060) such as... | depth 40 m
GTAGTAGCGCAAATAACAAGCCTTGCTTCTAAATACAGAGATCTTACTCCAAATAAAATAGTTGATGCTTTTATATCATCTCATCCACATTTTGGTAATGATGATAATGCGTATCGTCAGTATATTAACCAAAAAGCAAAACAAAAATATCCAGAAGATGACACGGAACAAAAAAAAGAATTTGATAGGCTTATGGCAGATCCAAAGTTAAGGGATCGTTTGTATTTTGAAGAATTTAATGCTTTTAAAAATAATTTTGAAAATAGTTTTCTTCAAGAGCAGATGAAAAACTTACCCGGAGGAGGTCAGTTTACGCCAGGAGATTTCAAAATTACAGGTACTACTAGTACCAGTACACTGCCAGCACTTGGTTCATAAGTGAAGGGGTAAGTATAAAATGCCTTCTGTCAGTGTTCAAGGACCAGATGAAAAAACTTACAATATAGAAGTGCCTGAAAGTTTTTTACAATTAAATCCTGCTGAGCAAAACTTTCAAATAAATAAAATCATGCCTTCTTTAATTCGTGACTTTGAAAAAAACGAAACGATTGACTCTCCTAAAGAAGACCTTGTAACAAAAGAAACTCTTCCTTTTGAGGAAGAAGATAAAGCTTTTGAAGAGGATGATGAAGTTGGTTTTTTTGAGGAGATTGGTAATTCTTTAGGAAGGGGAGGCCAGCATTTAACTAGTGGCCTTGCTGTTCTTGGTAATCGTGTTGGGTTAGTAAGTGACGAGGCGGCAGCAGAGCAGGTTGCACAAGACAAAGAGGATTTAAAAGATTATGAAATGTCTGATCAACTTAAGGGAGAGTTAGGTCAGATCCTTGAAGCTGAAAGTTTGGGAGATGCTGCGTGGGAAGCAATAACAAATCCAGAAGCTGTTCTTAATATTGCGGTACAAAGTCTAGTAAGTTCTGTTCCGTCTATTGCAGGAATGATCGGGGGAGGTTTTGTAGGATCCTTGGTAGCCCCTGGTGTCGGCACAATAGCAGGTATGGTTTCAGGATCAGGTCTTGGTTCTTACGGAGTTGAGTGGTCAAACTCAATTATACAAGCAATGGATGAAGATGGGTTAGATACCCAAGACCCTGGTATTGTTTTAGATTTTTTAAATGACGAACAAAAGATGGGTAAGGCTCGTTCTTTTGCAGAGAAAAGAGCAATTCCTATTGCGGTGTTTGATGGTATATCAGCAGGAATAGCAGGTCGAATATTAACTCCTGCACGAAAACTTATGGCAGGAAAAGAAGGAACAAAGGTAGCTTTGCAAGCTGGAAGAAAAGCTGAACAAGAAGTTATTGAAAAAGGTATAATAGGTATTGCAGGAAAAGGATCACAGTTTGGCTCTGAAGTTGCAAAAGAAGTTGCTAAAAAGAAAGTTGCACGAGCTGGTATTTTAGCAAGAAACACTGCAACTTCTCAATCTTTGGGAAAGAAAACGCTCATCCCTGCTCTTGGTGCAGAAGTAGCAGCTCAAGGAACTCTTGGTGGACTTGGTGAGGCAACAGCTCAATTAGTTTCTGAAGGGGAAATAACAGGTTACGGTGATATTGTTTTAGAAGCTTTTGCTGAATTACCAAGTGGTGCCGTAGAAGCAGGTGTTGGTGTTTTCTTTGATAGACGTAATGAAATTCGTCTTAAAGAAGAAGGTATTATAAACGAAGAAAAATTAGATGATACAAGCACAGATTTTGTACCTTCTGTAGATGAGGATGCAGGGGATGTAAGTTTTAATGAAACATCTTCTGGTGCTAATAACTACTTAGATGACCCTACAATAAATCAAGATGTTAAAATAGGATCTAGTTCTGATGGAGTAATTGTTGGGGAAGATGAGAACATAGCTCAATCAATGATTAATTCAAATATAAATAATTTTACTTCAAATGAAGAGGTTGTTGTTGCACCTTATTCAAGTTGGAAAAAATCTAACCCAGCTTTTCGCAAAGAAAGATATCAAATAAAAGGTTCGTTTGGAAGTCTTTCTAACGTGTCTTTCGATTCAGAAGAAAAAGCAAATAATGTCGCTTCTATTATTAATGAAAAAATAGCTCCCTCTATAGACAAAAGAAATGAAACTTTTGAAAGGGTTTCAGCAAAGAAAAAAATTATAGATTTTAATAAAAAAGAAAATGAAAAAGCTAGAAAAGAAAAAATTACAAGACCTGCGTTACCAACATCGTTTGAAAGTATCACAGAAAAAGAAGTTAATAGTTATATTGAAGACAACCCTATTAGTTTTTCTGCTGATGAGTATGCAAAAGCACGACAGATTGCTTTAAGAGAAAGGAAAGTAAAAAAACCAATTACTAAGTTTCAAACAAAAATTCAAAAAGAAGTTGGGGTAGATGCAAGAACAGCAAAAGATTTAAAGAATTTTTTAGAGGTTGAAAAAGTAATTAATAAAGACGGTTCAAAACCTCTTATTGCATCAAATACAAAGATTGATCAAATGGCTGAGATTTTGGATCCAGAAGGTCTTATAGAGGCAGCAGAAAGAAAGGCTGTACAATCTGAATCTTTTAATTTTGATAGTAATAAAAAAGAAGGAGAAAACAAAAGCTCTCCTCAAGTTCAACAAGACAATGAAATCAATGCTAACTTTACAAAAAGATATACAAATCAATTTGTTGAAAATTTAGGAGAAGGTTTCATTGGAAAATTGTATGATACTTTTACTCAAAGAACTCAAATAAATCCAGAAAATCTATCTATTCGTTTTGTAAGAGATGTTGATGGAGATCCTAATGGGTCTATATTAAGATCAAACAATGGTAAAGTTATTATTGATTTAGCAACAAAAGGACTTGTTGGAAGAAATCAACTAGACCAAAAAAAATTAATTAATGAAAATATGAATCATGAAATATTTCATGTTGTTAGGAATCTTTCACGAGTAAACAAAGGTCCTTTAGATTCAAAAGATTTAAACACTCTTGCTCGGTTTACAAAAAATAACAAATCCAGAACTACAAATGGAAAGACGTATTATGAAAATGCACTTGATGTTTATGGCTCAGATCCTATTTATCAAAAAGGAGGGGCTGTAGATATTGAAGCAATCCAAGATGAGGCAGACGCTCATGCTTATGAAGATTGGTCAAAAGGTATTAAGAATCAATCTGTAACAGATAGTATATTTAGAAGTCTTCAAAACTTTATTCTTGATATTGTTAACTCATTAAAAGGTCAAGGGTTTAATTCAGTAGATGGTGTGTTTAAAAAGGTTGAGGATCTTTCTCCTGATTCAGTGATACCTGACAAGGTTGTTAATCAACGGCAAAGCTTTGATGATAAAATAAAAATAGAACTTAAAAAAAGAATAGATAATAAATCAGGAGAGGTAAGTATTGATGCAATAGAGGCTGCAAAAACAACGGCAAATAAAGATTCTATTTATATAAAAGAACCAAAGTTTAAAATTTCTAAAGAAGCAATAGATCAACTTCCTGTTCGCAAAGCAGTAAGAGATAAAACTGTTAGTAATTATTCATCTAGAATGACTGATCAGAAAAGATTAAATGCTCCGCAATTTGGAGAAACAATTTTTGATCTTCAGAAGATAACTTCTCTAAGTAAAAAAATAAAAAAAGGACTTTTTACTGCGAGAACTAGTTTTGTTAATGACCTTGATTACGTTACTAAAATGCAAAAAGAAGTTGCACAGGAGTTTGGAAACAATTTTGCTGATACAGCAGCAGAGGCTGCTGTTCAAATGGCAAAAAATCACAATGCCATACTCAGTAACTCTTTAACAATTGGTGTGCCAAAATACAACAGCGCAGTGTCTGAAACAGATGATCCTAAAGGGTACACTTTTAACGATTCAACAACGGCAACAATAACAAAAGTAGACGGCACAACAGAAGAAGTAGAAATTAATGGTTTGATTGAAATATTTTCATCTGTTCTAGATGGCATTACTCCTGAAAATCCACAATATAAAGAAATCCTTACAGCAATTGGTTATGATAATTCTGTTATAGAAAAAGGTGATAAAATAGATTTAGAGGAATCATTTCATGCTTACTTGATTGCATTGCGATCAATAGAAATATACGAAAGATCTTTGAACGAAAGCCGTCAGCAAGCAGACGCATATTCTGCTGAAATTCAAGATATTATGAAAACAAGAGTTTCTTTGTATGGAGAGAATGTTAATGTTTCTGAAGAAGTAAAAAGAGATTTAAGAAATACTTTTCCAAAAGGAAGCCCTTTAGAATTAGATTCTAAATTAGAAGAGAACTTAATTAAATTAATGTCTCAGCAGTATAAAAAACCTTTACCAGATGCACAGTTTGCAGAAGAACTGACAAACACAATTAGAGAGTATACAGATAAAATACCTGACGCAAAAGTTTTGGGACCGATAGAAGAACACAGGACGATAGCTGAACGATTTAATAAATTTGAAATTTATAACGAAACGGCACAAAAATTCTCTGCCTTTAATAAAGGTATGATTGAGTACATGAAAAATACAGGCCTTATTAGTGCCGAAGAAGCTTCTGCATATAGCCAAACATCTGCTTATATTCCTTTTTTTAGAGAGTTTGATGTAGAGCCTGGTATGATAAATGCTAGTTTAAAAGACATGAATAGTGTTATTAACAGTGTAGAAGGGGTGGGAAATCAAATAGATATAAGACCTTTAAAAGGAATAAAGGGCAAAGGTTCTGTTTATAGAATAACTATAGATGGTGTTCCTCAAGGAAAGGGCTACGCTAGTCTAGATAGTATTGCAGCAGATTATAAAAAATATCAAAAAGATGGTGCAAAATATGGCATTGCTGAAACAGAATCAATTAGCATTGAGGAAGGTGGCGCACCTATTGGTGGTATGTTTAACAACATAGCAATTAATTTAAGTAATGTTATTAAATCTGGTATGCGTAATGTTGCGCTACAAAGAATTGTACGTGATGGTTTGAATTTAAACACTATTAAATCAACGGAAGAAGGGGAAGAAGTTTTTGTTGGAGCTACGCTTTCAAAAGATGAGGAGGGGGCTAACACCTCTGTCCGGGTTAATGGAAAAGAACAAAAGTTCTTTGTTCATGACCCATTATTAATGAAAGCCTTAGAGTCAATAGGAGATGATCAGGCTTTTATCTCACAATATAAAACCGTTGAAATGATTTTAACATCACCTGCTAATGTTTTAAGAGATTTAATAACTCGTGAGCCTGGGTTTATATTAGCAAACGGTTTCCGTGATTCTTTAGCGGCATTTGTTACAAGTGGACGGGATATTACGCCTATATTAGGAACGCTTAAGGGTGCTATAGATGCTTTTAATAATGATCCCTCTGCTCAATCTTTGAAAAAAGCAGGTATTAAAGGGGGGTTTGATTTTAGTATTACTTCTGATGCAAGAATACCAAACGAAATAGAAAAAGAAATAAAAAAACAATTTCCTTCTAAAAGAAGCAAGAAAGAAAAAGCTTTACGTTTTACTGGTCTTTATCAACTTTGGGATCAGTTAGGTAAAGTAACTGAATACTCTGATTTAGCGACAAGAATTGCAGTTTATAATGATGTTCTTGCAAAAACAGGAAACCAAGCTCAAGCTGTTTATGAAGCGCAGGAGATATTAAACTTCAGAAGACGTGGGCGTTATATGAAAACAATGTCTGCTATAACACCATTTTTAAATGCTCGTATTCAAGGTTTGGATGTTTTGTACAGAGGGTTTACAGGACGTGCCGCGTCTACAAATGCAGAGCTATCAAGCTCTGATATGAAGAAGCTGTTTTTAATCAGAGCAAGTATGCTTGTAACTTTATCGAGTGTTATTTGGATGATGAACGCTGGTGATGAGGATTGGGAAAGCGTTGATGATGCAACACAAGATAACAATTGGATTATTTTAGGAAAGCATATTCCTTTTTTACCTGATGATTATAATGTTAAACTTCCGATACCTTTTGAAATTGGTTTTATTTTTAAAACTATACCCGAAAGATTATTAGATTACTCTTTTGGAAGCACTACATTTGAAGCTCTAATGGAATCTACTCGCAGAGGACTTCATGAGGCAACGTCAGTCCAACTTCCTACAACTATATCTCCATTAGCTGAATGGATTTTTAATTATTCTTTTTACCAAGGAAGGCCTTTACTTACATATCAAGAAACACAAATGTATCCAGCGTCTGATGTAATTCGTGCAAGCACTTCAGATTTAGCAATACAAGCATCTAAGCTTTTAGGCAAAGGTCCTGTTCCTATTCAAATCAGCCCTGTTGAAATAGATAATATTATTAGAGGATATGGAGGAACAGCCTCTCTTTATGTATTGTCTTTAGTTGATGCTCTTGTTTCAACAGCATCTGAAGTAGAAAGACCAAGCAAAAGATTTACAGATGCTCCATTTATATCTCGTTTTCTTATGGACAATACAGAGGCACGAGGGGTAACGGGAGATGTGTTTAAATTAAATAATTACTATTCTAAGGTAGCAAGGCGTTTATCTAGAGCGAGTGAGTATGGGAATCAAGATGCTGTTTTTGAAATGTTAAACGGTGATTTATCTAATTATTACGCTTTAGGTCCTGACATAAAGTATCTAAGAAAAAATCTAATAGACATTAATAAAAGATTAAAAATGCTTCAATCTTCAGATTTCTCTCAAGAGTTTAAAGATGAGCAAAGAGTTTTACTTGAGGCTGCAAGGAAGAACCAGACTGATATGGTTCAATTAGTTAATCGTAGGGTTAAAGAAGGTGCGAAATGAGTGGGTTTTTAGATAAATTAAAAGACCAAATAAGGCTCCATGAGGGGGTAGAAAAGAAAGTTTATCTTGACACTGAGGGTATAGAAACCATAGGTGTTGGTAGAAATCTAAGGGATCGTGGGCTTTCTGAAGATGAGATAGATTTATTGCTAGATAATGACATAGCAATATGTGAAGAAGAACTATTAAATAATTTTGAGTGGTATGCTGAGTTAGATGAAGTTAGGAAAAGAGTTTTAATTGACATGGCATTTAATTTAGGGATGCCAAAGTTAAAGCAATTTGCTAAAATGCTAGGTGCAATAGAGAATAAAGACTGGGTTAATGTAGCAAGTGAAATGCTTGACAGTCGCTGGGCTGAACAAGTGGGCAATAGGGCAAGTCGGTTATCTGAAATGATGGAAACTGGCGAAGATTATATAGGATAAGTATTATGGGTGGTGGTGGAAGTTTATTTTTTGGAGACACTGGTTTCAAGGGAACAATCCCTCCAACTCCAAATCAAAGTGGATATCCTTTTAATACAGGAGAATATTCTGGACCTAATCCAATGGGGCGTTTCCCTCTTCAACCTCCATCAGGTTACGGGAATGTAGCGCCTGGCTCTTATGGAGGGGGCTATGGTATTGGTGGAATGACAGGAGGTCCCGGAAATTTTGGGATGCAGAATTATGGTGGCTTTGGCTCGTTTCAACCTAATTTTTACACACCTTTCCAAACTCCATATACACGATCAATGCCTATGCAAGGTACAACAGGTGCCGATTTAGATCAGACAACTAGAGATTACGCAAATACTTTTAATGCTTACAGAGGAATGGGTGGGTCTGAAGAAGAGTTTATTGGCAGTGATCAGTTTAAAAATTTTGAAAATACACTAATAGATCAAATAGGATCTTTGTCAGATGAGGATAGACTGAGGTCTGATCTTGATGCACAGACTGCACGAGCAGGAGAAAGTAGTATATATGCCCCATCAGCAGGAAGGATTGCAGGCGCTTTGCAAAGGAGATTAAACAGGCTCCAGCAGGCACCAAGAAGACAAGAGACTTATGGGGGAGTCCCGTCCTTTAGATCCCAGTTTGGAGGCTTTAGTTCTCCTATGATGAACTATGGATTAGGAGGCATCCCGTCCCCTTACAGCGGCATCCCATCTCGTTTTGGAAGCAGTATGTTTGGGTATGTGCCGAACTATTATACAAGGGATTACACAATGCCGGGTGGTTTGTATGCTACAACACCAGGAGCCTATCGTTACACAAGAAGAGATCCTTCTGTTGACGCTACGGGAGTAGCTCCAAGCGGAGTTGATGGTGCTGTTGTTGACCAAGACATCCCAAGTCCACAAGACATAAACGAAAAATCACAAGGTGGTAATTTTGCAGGTGTTCCTGGTTTAATGCAAAATGCTGATGGTTCTTACACTTACACAATGCCAGGTACTATTTTTGAAGATTTAGGTATGGGTAGTAATACTGTAAATCTACCTGCTAATTTTGACATCACTCAACTTGGAGCGTCACAAGTAGATGTTGATAACGCTAACTCTAACACAGTAACAACGGATACCACCACAACAGAAACAACTGCAGCATCTTCTGACCCTGCTAATCTCCAATTATATGGAGCTGATAACGAAGGGTTAACAGCAAGATATACTCAGGAGATGGAGGACTTTACAAAAGACGGCACAAGAACAGAGGAAGATTTTGTTAACAGCCCTCGGTTTATGGAGTTTGAAAATGCTTTAACACGGTCTTACTTGAGTAAAAATCTAACAGATATAGAAAATGAAGCAAAAAGACAACGTGAGAGGGCTGATGCAGGAGGTATATATGCTGCGTCAGCAGGTCGTATAGCTGACTCTTTAGAAGCTTATGCCAATACTCTTTGAGTATGACAAAACCGTATGACATTGTTAAGGATTCAATAGAAAATCAGATAGAAAATATAAAAGAACAGGAATTAGAAATAAAAGAACAACAAGATCTTATACAAGAACAAATGAAAAACTTAATTTTTTTTAAAAAAGGAAGAAAAACATGAGCTGGTTAGAAAATGTAAGAACTTTTTTGTTTGGTGAACCTACGGGTGAAAGATCCAGAGATAATAAAGGTCGTTTTATTCCTGACAATCCTGACACTCCTCATATAAATGAGGCTTATGAGGATGGTAGAACACCAGTGAGCAAGAACTAATGAATGAAGATCCTAAGTTTGATGTAACGAAACATCAATCAAACAGGCGTTATATGTGTTGGTTCTTAATTACTTTGATGGGGCTGACAACTATTATGACTTTGTTTCAACCTGAGAGAATGGCTGAAGCAGAGTCTATTATTATGACACAGTATCTTGCTATGAGTGGGTGTGTTGGTGGATACTTTGCCTTATCAAATAGGAAGTAACGATGGCAGCTAAAAAGAAAACTAAGAGTAAAGTAAATGAGGCAGGTAATTATACCAAGCCTACTATGCGTAAACGATTGTTTAATAAGATTAAAGCAGGATCTAAGGGCGGTAAAGCAGGGCAATGGTCTGCTCGTAAAGCTCAGATGTTAGCACAGCAATATAAAAAAGCAGGAGGTGGATATCGTGGCTAAAGGTGTACCGCATTATTTTAAAGACGGCACTCTTCATAAAGGAGGGATGCACAAGATGCCTAATGGAAAGCTTCATTCAGGTAAGACACATACAAAAAGCAGTAAAAGGCTTTTTCATTTAGACGAATTATCTAAGACAACTCAGGCTAAAGTTAAAGGAAAGAAGAGTGGCACTCAAAAAAAGTCAAAAAAGTCTTAAGAAGTGGACTAAACAAAAGTGGCGTACTAAATCTGGTAAACCTTCTACTCAAGGTAAGAAGGCTACTGGTGAGCGTTATCTTCCTGAGAAGGCTATCAAGTCTCTGAGTAAAGAAGAGTATGCCGCAACGAGCAGAAAGAAAAAGAAAGATACTAAAAAAGGTAAACAGGTTTCTAAACAACCTAAGAAGATTGCAAAAAAAACAAGGCGGTATAGGAAATGAGTCTATCTGATTCAGAAAAGAGTAGATTAAAACGTGTGGGATTGACGGGTTTAAATAAACCTAAGAGAACCCCTGGACATAAAACTAAAAAAGCAGTTGTTGCTGTTCGTAAACCTGATGGTAAGATAAAGGTTATTAGGTTTGGAGCGCAGGGTATGGGGCATAACTACAGTCCCGAAGCCCGGAAGTCTTTTAAAGCACGGCACGGTAAGAACATTAAGAAGGGTAAGACAAGTGCAGCATACTGGGCAAACAAAGTATTTTGGGCAGGGAAAAGTGGTAGTAAGAAATCCCCACCTAAATCACAGAAGCATAGGTTTGGTTGATGTTTATAGATAGTTATCCTCAGTATATACAGAGAGTTACTAATGCTAAATTAGACTTAACTGGGACAGGTGTAACGGTTCTTTACACAGCCCCATCTACTGTAGATTTTGTAATCGTAAACTCTATTCTTGTATCAGAGGATACAGGTAATGCAGATACCATTACTCTAACACTGACAAATGGATCAGATGTATTTAGTTTATTTAAAGTCGCAGCCGTTGGTGCAAATGGGACTGTTGAGTTATTAACAAAAGATCTTGTTCTTCAACCAGCAGAGATATTAAAAGCAACCGCTGCCACAGGAAACAGGCTTCATGTTGTCGCTGGTATCCAAGAGTTTGTTCGTTCTGTTTCTGGTATGGTTCCACAGTAGGATGAAATCAATGCAACCATTTATATATAATTGTACACTTGTCAGAATAATAGACGGGGATACTTTAGTCGCTGATTTAGATCTTGGTTTTGGTGTGTGGCTTAGAGACCAAAGGGTAAGGTTACATAATATAAATACACCAGAGTCTCGGACTCGTAATACAGAAGAAAAGAAACTAGGTCTTCTGGCTAAAGCACGGTTATCTGCTTTGGTCAGGACAAAGTTTCTTATGAAGACAGAGAAGGATGAGAGAGGTAAGTTTGGTCGGATCCTCGGCACCCCTCTTACACAAGACGGTGTCAGTGTTTGTCAGAAACTAGTCGAAGAAGGTCATGCTCGGTGGTATGACGGTGGTAAAAGGGAGCCTTGGGTATGATATTTAGTGGAATAATTAATGCTGTTGGTGGTGTCGCTACAGCATGGATGAATAATAAAGTTGAGGAAACTAAAGCTAAAGGTGAGCTTAAGGTTGCTGTTGAGAAACGTAAAACTAAGATGGCAACAGGTGAGATTGACTGGGATCAGACAATGGCTGAAGCCTCGAAAGATTCTTGGAAAGATGAATGGATCCTCGCTCTTTGGTCTATACCCTTAATACTTAGCTTTACAGGTCCTACTGGTGTACAGATTGTAATGGATGGGTTTGCGGCATTAGATAAAGCACCAACCTGGTACACTGCAAGCTTGGGAGTTATAGTGGCAGCAAGCTATGGTGTAAGAAGTGCCGCTAAGTTTTTTAAAAAATAGGAGTTAAATGTGGCTAGAAAAAAGAAAGAGAAGATTATTGAGGGTGTTGTCTTAGAAGATAAGAGCATCCTTCAAGAATATGTTTTAGACAAGACTGACTTTGATGAGTCAGCTATGGAAGCTATAGATAATGTTGAGAAGTTTCTGCGTGAAAAGCAAGGGAACCTAACCTTTGTTTGGGAAAAGTTTAGGTATGCTTCCATTGCATTGCTTGGTATAGGTGGGGTTGTTGGTTTAATTATAGGTTATCTTATTTAAAAAGAGGGGGTTTCCCCCCTCTCCACTTTACTTATTACGTTTTACAGACTGAGTAATAAATAAGTTTTCAATACGGTCACCCACATATTCAGAGTATTTCTGTCCATCAGGAAGATCGTCCCCTTTTATTAAGGGGGATGTCTTTATTTGATATAGAAGGCGACTAACCGCAGAGTCGTATGTGTTTCCCACAACTATATCGTTGGCAACCTGTCTTACAAGATACCCTATACTATTGCCTTGAGAGTCTCCTAACTTCCTAAGTTTCTCAAGGGTATCAACTTCAATTTGAATAGTAAAGGTTCGCATTTCTTTTTTATGCTTACTTACTCTATTTGAACCAGCCATTATAGCCTCCTAAAATGGAATCTCGTCATCGTTTAATGATGATTCCTGTTGTGCGTTATTCCCTCTTTGATATTTCTCTTTAGGAATATGTTTTTGAATACTCAAACTATAAAAGTCTTCGCCATCTTTCTTTTGTTTTGTCCAGGCAGAAACTCTGATCTCAGTCTTTTCTTTGTCTTTAAACTTCTGACTTAGATCTTGTAAGATATCATGACCTAATTCTATCGTTCCTTGAAAATCAGGTTGAGTTGGTTTTTCTTTTCTGCTGTTCTTCCATAGTACACCAGAGTTAGTGTTGTCGTATGTTGGCATATGTAATTCTCCTATACTTCCTGTTGTGGGTTATCTTTATCTTCAGATATTTCACTCTGAAGTTCTTTCCTTTTGGCTGCAATCCTTGCTTTCATGTCGTTATAAGCATCAATATCGAGACCTTTTATTCTTTCTCCACTTCGCTTATTTGTTTTGAGATAGGCATTGAAGTCTTCAAGGTTATCAAAGTCCATCTTCTCATCATCAAACTTACTTAGATGACGTTCTAATAGAGCTTTGTTTTCTTTTTGAGTAGCGACATTATCTTCTACTAAATTTGCATCATCATCTTTCTGATGCCCAATGCCACACGCTAAACTTAACGAGTACCTCTTAGCGTAAGTCATTCCTGACCCTATACTCTGAGGCTTTTCATCGGTAGGAATCCTTACTTTACCAGTCTTTAGCACACCACCATGACCATAAAAAATAGTTTCAACACAAACACCGTCTTCGATATCATATGAATGTTGCTGATAGTAAATACCGTTACTGTTTAACGGTTTCTTTACAGTTGATATAACTTGTTCAAGTGTTGCGTATGTGCTTTTAAAGTAAGGATTGTCTCCATCCTTTGATGCGTGTTCCATTTCAGATTGAGCTTTAATTAAAGCATCAATCAGTTCTTGAGTTACAAACGATATAATTGATCCATTTGAATCAAGTTGAGTGTCCATTAGTATTCTCCTTAATTAAATCAGTTAATTCTAAAATTAATTTTTGTTGTTCAATAAAATATTTTTTTACTACCTGTATCTCTCCTTTCAACACTTGATTATAGTTTTCTACTAGTTCGATTCTTTCTTCTAATGTCATTGCTACCTTCTACTCCTGAACCATTGTTCACAAAAATCACTGACATTACAGTAGTTCTGACAGCGTGTATCTTCGGGAATCCTATCCTCTACATAACCCCCTTTTATCTTAGAGCAGTGTAGCTCTGCTTCGTAACGATCTGAGAATAACTTCTCAGCTCTCTTCTTACCTGCCTTCATAACTGCATAGGTATGACCTTGCATCCAACGCTCTTCATCAGTGCAGGGAGGTAACATTTTAGTTTCCTCATAAAGATCGTGAGCTTCTTTATGGAGAAAGATTCTTTCTTCTATATATTCTTTCTGCTCTACGTCAGACCATAGTCGTATAGGCATATCTACAACCCAGGACTGAGGGTATTCTTTATCCCTCATAGCAGCCCTCTGTTTCCAGTCTCTAAGAATAGCAGTGACAATAAGCTTGTTAATCTTTTCTATAGGCTCGTCATTAAAGACCAATGGATCTCCTGTATCAAGACGCACTCCATGCTTGATCATGTAGGCATAAACATTTAATTGTCTTTCCCACTCTATCTTTCCAGATCTTACAGAATATTCTCCAGTGTATTTATAATCGCTGAGAATTACTTTTCTATCTTTCAATGAAATCAAATCAGGCTGACCAGATATCTTCCAGCCATGCATCTCCAATACAAGACGAGCCTCTACAATAGAAGGATAAGGCAACGGCACGGAAGATAACTTCTCATGGATTATGGTGCCGAGCATAGAGGGAATCTGGCTGTTTAAATCAGAAGATAGCTTATCTTCGTTATGCTCTTTTAACATCTTAATCTTTGGGCTGTCTATCAGTTGTGTTGCACTAATATCAACATCACCCTTCTCATATGAGATAGAATTATAGACTTCCTCAAAGATAGGATTTATATTATGCCTATTACTTATTTTCATAACTCTCTCCTTATGAGTAGTTATTAACATTTATTGTTAGGTATTGTCAATGGATAAAGGTTATGTTAATTTTATTATATACGGTGAGCCAGCTTCTAAAGCTAACTCAAGAAAGCTTGTTAAGTTTGGTAATCGTCCGGGGTTTATTAAGTCTGATAAAGCAAGGGCTTATTTAAAAGATTTTAAATTACAAGTGCCGACACTTGATGATTTAATGGAGGGGGAATTAAAAGTGACAATAACTATTTGGTATGCTTCAAGAAGACCTGACTTGGATGAGTCCGTTATTTTAGATGCTATGGAAGGTCATATATACAAGAACGATAGACAGGTTAGAGAGAAGCACATTTACTGGGGATTGGATCCTCTTAACCCTCGTGCTGATATTACTGTAGATTTTAAATAAATAAGGCTGTCCCAAGGAAAGACAGCCTTATCACTATTGAACACAATTGGAGAATTAATATGAATCGGAGAGACAAATCATACCTAATCCAACATGGATATTACATTAATGAATAAAGATGTCAATATTCATAATGTAATTGTTGATAGAGCCGAGGCAATATCAGCAGAGCAATGCAGGGTAATCTGTCCTTACTGCAGCCCTACAAGAAAAAAGAAAAAAGAAAAGACTTTATCTGTCAAAAAAGAGCCAGATAAGTTTGTTTATCAGTGCCATCATTGTGGAGAATCAGGGGTAATCAGAGAGATGAGTAACGTAACTTACATACCAAAACCAAAGACACCATTAAAGTTAGTGTCTACAAACAACGGAGCTTTTTCTTTTCTTAAGGAAAGAGGAATTAGCCAGAAAACAATAGATCATTTTAATGTATTTGAATGTAATAAATACTTTCCTAAACATGGGGAGCAGCCTGCTATCGGGTATCCTTACAAAAAGGATGGCGAAGATTATGCTGTTAAGTATAGATGCACGGCACATAAATCTTTTACACAAGATGGTGGAGGGGCGAATAGTTTCTTTGGGTTACAGCATATTGAAGAAGATGCAAAAGAAATATGTATTGTTGAGGGCGAGTTAGATGCCCTTACCCTCTATGAATGTGGCTATGAGAATGTAGTTTCAGTACCAGGCGGTGCGCCTATTAAAGTTAAAGATAATAAGATTGATCCTAAAGAAGACAAAAAGTTTTCTTATTTGTGGGAGTCAGAAAAGTTATTACAAAATGTAGAGAAGATTATCTTAGCGGTAGATAATGATGCACAAGGCTCTGCTCTTGCGGAAGAGATAGCAAGGAGAGTCGGCAAACCTAAATGTTTCATGGTTGAATATCCTAAAGGATGCAAGGATGGTAATGATGTGCTGCAAAATCATGGGAAAGAAACTCTTCATAATTTAATTATAAATCCAAAACCTTGGCCTATTGTAGGTCTGTATGATGTGGATCATTACGATGACAAGATAGAAGATCTCTATGAGAACGGCACTGCTAAAGGAGAAAGCACTGGCTTTGAAACATTAGATAAGCTTTTTACTATCTGTCTTGGGCAATTAAGTGTTGTTACCGGGCATCCATCATCAGGTAAATCAGAGTTTGTTGATGCAATGATGGTGAATCTTGCAGAACAAAAGCAATGGAAGTTTGCTATATGTTCATTTGAAAATGATCCTCCTACTCATTCAGCAAAACTGATGGAGAAACGTGCAAGGCTACCGTTCTTTGATGGACCTAGTGAAAAGATGACCAAAGAAGAAATGAAGAATCATAAAAATTGGGTAAAGGATCATTTTATTTTTCTTGATCAGAATGATGGTGAGCCTTCCACTATTAATTCTATTTTAGAAAGAACAAAGATTGCTATCTTAAGAAAGGGAATTAGAGGTTTAGTTATTGATCCTTATAACTTTATACAGATAGACAAACAAACAACTGAAACAGATGCTATATCTGAAATGCTTACACGAGTACGGCTGTTTGCAAAAGCTAATGATATTCATGTGTGGTTTGTCGCTCATCCTGCAAAGATGTTAAGAGATGGGACAAAAGTTCCACCTCCTAAAGGGTATGACATAAGTGGTAGTGCCGCTTGGTTTGCGAAGGCTGACCTTGGAATTACAGTACATAGAAACGACTATGAGAAAAATGAAAGTGAGGTTCATGTTTGGAAGTGTAGGTTTAAATGGGTTGGTCAACAGGGTATGGGTCTTTTAAAATATAATAAAATTGATGGAACTTACTCTAGTATTTCAATTGATTTTTAAAGGAGAGAGAATGACTAAAAAATATACGGGAACAATTAAACTTAGTACAGATCATTCAAGTTGGAAAACTTCTAATTGGAAAGGACATTGTATCTGGGGATACGATGAAGAGTCTCAGAAAGTTTTTGAGACATGGTCTTTGGGTGACTTGGTTACTGTTGAAAAGAGAAGCAAGCGAAGTCAGCGACAGCATAGAATGTATTGGGCTTTGATTGGTTTAGTTCTTGATAATCAAGATTACTTTCAATCAAAGGACCAGCTCTCTCATTACATTAAATTAAAGATTGGTCATGTAGACATTGTTAAATACAAGGGTGAGGTTATTGAAATCCCTAAATCAATATCATTTAGTTCAACTAAACAGGAGGAATTTAATTCCTTTATTGATAGGGCAATAGACTTTATAATATCAGACGAGGGTTTGTGGCCAGGTGTAGAGAGGGATACTGTGTTGAATGAAGTGTATGATATTATAGGGATTAATTATGCTTGAAATTCTTAGCTTGGGAGCAGGGGTACAGTCATCAACAATGGCTTTGATGGCGGCACGAGGTGAGATAGAACCTATGCCAGACTGTGCTATATTTGCAGATACAGGGTGGGAGCCAGCTTCAATATATGAGTGGTTAAATTGGTTAGAAGGACAGCTGCCTTATCCTATTTACCGTGTGTCTGGTGGATCAATTGTTGATGATTTGAAAACAAAAAAAAATAATTATATGCCTATTCCTTTTTACTTAAAAGATGGTAAGGGAAACAAATCAATAGGCAGGAGGCAATGCACTAGAGAATATAAAATAACTCCTATAAGGCTTAAGGTTAGAGAATTATTAGGATTAAAAAAAGGGCAACACGCAGGAAAAGAAGTTTTGGTACGGCAATGGATTGGCATTACAACAGATGAAGCTTTGCGAGCAAAGTCTAATCGTGACATTTATATTAAAAATGTTTTTCCTTTGATTGACAAAGGAATACATAGGCACGATTGTATTCGTTGGATGGAAAAAAATAATTATCCAAAGCCAATTAAGTCGGCTTGTATTGGATGCCCATTTAGAACAGATCAGCAGTGGCGAGATTTAAAAGAAAACAACCCTCAAGAATGGGATCACGCTATTGAAATTGATCGTTTAATTAGAAAACCAAGCGACTACGGATCTAAAAATAAAAATCAAAATCGTTATATGCACAAACAATGCTTGCCTTTAGATGAAGTTGATTTGAGAACTGCCGAAGATAAAGGTCAGTATAATTTTCTTAATGAATGTGAGGGTATGTGTGGAGTTTAAGTGTTAAGGGATAAGAAATGGTTGGCAGTAGTCAGAAGGAAACTTCCTTGTGTAGTTTGCCTCCAGTCCCCCTGTGATCCTGCTCACATTCGCATAGGTTTTAATGGTGTTGGTATAAAACCTGGTGACGATAAGGTTCTTCCTTTATGTAGGATTCACCATAGTGAACAGCATCACATTGGAGAGAAAACATTTTGGAAAAGATTAGGAATAAATCCTTTGGATCTTGCTGAGAAAATTTATAACAAGGATGCCGCTAAAGCATCCTTGTTAATCAAGCAAGAAAGATTATCCAAATAATATTATACTTATAGTTGCAATAAAGATTACGAGCGACACACCAAAAACTATTCCAATAGTAAAGTTAAATACTTCTTTAAATATATTCATATGATTATCCTAATATTACAAAAAAGATTATTGTCACATTGACTACCCACGCAGAAACAACCGCAGTGGGGAATATTTTAGGCTCGTGTCTTGTTATAAACCAAAACCAAATAGCTGGAGATATAGTAAATAAAAATGACACGACTAAATTAAAGTGGTGAATATCCATGTATCTTTCCTTATGATACTTTTCGAAAACCTTCTTTAACTGTAAGTGCTGGAAACTTAAATTGGTGATTACCCGATTCGCAAATAATGGGGTATTCCCTTGCTCTTTTCGCAAGCCCAATAACGGTATATGATTTTCCTTTATGGATAAATTCTTTTCCTAACCACTCAGGTTTTAACCCAAACCTTTCGCACATATTTTTATAGTCTATAGATTCGGGGGTAAAAAGCTCCCCGTCTTTTGATTCAAGATTAGCCACAAGCTTTGCAGTAAAATTATAATCTCTATACGAAACACTGCCTAATTTAATCTCAATACCAAAAGTTCTGCCAATCAATCCAAGACTATTGTTGATAGCCTCCTTTAATTGTTCTAGGTTTTGCTTGTTGAAGGTTTCAATTTTCTCTATTCTCATAATATTCTCCTAATGTGTTATGTGTTTAGATAGTTCTATGTCAGGATCATCTATAAACTGATCTAACATTCCGTGTATAACTCCTTTTAAATGGTCTGAGTCTATGTCATTTAATTTCTCCTTTACAATAACTTTGTGATAAAGCGAAGCACATACTAAACAAGCAAAGAGTTTGACTGTGTCGTGATGTTCAATAGGTATATCTATGGGCTGTCCTTCTATAAATTCAATAAGAGATTGGCTTAAACGCCCAGCTAGATCTAAAGCAGTTTCTGCTGTTTCTTTTGTTTCAAAATCCATCATGATAAAAGTTCTTCTAGTTTTCGTACATCCTTTATCATTGTAGATAAAACAATTTGTGCTTGTGGATTTTCTTTAGTTATCCTGCTGAGTATATTTATCTCAGAGGAAACACTCATAAGGTATACCTCAACTAAACTTTGAGTCTCTGGTTTCTCTATCATTGCTCTCTCCTAGTTAATTAATCTAGATAACAGTACCGTAAACGCCTTCTCAGCAACACCTGGTACAACGCCATTGCCAAGTAATCTTAGTCTGTCTGTTCGGTTTTGATTTGAGTCCACCCCAATGGCAGACCCATGAGTTGCTCCACCCAGTTCGGGTTGAGCCTCAAAGACACGGGGTTCTTCCCATTCGTATTGGGGTTCGTTTGGTCTTGACGGCCACTGGTCGGATCGTACTCTGCCATCTGAGGTAGTGCATCCAGTCGGCTCCTCCCGTCCTTTCTGATTAAGCTTTCTGGCTTGTAACTTCCTTTCCAATCTCTGGACGTTGGCGTTGCCCACTGCTTTGTGCTGCCCTTCCTGTCCTTCTGGAGCTTGTCTCTCTCTGGCTCCCCCCTGATTGCAGGATGATTGTTCAATCCCTTCTGCCCGAAGTTCGCTCTGCCACCTATCTTGTCTGCCTCCGCTACTGTCGGAGTTGGCCAGTTCTCCTTGACTGTTTCCAATAGGCAGTTTCCGTAATCTTTGTTTGTCGATCCCTCCATCTTGGTTGCCCGTGGTGTCGGCCAGTTCTCCAAAGTCTCCACTGCATCCCGAAGCTTGGCTCCGAACCATTGGTCTGACTTGTGTCTCTTCGATCTGAATCCCTGATCCGATAACTCCGTTTCGATTGGACCTCCCTCCGCATCTGATGTCCGTGCTGTCGGCCAGTTCACTGTTATGTTGTTGACTTGTTCTGTCAGACATCCCTCCACATACTTCCTGCCGATGCTCCTGCGATACTCCTCCCTTTTTTTCCTGCCTTGTGGTGTTCTGTCCATATCTATTGTTGTTGGAGTCAGCCAATGTGGAGTAGCCCAGGATAAAGACTCGCTTTCTCTGATGTGGTGCGCCAATTTCTGACGCTGAGAATACTCCTGCCGTTGCTGAGTAACCCACTTCTTCCAAGCTTCTGAGGACATATTGGAGAACGGATTCTCCGTCTTTTGTTTTGCTTGAGATGATTCCTTCGACATTTTCAAGAAAGACAACTGAGGGTCGGCACTCTCTGAT